>Ga0233445_1001902_pt1 | contig 14813 bp, 8 predicted proteins | sample SI_124_October20_5_FD_182779 | JGI IMG/M metagenome (GOLD analysis project Ga0233445, IMG submission 182779) | Seawater microbial communities from Saanich Inlet, British Columbia, Canada - SI_124_October2016_100_MG | ecosystem: Environmental > Aquatic > Marine > Inlet | place: Canada: British...
CCTGCTGCTCAGGCCGCAAGTGCGGAGGCTGGTAGCGGATTAGGCGTGCCCCCTGCTGCTTCTCGCTCTGCGCCGGGCACTGCTCCTCCTGCGGTTTATTCTCCACGGGCAGCAGATTCTGGCGCACCAGCTGCCGCTCCTGGAGCTAATAGAGTCAGCGCTGGAATCGGGCATGGACGGAGGCCAACTGTCGTGGATTCTCAAGACTCACCATCTGGACGTTCTTTTGATTTTCTTCGGCCTAGACGTCGCCCCCCTACTCGCCCCCCTACTCGACGTCGCCCCCCTACTCGCCCCCCTACTCGCCAACAACCCCGTAGTGAGGTATCAGATCTACTGAAACCAAGGCCGGGCGCAAAATTACCTACATGGATGAATCATTAACAGCAGCATTACCCCTGGATACCCTATGTCATATATAGATCAGCAGCGTTCAGATTATCTTGCCAGACGGCAGGCGCGTAAAGATGAGTTGGTGCAACTACGCGCAGCAAGAGAGTCCGCGCCAGACATTGTAAAGAGTGACGAGATGTCGTTTGGCATGGGGCGGGGCATGGATGCGTCTGCTGAAGATCCTAATGATATCCAAGAGTCTAAGCTCATTATGCATGGTGCCCTTGGTGCTATTGAGGGGCTGGGCAAGGGGCTTGATCAGTTTGACTTTCTCCCTGATTTTGGGGTCGGCGAAACAATTAACAAGTTCGCTGGTGCTGCAAAAGAGAGTGTCTGGAGTGACATGAATAAAACGACAGCCGATGCGTTGTCGGTACCTCTTATCAATCAGGTTGGCGAAGATGATTGGGAGGTTAACCGGGACGCAAGCCTGTCTAATTTTTACGCAACAGCAATCCACTCCATAGGATCAACTGTCCCTGGGTTAGTGGGTGGCGGTCCGGCTGGGTATGCAGTAAAGAAGGTGATAAAGAAGGGTGGTAGTTTCCTTGTTAAGCGCTTTAGCAGTGAGGCAAAGGATCTTGCTAAAGGTGGAATGCCGATCAAAGATGCGGCGGATGCGGTACTGAATAAGTACAAGCTCGGTAAGTACAAGCTCGGCAAGAAGGGTGCATTCGATACGGCTGCGGATGCGGGGGGTAGTGCAGCTGGTTTTGGTACCGTTGTTGGTATGATGGAGGCTGGTTCTCAGGCGCAGGAAGTTGGAGATATACTGCGCGGGTACACTGATAGCCAGTGGAACAATAAGTCTGCCGATTCCAATCCAAAGGTTGCCAGACTATTCTCTAATGAGTACCACAACAATACGGATGATTCTCTCGACACCCCGACCCGGATAAAGATTGCACGCAGCAATGTGATTAAGCGTCTTGAGGGGCAGGCGTTCGATGAGATGTTTGCTACTGCCTTTGTCACCAGTGGCGTGGCTATGCCTCTATTGGGCAAAGCGGTCACCGGTAAACTTGGGAAGTCGTTCCTTGGCAATACGACAGCAGCTACAGGTCTTGAGGCCACGGAAGAGGGTATTCAGGGGCACGAGGGTAAGCGTGCTACCAATATTGCTTTGGGCCTTCCTGAAGAGCAGGGCACCAATGCTGCGGCAATGACTGGCGTAGTGAGTGGTAGTGTTGCGGGTGGTGCTTTGTCGGTTCCAGGCAGTGCGGTAAATTCTGTATTTGGGGCAGACCCTGAAGCGGATATTGATACGGGTGATCGCTCACATATCCGTCCGGGGATAAAGAAGGCATTAGATGATCTGGATGTCCGTAGTGCTGATATCGATAAGAGAAGATCTGAGAATGATGAGCTTCTTCAGATTCAGAGCAAGAGGGAGGCGAGTGCTACTGCTCTGCGCGAGCGGATCACCTCTGTATCGAGTGCGCTGGAAGATCATGATATTGGTACTGACAATATCGGCTCTGCCCAGAGTCTGCTGAAGACACGAATTGCTAAGGCGCAAGAGGGCGCAAAGGATGTTCTCGCTTCGGCAATGTCACCGCTGGAGAAGGACCAGATTAACCAGCCCATCAACGACATGATTGCTTTGCAGTCGGAGCTTGCTGAGCTGTCGGCATTATCTGGCACTAAGAAGTCTTTCTCTGCACTTGAAGAGAAGGCGCTCAAAGAGTCGCATGTCGCTCGTGATCAGAGAGAGAAGACTGCGACACAGGCTGCGGCACTGGATAATGAGGTAACGCTTCTGGGTCAGGAGCGAGACGGGTTGGCGCAGCGCCTCAGCATTGAGGATGCCGTGGAGGGAGTTGAGAAGTCTGACTTCAATATCATTGAGCATAAGGGTAAGTTCTTTGTTCAGAACCCTTCAGGCAAGCTGGTTACAGTCCATGATACATACGAGCAGGCAGCGGTTGCTATTGAGCAGGCAGCGGTTGCTATTGAGCAGGCAGCGGTTGCTATTCAGGCTCCGCGTCAGCAGAACGGGATATTGACTCCAGCTCAGGCTCCAGATTCTGTTCCTGTAGAAAGTAAGCAACAGCCTAACTTGGATACGCCCACCTATATGCGGAATGGTGTTACACCATCAGAGCAGGTACAGCCTACTGAGGAGGTGGCGGTTGATCCGTTATCTCAGAGAATCGCAATGCTTCAATCCTTCATATCTGCACAGGTAGATGTGATGAATAACGCGCAGACTCAGGAGGAGATTGATCAGGCTTCAGTTAAAGCCACTCAGGCCGAAAGTTTGCTCGATCTGTTCCAGACTGTAAGGGCGCAGGGTGGCACGCTACCTGATGCTGTTGAGGCTCAGCATAGTCAGAATATTGAAGCGGCAGCTGTAGCGAATACACCGGTTGCTGTAGAAGTAGAGCAGGAAGATACTTTTGATGGCCGCATCTTCGGCGAGGCTACCAACACATCTATGGCTGACGCCTTTGGTGTTGCAGCCGCACAGCAGGAAGCTGATCATGTTGAGGCTAATCTGTTCGAGAACTTGGTGAAGCAGTACCCAGAGAATATAGCGTTCCAGCAGAATGAAGTTGATTTCCTGGATGATTTGGATGACGACATTATGGGTGACAGCGTGGCGTTCAGTCATGCGCTACGTCCTGCCGGAGATATGCTGTACGGTGATCTTCAGGTGGAGTGGGTAAACACTGATATGTTCGCACCTGAGTTTTATATTGAAGACAACGGGAACGGGTTCTCTGTCTTTGGAATGAATGAAGAGGGCGGCTATTCAGAGATTGATCAGCATAGTGATATCGATACCGCAGCCCGTAGCGTACTGACAAGAGGTGCTACGTCTGTTGCTGTTGCAGAAACCATAGGAGATATAAATGATAGTCAAAACGCAGGACAACCAGTGGGCAGTAGTGTCCAAGAAGGGACGAACGCTGGGCAGGTACAACACTCCAGAGGAAGCCAAGCTGAGAGTCAAGCAGCTCCAGCAGATGAGATCTCAGAAGCAGAGCCAGTCGAAATAGAGCAACCAGCTCAGGAGTCAGTTGAGATCTCGGAGTCCAGCGAGGAGGAGCAGCTTGAAGCCCTGATGGAGGACGTGATTATCAGCTACTCCATGATGGGGGAGCAGGCAGCAACACACCCGGCATTTATGGCACTCAATGATGCTGAACTGGAGGACCGGTTCCAGGCGCTGCTGGCAGCTCAAGAGGTTCCGATCCCTGCTCAGCTGCATGAGGCCGCACGCAATGCATTCTTTGGTGCGCTGAATGATGCTGATGTTTGGGATGAGTCTCTGTATCAGGCTGAGCAGGGGGGCGCTGAGGTAGCGGTGGAGTCTACTGAAGGGGTAGTTGAAGAGGCTTCCCAAGGATTCAGTATTGATTCACTCTCCGAAGAGGTCCGGGCTGTTTATGAGGCGCTGGGTAAAGCAGGTGATCGTCGGGCACTGTTCGGTGACTCTGTTGTGGGTATCAATAAAGGGCAGGACGGTTTGTGGAACGTCACCCTGGATGGAATTACCCTTGACTCCTTTGAGTCCAGAGTAGAGGCATCTGAGGATCTGGCCCAGTATCTGTCGAATGATCATCTTGTGGATGTGACTCTTAATAGCAGGAAGACTAAAACCTTTACGCCGGACAAGGCATCAAAGGCTCGGATCAATAACATTATTAAGACTCAGGTTGTTGCAGACCTACAGATTACAGATGAGATAGATGCGCTTATATGGAGCGAACAGTATAAGAGCATCAACAAGCTGAAGGCAGCGGTGCTGGAGTTGATCCAAGATCCTCAGAAGCTGATGGCCGCCCCCAGAAGTTTGATCGAGATTATTAAAAGGTATCGCCGTCAGGGTGGTGGAGTTACTCGGCACGCCAGAAGCAACAGACAGGAAGCGCTTGACCGCTTTACTCTTGGGCGCGAAGAGCGTGGAGAGAAGATGTCTGAATCCGCTGACGATACAGACAAGGCTATGTCGTTCGTCATGCAGAAGAAGGATGGTGATATGCTGTTCTTCCTACGCCGCAGCGGCCCCAAGAACATTATCTGGACCACGGTACCTACCCGTTCCATTGATGGAGAGATCTTCCTGGATAACCGTTTCTTCTATGGTGAGAACGCAGGATCAGGGGTTAAGAACAGCAGTATCTTCAGTGACATCAAAACCGATAACGGAGTCTACTCAGCTCTTTATACGGAGTTTCTGAGTGGAGACTATATCAATACAGAGAAGCTGATTAATCTGTATGACATTGCTGATCACGCGAATGGTGAGAGCGAGCTAATCCCTAACCCAGCCTTCGGAATGGGGCTTGATGAGGTGCTCCGCTTTAGTGAGGTTGCTGATGGAGTTAACGCTTTACGGGCGGCGATTAAGCAGGGGGTTCTTGAGCACAAGCATAGAACCTTTACTGAGTTTAATCGTGACTTCCAGTCTGGCAAGCTCGATCAATATATGGACGGTCATAGCTGGAGTGAAGTTGAGGCCGGACTGAAGAGGATTGGGGACCGAGGTACTGAATACTTCTGGGACCATGTTGGGCGCAAGCTGGCTGACGAGAAGAGTCAGGTTGGTGTTCTGGGTGACCAAGGTAAGAAGGAGTCTATGAGAGTTACGTTTGGAGATGATCGTGACGCGGCTCTGAAAAAGCTGGGCGCAGTCATCTATCGCTACGGCAATCAGAAGGTCATCCCCGAGTTGCACGAGAATAAAGTGGGGCGGGTTCGTGAGATTCTCTCTACAGATGACGTGATAATTACTGGCAAGCATAAGGTGCGCTCGGGTGATCTCATCTTTACCGTGACAGAATCACGCGAGATGGAATCGGGAGGCAGAATCTACTTTGATAGCCGTATGGATGATAAGCTGGATGATCTTGGTGCGACTCTCTACTCTTCAGGTGGCAAGTTCCTGATCAGGGGCGTTACTGAGGAGAACATAGAGGCATTGTCTGGGATGATGAATGGCGTGCGTCTGAGCGTGCGGGGCAATGGCGAGGCGATTGAGTTATCCTCAGCCGACAAGCGTAAGATCACAACCGCTATATCGAAGGGGTCTTTTGAGAATGAGGCTGAACTTCCAACCGAGGAAGAGATCGCTGCACATAAGACCACTCTTGTTAAGAGGCAGCCTAGTGCCGTAGTTGCGGCAATTGATCCGCATCAACTCAGACTGGAAGAATTAAAGGGTGCTCAGCGAGATTACCTAGTAACCCATAGAGTCAATGATGCCTTTAAGGGTGATACGGGTGATGTGGCGTTCTCGGTATCCAAGAGTCAGTCAAAGACTCCGATCTCTGCCGCTGTTCTCGATGCTGTCATCAGTAACCTCCCAGTCAAATGGTCGGGTGGAAACGTAGAACTCATCCCGCTCTCTAGTGCCGAAGAGCTTCCAGGCTACATAAAGAATCACTATCAGAAGCGCGGCCAAGACATAGCCGATATTAAAGGGGTTATCCATAACGGGAAAGTATACCTGAATCGTCAGCAGATCACTTCACGGCGCGAAGCAGAGCAGGTGATCTTCCATGAGACTTATGGGCACCACGGTATCCGTATGCTGCTCAACACGACTGATATCAATCAGGGGCTGAATAAGCTGTTCGTTATGCTGGGTGGGTACAAGGGGATCAATGAGTTGGCCGGAAAGTACGGGATCACTCGTGAGATGTCTGAGTACATGAAGCTGTACAGTGGAGAGACTCGTGAGCGTAGGCAGGGGCTGATTGCAGATGAGTTCTTGGCGCACGTTGCTGGGTATGAGACTGGGAAGATTAAGCAGAAGGCGCTGGAGATTCTGGGTGCAATTCGTAACTGGCTGCGTAACCATGGCTTCAAGAGCCTGGCTCGTAGTATGTCAGTCACAGACGTAGCCTACTTGCTGCGTGGGGCACGCCGGGCCGTCAATGGTTCTGGAACTTTCCCGGGTAACAAGATGAAGATCAATGAGGAGATGATCAATCTGGATATGCAGGCCCACAAGGCTGCAACCTCTCCGCGCAAAGGTATAGCGATGTACTCTTTGCGATCTGATTCTGGCAAGTCTGGAGGCATGAGCGTTGATGCGGTAGAGTCGAAAACAGAAGATATTATTTACCGCAGACTGGGTAAGAAGACTGAGTATGAGGTTGTAGCAACTGAAGCAGATCTGCCTTCTGATATCCGTAGACAGGCTGAAGAAGATGGGGCGACCGGCTCTGTTGAGGGCGTATTCCATGAAGGAAAGGTCTACCTGGTTGCAGACAAGATGAGTGGAGACCTCCATATTGAGGAGACGCTACTGCATGAGGCGGCTGGCCATAAGTTTGGTCGGCTACTGTTCGACAATAATATCAAGCAATCTTACAACAAGCTGTTCTTGATGCTGGGGTCTAAAGGCGTTCGGGACGTAGCTAAAAGGTACGATATCGATCTTGATTCGTACATTGAGACAGGTAAAGGTCGGCTTGATCGTGGAGAAACTACCGTAGAGGACTATCGTGCATTCATAGTGGACGAGTTGATTGCTCAATTGTCTGGGAAAAAGGCGTATGAGACGCTGCCAGTCAGATTTAAGAATGCAGTTAAGGCGCTATGGGGACAGTTCCGCGACTGGCTAAGGATTAAGGGGTACAAGAAGAGCGCAGAGCTTACGGACAGTGACTTGCAGTACCTGTTGAAACGAGTCCGCCAGGCGGCTATTGAGGGCGGTTCCGTAGCTCTTGGTGATCGTCCGGCGTTTATGACGGCTTGGCACGGGTCGCCACACGATCTTGAAGGCTTCACTACTGGTAAGATCGGAACAGGCGTGGGTGCTCAGGCGTATGGCTGGGGGATGTACTTCGCTGGGAATAAGGAGGTTGGGGAGTTTTATCGCAACCAACTGAGCGAGTATGATCCAGGAGTGTTTAAGTTTGGAGGTAAAGAGTTCACGACTGGGGATTATCGTGAGCTGATCCCAACCATTGTCGATTCCGGCTACTCTGAAGCTGCCGCCGCAACTGCTGTTCAAGCAATCCAGGAGCACGGAGGCAATCTCGAAGAGGCTAGAGATTATTACAGTCTGTGGGTGCAGGGAGGGGTAAAACGTACTGTCGGTCAAATCCTAGATGAGATGGAGCTATCCAAATCAAAAGGAAAACTCTACCAGGTGGATCTCAAACCATCAGAGGATGAGTACCTGTTGTGGGATAAGCCGCTGAGTGAGCAGGGCGAGAAGGTTAGGAAGGCGCTGGAGGGGCTTGAAGGTCATGGGGCATGGACGCCAGAGGCGCAGGCGTGGGCCACCAAAGAGTTCCCATCGCTGTTTGAGGGTGGCTTCGACGCTTCCGTTCTGAGCGACGGCCAAAAGTCGATGGTGGGCCAGGCGTACCAGGACGAAACCGGACGCTCCCCCTTCGCGGGGAAGCCGCGTGAGATGACCGGAGAGGGCCTCTACCGCGACATCGCCGTGTCCAACCGCTCCGACCGCGCCGCCTCCCTCGCCCTGCTCGCCGCAGGCATCCGAGGCATCAAATACCTTGATGGTAGCTCGCGCGGCAAAGGCGACGGCGATTACAACTATGTAATTTTCAATGATGCAGACGTAGAGATAGAGGCAAAATTCAGCCGCAAACCAGAGTCAACGACTCCGGGCGTGGAGAATATTACAAGGGCCGATCTGTTCAAGAAGGCAGAGCGTGAGGAGAGTGACGATATCAGTTTCTCGATAGCGATGCCGGATGGTAAGCCAATGACTCAGGGCGCTGTTAACCAGATGATGGAACAGGTCATGGGGCGTCCAGCTTCAAAGTGGAAGGTGGGTAAGTTCCTTAGAGGGAAGGGTATCAATGCGAGAGCCACCTCCTTGGGGATGCTCACTCGGCGCATGGTGGCTGAGCTTGCTAAGGAGACTCACCTGGATTCTATCTGGGACTACCATAAGCGGTCACAGGATAAAGAGGCGGTACGGGTGAAGCGCTCGGATAAGGATGACCGGCTCTATAAGCGCTGGGTGGCTAAGGCCAAGAAAGAGGGTGAGGCATCCACTAGGTTTGCGGACATCATCCATACCTCTACGCTTTACCAGATTGACCCCGCCAAAGCCTTTGAGCTTCTGGACGACTCACTCAAGCCTAACTCTGAGAGACGTATTGAGTATCAGCGGATTCGTGCTGAGTATGATGCGCTCCCTGGATGGCATGACCTCTATAAAGAGTTGCGCCAAAATTTCACCAACAAGATGGTGGACCTGCAGGATTCCCTGACGGCTCGATTGACCGATACGGTTGAAGATGAGAAGACGTTAAAGGGGTTGCTGGGCGAGCTGAATAATCAGTTCAAGGTAATTAAAAGGAAGGGGCCATACTTCCCATTGGCACGCTTTGGGGATCATATCGTGATCGTTAAAGAGAAGGGGGATCAGGAGCGCATTGTTGCCGCCTTTGAGTCGGATGAAGAGGTTCGTGTGGCGGTAGAGGATTTCATTAAGCAGGGTTACTCTGCTGGAGATATTGAGATCAAGAAGGGGGAGCAGAACTTCTTTAAGCACGCCACCTATTCTGGGGTGGGGAGCAAGATGATTGATCTGTTGCGCGACAGCTTGCCTGATACGAGCGCTGATGAGCAGCACTTGAAGCAGGATCTGCTGGACCAGATGAATACGGTCATGCTCTCCTCTATGCCGGACTCCTCCTATCATAAAAACTTCATGCACCGTAAAGGGGTCAAGGGGTATTCGGATGATGCGATCCGGGCTTTTGCTCTGACAGCGGGTCGGATCAATAACAATATCGCCAATGTTCAGTATGACTATAAGCTGACCCGTGATATTGCTGAGGCGAAGAAGCAGGCGAAGAGTCTCCCCGCGGGGGATAAGCGCTACGCCTATGATCTGATCGGTGAGATCGATAAGCGCCATGAGAATATGCAAAACGCATCCTTTAGTCCGATCTCTGGGGTGGCTGGAGCTGCAGGATTTACCTGGAGCATCGGACCCTCGATTGCCTCCGCACTGGTTAATATTTCGCAGACCCCTCTGATTGCCTACCCATTGATGGGGGCCAAGTACGGTTTTGGCCGGGCCGGCAAGGAGGTGATGCGAGCCATGAAAGATTGGGGGCCAAATGGTAAGTATGACCCTGAGCTGTTCCGTGACATCAAGCATGGTCTAAAGGGTGACGAGCTGAAGGCGATCCAAATGTTGGAGGATATGGGTGCGATCAGTACCACCAATGTGATTGAGCTTCAGGGTGCAGGACATGAGGACCATCTGGCAATGGCCAAAGGTGGTTCACTCTCACGGAAGGCACATGATGCCATGAAGTTTGCGGGGGCACCGTTCCACTATGCGGAGGTATTCAACCGTCAGGTAACGGGGCTGGCTGCCTATCGTTTGGCTCGGAGTGATAAGAAGAATCCACTCTCTCATGATGAGGCGATTGATGCGGCACGGACCATGATCTATGACAGTCACTTCGACTACTCCTCTTCAAACAGGGCGCGTGCCATGCAGGGGAACTGGTTGCGTGTGATCACCATGTTCAAGCAGTATTCACTCAATATGTCTTGGATGATGGGGCGGCTGTTGCGTAACTCATTCACCAGTAACGTGGATGCAGAGACCCGTAGCCAGGCCCGGAAGTCACTGATGGGGATTATGGGTGGCTACGGTATGTTTGTGGGTACCCTGGGAATGCCTATCTCTGGCATGGTGACTGGAGTTGTTGAGATGCTTGCCAATGGCATGGGTGAGGAGGATGAGGAGTTTGATGCGGAGGCTTGGTACCGTAACAAGTTGACGGACGCGACCGGTAAGGATTGGGCAGAGGTTATTGCGCACGGTCCAGCGCGTGCGATCTTCCCCTCCATTGATATCTCCTCCCGGATGAGTATCGATCTTCTGGGTATGTGGATGCCTCGGGTGGATGAGCATGCTGAGGGGCGGGATATGGCCCGTAACCGGATCGCTGGGTTGATGGGGCCACTGGCTGCCAACCTTGAGAATGTGATCACGGGAGCTGCGAAAGTTGCGGAGGGCAAAACCTGGAGAGGTATTGAGATGATGATACCGAAGGCGTTCAAGGATATCTCCAAGTCGATCCGGTTTACGCAGGAGGATATTACAACCTGGAAGGGTGAGCGAGTGCTGGAGGAGGATATTACCTTTATGGAGCTGTTCATGCAGGCGGTAGGTTTCAGTCCCCGCAGGCATGGCGAGGCTTACGCTTATCGTAACTTCCTTACCCTGCAGAAGGATGCAATCCAGGAGGCGAAGACACGGCTGGTTGATCGCTGGATCCGTGCGGAGTCGGTGGAGGAGCGTGGCAATATCATGCAGAGTATTGAGTCATTCAATCTTCGCCATCCTCAGAAGAGGATACGGATTACCGGTGACACGATTAAGCGCTCTATGAGAAGCCGGAAGAGAAGTGCGCAGCAGACACATGCTGGCACCTATCTCCCTAAGAGCTATGACTACTTACGGGAAGAAGGTCGATTTGCCAACTTCTGAGGGTTGGAACTGGGATAGTTTGGAGACCAGGTCGTCCTCATCGGGGCGGTAGTAGGTATTTAATAGAGTGGATAGTTTGCGGTGGCCGCTGATCTTCGCCAGCTCCATTGGGTTCTCGTAGAGTTTTGAGAGTCTGGTGAGGGCGGTGGCTCTGGAGTCTCTGAATGTCAGTCCATTGAGATTGCCTTTGATGCGGATATTCCTGAAGTTGGAGGAGATCTGATCGGGGGTCAGGCGCAACATGGTGTTATCCTTTTTGACGGAGTAGAACTGTTGAACTAGGTGTTGCGCTCTGGGGGAGAGGGGGACTGTTCTCTTCTTTTTCTCCTTGGTGATCTCTTTGGGTAGGCGGATTCGATCTGGGAGTACCATATCCCAGGTGATCTTTGTCATTTCTGTGGAGCGGATAGCGGTCTCTACTCCGAACAGCAGGGCGGCACAGACTCTTGGCATCACCTTTTCTGGTGGTTCGTCTTCATGGTATCCACTGACGTGCCGAGCGACTGCGAGATCGTTGTCGAGGAAGACGATATCTCTGGGGTCACCCTTGGGGGGTTTGCGTACAGATCTCATGGGGTTTTTTTCGAACCACCCGAGGTCTTCAATGACGTAGTTGAGTACGGAGTTGAGTACGGTCCACTCTCTAAGCAGGCTCTCACCCTGGATGGATTTCAGTCTGAAGTCTTTCCAATCTGAAACATCTTCCCTTGTCAGTTCGCTGAGTTTGATCTTTGCGATGGGGAGGGTTTTGAGATACTTGATCTTTTTACTCTCCCATTTTGCACAGGCTTTATTGAGGGTTACTTTTCTCTCATACCGGTCAAGTGCATCGGTGACGGTCTTGGCTGCATGGATGGTCTTTTTAAGGTCACCTCTTTCTATGTGGTACTCTATATCTGTAGCCCATTTCTCGGCGGCTGCCTTGGTTAGGAATGACTGAGTTTTACGTATCAACTCCTTTGTGTATGGGTCGGTTTTCTGGACGATTGCCTGCCACTTACCAGTGGATGTTTGCTCTACTTTAGCCATGATATTCTCCGGTCAAATTCGAGATAATGTATGAACAATGTAAATATAGTGTAACAAGTAACTTTAATCAAGTTAAGAAACAATTAACTAAGTTAAAATAGATTAAATAAATAACCAGTAAGATAATGACGGTAAGTGTATGAAAGTAAAAAAAGAATGTGCAAAAAAAAAGACTTACAACCGATTGGGTGTAAGTCTTATAGTTAATTCGTGGTGCCTGGGAGAGGCATCTGAACTCCCAAATAGAATCAGTATGTTACTCGTTAACGATGTGAGTTAATGTAAGTTAATCTTTTAACTTCAAATAAATTTTCTAGGACTTGAAGCGCACCCTGAACTATTGGCCAACACCACTCAAGCGTGGCTCAATAAAACCCGCCGCATGACGGTGACCACCGCCTCCATGAGACTCCGCAATCTTACCTACATCCAACCCCTCTGCATTCGAGCGTAAACCCCACTTACGGGTCTCACCATCCTCAAAGTAAAGGGCAGCAAACGGACTCCCTTTCGACAAGATAGCACCCGCCTCAGAAAACCACATCGGAGGACAGTTCAGCGCAGGAACCTTCACCTCATTAATCACAACCTCATGCTCACCAATGCGGATCAGCTCATTGATATTGGTCATCATGGCATCCAGAATAGCTCCACCCATTTGGATCATTCTCTCCATCTCATTAATGCAGTCGTCCTCCATAATGGACTGCCAGTCATCGAAGCGATAGGGTTGAGAGGAGAGGAAGGCGTGCAGCTCACGGCTCCCACGAAGGTTGAATCTCCACAAGTCACGATCTTCAATCATACGAACCATCATCGGTGGCTTCTCCCAGCCAAAGAAGGTCTCCCAAGTGATCCCGCAGCCGCTCTTGTCCATGTTGAAGTTCACAACCACGTTCTCGGGTAGATTAGTCAGGTTCTCCTGCACTGTCTTGTGGTGGTCCAGGATCAGAATGTTTTGAGCCTTGGCTGCCATCTGGACCAGTACCTCACGTTTGTAGGAGAAGTCCACCATCAGCACCTGTCTACCAGTAACGTCTGGGGGAGGGGAGCCATAGCTCCCCTGATAGAACTCAACCAGACCAGATCCGTAATGCATGCGTACAATCGTTGCTGCAGCCATACCATCCGCACAGTTGGCATGATAGATACAAAGTATTTTCATTGCTGGTGGCCTCTTTTGTTGTGGGCAATCTGTTCTTGATAGTCTCTGAGTCTCAGAAGGACATCCTTGAACCAGGCATCGGGGATTAGCCTATGAAGATCCCGGTATTCACTGTTTGAGAGGGACATCAGAACGGGAACTCCGTTAGGTCGCTGTCATTGACAGGAGCAGGGGGGGTGGGTAGAACAGCGATGGAGGTGAGGACTGAGGTGTGATTGAAGATGAGCCAGAAAGGCATCAATAGATTTACGTTTTGTATACCCACGAGACGTGTCATGATAGATGAAGTCGGGGCATAAAAGCACTCTGGCTGCAGAGACAATGGTGTCGATCTCTGCGCATGCTGCGCGTATTGCCTCAAGATTGTTGTGAAGGGTTTCAATTTCTCTGTTATTGTCTCTCAGCGTATCAACCATCGCACGGGCCTCATTCTGCGATTTGTCGAGTTCGTTGCGCATGAGGTGAAGCGTCTTGGTAAGACTTTCAATACGTTCCTCTAGTTCTGCATTTGTTGGTTTTTTCATTCGCTATCTCCTTGTAATAATTCTTTGTTTACTTTTTTTCCGCAGTCGGCACAGTAGGTGAAGTTGGGGGTGACCCTGAATATGTCGTAGCCGCAAAGGCAGAACAAGTGAAGCTCGCCCGGATGCAGCACAGGGTAGCGAAACCAGCCATGCATTCCTCCGCACTTGGGGCACTCAAGGTTGCCGTGATCGAGAGGGGCAACAGCCACCCACCCATGACCACATGCTAGGCAATATGCTTCACCTTCTTTGTGTGGACCGCGCTCTAACTTCTTGCCGTCTAGGCTGATAACCTCGCCCATTAGAATCCCACCAGCATTTGGGGGGGGTAGTCACAGTAGTTATTGGTGTCCTTCCTTCTCCATAGGTGAAGGCAGTAGGGGTGCTGATTGATGTACTCAACGCTGGTTAACCCGATTAATACAAATGCTATTGCCCAGTCACTCATTATCTGTCTCCTAAACTATGCCGTCTGTCCCAGTCCTCTTTGGTTTTACGGTGCCATCCTGTGGACCGTTTACCTTTGGCTGGGTCTGTAAGTAAGTCTTGCCCTTTTTGCATTCTGTTCTCTATCGTCCTTGGTTTTATTCCATGTGCTTTCCCAAGAATTCTCGCAGCTTCTGCCTTGGACGAATATGTGATGCTGTTATATGTATATGCTGCCAAATATCTGCTCCCTCTTTAATGGTCTTTAATCATTGTTCTCTCCAAAATCAGCTACGACACTTACGATTTTATTGTTCATGTTAGAAGTCCATTATCATCCAAGTACATAGTGAAACATTCACACACATCCTTATCAGTATTTACATAAGCATCTAAATATTTTCTAAACTTAATAGGATAGTCCTCTACTTTAAAATCTTCACGACCTACTGAACCATACATACTACGGGCTATCTCTGCATCCAAAGCATTCTCCATAAACTCGTTCATATCTTTAGATACTTTTTCTATGTTACTCATTCTTTAACTCTAATAGTTTTTTAACTTTACACTTACGCTTGTTAAATTCATCCATTTAGTAATTCCTCATCAATCTCAGTTCCCCACTTCGATGCAATTACTGCCAGTGTTATTGCTCGCTCTGGTGTAGAGCTGCGAATACTCGGAGAATCACAAGACTGCAGATACACTACTGCCTCAACCCATTCGGACTCATCTAATTCATCATGAACTTCATCTATAGAATACGTGTAAGTTACATCTACATGAAATCTCTTCTGAAGATCCATCGCTTGCTGACCGTTGT
>Ga0233445_1001904_pt1 | contig 14804 bp, 10 predicted proteins | sample SI_124_October20_5_FD_182779 | JGI IMG/M metagenome (GOLD analysis project Ga0233445, IMG submission 182779) | Seawater microbial communities from Saanich Inlet, British Columbia, Canada - SI_124_October2016_100_MG | ecosystem: Environmental > Aquatic > Marine > Inlet | place: Canada: British...
TATCTCAAATCATTTTTAACAATAAGCAGTAAGGATTCTAAATTATTTAAAATTAATTTTAATGAAATTATTAAAAAATTAAAAATTGATAAACATGAAATAAAATCTGCTCATCTTATAAGTGAATTTGAGAATAAAATCCCTTCGAGATTAAAATTTGGATTAAATGTAGGTCAGGTAAACATGAAATCAAAAATTCCTTGTAATATTTGTTTTAATTCAAAAGCTGGAAATCCCTTTATTGAAAAAAAACCTGGTTCATTTCATTGGTGTCCAATTTTTAATAATGAAAATTCTGTAGTATCAATTGCAAATTTTTCTCCTAAGAAAAATTATACAAAATCTGCTAATATTGTTTTAAAATTTTATAATGATAGTTCATTGAAATTAGAAAAAGAAATTATCCTAGAACCTAATTGTGAATTTAGAATTAATACAAAAACTATTCCTGAATTAAATAAAATTATTAAAAATGAACCTATCTGGTTAACTATGGAGGCAAATAATCCAAATATTCAAGGATATTATTTTAATTTTCATAAATCAGGTTCTGTTGCCGGTGACCACTTTTTTTAAAATTATTTTTGAAAATTTGATTAAAACATCATTTTCTGATATCAATTAGACGGATCTATAGATAAGAAAGTTTTTTACAACTATAATAATAGGAATTTTGTGTTTAAAAATAAAAAAATTCTGATTACTGGAGGTACAGGTTCTCTTGGTCAGGCGTTAACAAAACGTTTGTTATCTTTAGATGTTGATACAATTCGAATTTTTAGTAGAAATGAAAGTAAGCAAATTGAAATGGATTCAAAATTTAATGATAAAAGATTACGCTTCTTTTTAGGCGATGTCAGAGATTCAGAAAGATTGAATAGAGCATTTGAAGATGTTGATTTTGTTTTTCATGCAGCTGCCTTAAAACATGTAGATAAAGTTGAATACAATCCATTTGAAGCAATTAAAACAAATGTGATTGGTTCACAAAATGTTATTGATGCATCATTACATGAAAATGTTGAAAAAGTAATATGTGTAGGTACTGACAAAGCAGTTTCCCCTCTTAATACATATGGTGCAACAAAATTATTAATGGAAAAATTATTTGTCACAGCTAATAATTATATAAATCCAAAAAAACATAGAACAAAATTTATTGCATTACGTTATGGTAATGTTCTTGGTAGTAGTGGTTCAGTAATTCCAAAATTTATTAATCAAATATCAAATAATCAAACAATTACTATAACTGATCCTAATATGACTAGGTTCAGTATTACTATGGATGAAGCTTTAGATTTTATTCTTACTGCAACAAAACTTGGCTCAGGTTCAGAAATATTTATTCCTAAAATTAAAGCATATTCAATAGTTGATATTAAAAATACATTATTTGATTTATTAAAAAAAACTGATGAAAAAATTTCTGGAATTAGACCCGGTGAAAAATTGCATGAAGTTTTAATTAATTCTGATGAAATGAAATATGCCTGGGAAGTTGGTAATGTGTATGTTATTTTAAATCCATTAGAAAAACTAAACAAACAAAAAAGAGCTTATTCGAAAATGAAAAAAATCAAAAACTTGGGCGTTTATTCTTCTGATAATGTTGAAAAATTATCTAAATCAGAACTAAAAAATTTAATAAAAAAATCTGGTTTGTTATAATTTTTTGAAGTATTTTTACAACACATTCCTCCATTATATTTTTATTCTATACTAGTCAATTTTGAGTATGGAAGTTATTTTATCATCATCAATATTAAATAAAGTTCCAAAATTGATTGATATTCAAGGACAGTCTTACATTATTAGTAAAAATGAAGAAGGAATTCCTATTCTTTTTAGTGCATCTTGTCCTCATCAAAATAATGTAGTGAGTGAACTCCATGATACACCATGGAAATGTCCAAGTCATGATTGGACATTTAATCCAAAAACAGGACAAAGTATCAATGCACCACAATCATGTTTAACAAAAATACCAATTAGATTGGAAGAAAATTCTTTGCATGTAACTATCCCTGATGTAGAAAACCAAATAAATTTTCCAAAATATGATACAAAAATTCCTCCAAAAATTACTATTGTTGGGAGTGCTTCTTTACTAATTGAATGGAATGGGTTCAATATTCTTACTGATCCTTGGATTGAAGGTTCAGCTGTTTTTGATTCTTGGATAAATTACCCTCCATCTGGAATATCAGTTTCTAGTTTGCCAAAAATTGATGCAATTTGGATTTCACATGAACATTCTGATCATTTTAATGAAAATACTCTTTCATTAATTGATAAATCAACTAAAATCTATGTACCTGATTTTGATGATTGTAGATTAGAAAAACTAGTTAGAAAACTTGGATTTAAAAATATTACAAGCATGCCTTCTGGAAAATTATTTTCTTTATCTGATAAAATTAATGCTGTATCGTTTACGTCTGGAAGTTTTTGGAATGATAATATTCTTTATCTACAATTAGGTGGATTTACTATTCTTAATGTTAATGATGCAGGTTTTAATTGGAAAATTCCAAAAATTATTGGAAAGGTGGATTTAGTTTGTTCCCAATTTTCTCCTGCTAGTGGATATCCTGCAACTTGGACCCATATAGATATGTCAAAAAAACTAGAATTAATGAAAGAACGAAATATGGGTATTTTAAAAATGATGAAACAAATTACTAATCTTTGTAACGCAGATTATTTATTACCATTTGCAAATTTTAATGAATTATATCAACCTGAACATAGAAAATTTGTTGAAATTCAACCAAAAAATAGACTCACTTCTGTTTTAGATTTTTTTAAATCTGAAAAAGTAAAAATTATTGATCTTTTACCTGGAGAATCATGGGATGGAAAAGAAAATAATTTTTCTAGGAAAACAAATAGAGAAATTTTTTACGATAAAGAATATCTTTTTACATATTTATCTGAAAAATTTCATTTCGAAAAAAAGAATAGAACTTATTTAAAATTTAATTTAACTCATACTGAAATTGAAGATTATTTTAAAAAATTTATTGCATCAGAATTAACAAAAAAAATTGGCAAATATTCCATTTTCATGAATCTATCTTCTGAGGATAGAACACTAAATGCTTTTATCAAATTTGAAAATGGAGAGATTATTTATGAACCAAAAGAAGAAATTTGTGATGCTAATATGACTATGATCTGTCCAGGAAGTATCATACAAGATATCATCCGTAAAGATCTTAGTTGGGATGAAATCAGTAGTGGTTATTGGTCAACTTTTTCTCGAAATCCAGATATCTATAATATTGCATTATGGCAACTATTTCATGCGCCTTGGAAAGCACGTAAAAATTTCTCATCAATTATGGAATTAAATTTTGATACTCAAAATATCTCTATAGCAGATATTATTGAAAAATATGGTAACCCTGCTCTACGCACTTTAGAAAAATTTGGACTTTATTGTGCAGGGTGTGAAGCATCAATGGGAGAAAAAATTATTGATGGATGTCGTCTTCATGGTTTATCTTTAAAACAAACAGAAGATTTAATTTATGAAATTAATACTATTATTCAAAATAAAAATTCTAATTAATTCTTCTTTGGTAATTTTATAATGAATAAAATAAATAATAAAAATTCAATTTTGTTTATAGATTCTTCAATATCACTTGATGATGTTATTAAAATAAAAAATGATATTTCAAATATCCAAATTTTTACATTTGATTATATTTCTCATAAATTATTAAATAAAAATAATATTACTCATAAAATTTCTGAAAATTTTTTGTCTGACAATATTTTAGATCTAATTCAGGAAAAATCATATCAATTTGCAGAATGGTATAAAATTCCTAAAATTAATAGTTATCAGAATTTTGAAAATATTGATCTTGGAAGTTTATTTAAAATTGAATTCTTTGTTTTTCTATTACCATTTTTAAAAAAAATATTTGAAATAAAAAATATTATAAATTCTTATGAAAATTTAGTAATTTATTCACCAAATTCATTATTTTCAATTTGTTTTAAATTTAATAAAAATATTAAATTAATTAATGAAAATCAAAAAAATGAAAATAATTTTCATTATGATTTAATAAAATTTGAAAATAGTTTTTTTAATATAGAAATTTCTCAAAAAACATATAAAAAATTAAAAAATTTTATGAATAATTTTTTAAATTTATTTTTTAAACTTAAAACAAATAATCCTGATATTTTGTTAGTTGAATTTAACACTATTTTATATAAAGAACTTTTTTTTGCAATTAAGAAATTTTCTTTAAATTCTGTTTTTTATGGATTAAGAAGACCACCTATTTGGAATTTAAATTCATTTTCTATTTTTCGTAATTCAAAATGTAAAATTACTACATCAAATATTCAAAAAAATAATTCTAATGTAGATCATAATGTATACTTGGTTAATGAAAATTTTACAAAATTAATTGAAAATCATGACAAAGATCTAGAACTTTTTTTTACATTAAATAATTTTTCATTTTGGAATATTCTAAAACCAGTTTTCATAAAATTATTTCAAAAATATATTTTTGAATCTGTAGAAAATATTATTATTTCAAAAAAAATGCTAATTGACGTAAAACCAAAACATATTCTTTTGTTATCTGAAAGTGGGAAAACAGAACAAATTATATTAAAATTGTCTAAACAATTTGGAATTGATTCTTCTATATTACAACATGGATTAGGTCATGATAATAAAAAAGGACATATCTATAACAAATTTACTGGAACAATTCTAAATGATGCAGATCATTACTTTGTTTGGGGTAATTCTCAATTTCGTTATGCTAAAGAATATAATTTATCTTTAGATAAAATAATAAAAATTGGAAGTATTGTTCATGATCAAACATTTAAAATTTTTACTAAAAATAGTGGTAAAAATATAAATCAAGATTTCATACTTTTAGCTACACAAGGTCCATTACATATGCATGTAAATGATTACACAATTCAAGCAAATATTGAATATGAAAATATTATTCGTGAAATATGTAAAATTACAAAACAAAATAATAAAAAATTAATAATTAAACTTCATCCATATGAAGATGATAGTGGAGAATCTGAAATTGCTAAAGAAATTGATCCAACTATACAAGTAATAAAAAATGGTGAAATTTTACCATTAATCAATTCATCCAAGTTTATGATTTCTTTAGGTACAAGTTTATCTAACGTAATTTTGGATGCACATATTTTAAAAAAACCTGTAATTAGAATTCCATTTGGTGAGTGGATGGGTTCTCCAGATCAATTTCGTGAATCATCTTGTTTTAATATTCAATTAGAAGAATTTGATACTATACTACAAAAATTATTTACTGATAAAAAATTTAGCAGTGAATTAATTGATCAAGGTCAAAAATTTGTTAATGATTGTCTAGAAAATAAAGGAATTTCAGCAGAAAGTATTGTTAAATATTTTAAAAATTTTTTAACCCCAAATTCTACTTACACCTAAAGGTACGCTAGAATTTATTTTTAAAATTTCTGGATTTTTATCAATAAACTCAATTATTTTCTCTAAGGAAATTATTTTTTTTGCATTAACAAATTCCTTGTAAATTAATCTAGATATTATAAGATCTTCAGGCGTATCCACGGTTAAACGAATATCTGGCCTCATAATTTTTTTAGGTGGTTTTGTTTTTAATATTTTAAATTTTTTCTGATTTTGATTAATGTATAATGTACAAAGTTCACTTCTATGTTTACGATTTCCATTTTTATGTGAAATTTCTAAAGCATTTTTATTAATTATCTCATAGTTTGAACCAAGAGGTAATCCTTCTATTATTGATAAATCATATTTTCCAGAAACATGTTTTTTAATTAAATTATCTATACCTTCCCAATAAATAAATGGATTTTCAGGAGTTACTCTAAAAATTATATCTGATTTAGAATATTGTGCGGCATCAATCAATCTTTTTAGTACATTAGTATCATCACCCAAAATAAATTTTAAATTATTTTTTTGTGCAAAATCCACAAAAATTTCATTTCCTGGTTTATTACTAATAGCTAAAATTATTTCTGTAATTGATTTTGATTTTCTTATTTGATTAATTAATAATTCTAAAATTCTGAATTTTCCAATTAATTGTAAGGGTTTTGCAAATAATCTACTAGAATCTACTCTACATGCCAGTATTGCAACAATTTTCTTTTCTGAATTTTTTATGAGTGACTCTGTAATTATTGTATTTTTAGATATATCTTTAATACATTTTTTACCTAGAATATCATTTAATGATAATGGTTCTTTTTTTAATTTTGTTCTTTTAAATTCTATCATTGATTCTGTAATTATTGTATTTTTTTTCAAAGATTTTTTAGTTATTGCATTTTTTTTATGTAATATTCTATATTGTAATTCATTTTTTCCTAATTCAAAACTTTGTTTTCCCATTGCTAACTGAGATTTTTTAATTAATGCCACTAATAATAAAAATTCATTTGGATTTAGCGCTGAAAAATAATCTAATCCTTTTTTAGAACGATCTAAAGTGATATGTTTTTCTATAATTTCAACACCTAAACCTATTCCTAACAAAGGTACAATCATAGATAATTTTGAATCTCCAGAAACATGATCCATTAAACCAATTGGAAGTGCAAATTTTTCTTTTAGCGCTAAAATTCTTTTTAAATTGAGATCTTTAATTTCTGTAGGGTATCCTTGAAAACTATGCATTAAAATTAATTCATTTTTTGAAAGTGTGGTAACTGCATAATCAATTTCTGATAGAGTACAACCTGCAGTAGATAATAATATTGGAATTTTTAATTTTGTTGCAAATTTTAATAATTTTGGGTTATTAAGATCAGTTGAATGAATTTTTACTCCATCTATTTTTAATTTTGAAATATCTTGTATTCCTTTTAATCCAAATACATCAACATAAAACTTTATTTTTAATTTTTTGGAAAATTGAATTAATTCTTTCCATTCTTTATCACTCATTTCTAAATTTTTATACATTTGATAATTTTCATGATCACGTTCTGCAAGTTCATCAGCAATAATTTTTTGAAATTTTACTGCATCTGCTTTTGCATTTGCTGCTGCTGTAATAATTTTTTTTGCTTCTGTAATTTTACCTTCATGACTATTTGCTATTTCTGCAATAATGAAGACCTTTTTTTGCATAATTTTTTGCATTAAAATTAAACAGTATCAACATCTATTAAATTTTGATTAATTACTACGAAACTATTTTATCTGTATATTCCTCAATTAACTTACTATCATGAAATCAATACAAAAAAAAATTAAATTATTTGATCCTGTAATTGATTTATCTGAAAGAAAGGCTCTTCTAAAAACATTTGATAGTAAATTTTGGGCTTCTGGTTCTGGCTCTGGAAATGTACAAAAATTTGAAAATGAATTTAAAAATTATGTAAAATCTAGATCATGTGTTGCAGTGAATAGTGGTACAGCTGCATTAAATTTAGCATTATCTCTATTTGATATAAAAAATAAAGAAGTCATTTTACCCTCTATGAGTTTTGTTTCTACTGCACATTGTATTATAGAAAATGGTGGGAAACCTATTTTTGTAGATATTGAACCTGATACACTTTGTATTGATCCAGAAAAAATTAAGCAGGTGGTTTCAAAAAATACTACTGCAATTATTCCAGTTCATTTTGGTGGTATGCCATGTAACTTAGATAAAATACATGAGATTGGAAAATCATTTAATCTAGATATAATAGAGGATGCCGCACATGCAGTTGGAAGTACATGGAAGAATTTTGAAAAGATTGGAATTCATGGATCAGCTGTATGTTTCAGCTTTCACCCTGTAAAGAATCTTGCAATGCCCACTGGAGGATTGATTTCATTAAATCATAAAAACCATAAAATATTTGAAAAAATTCTTCATTCAAGAAGATGGTGTGGTATAACAGATAGAAAAAATACTGATTATGATGTAAAGGAAATTGGTTGGAATTATTACATGAATGAATTCTCGGCAGTAATAGGTTTACAACAATTAAAAAAATTAGATAAATTAAATAAAATTAGAAGAAAAATTGCAAAAAAATATTCAAAAGAAATTAATCTTGAATCAAAAATGCCATTTGATAATAATTGTTCTTATCATTTATACTGGATTTTAGTTAAGAACCGTGAAAATTTTAGACAAAAATTAAAAAATAAAGGAATTGAAACTGGCACACATTACAAACCAATTCATAAAATGAAAATGTATCAAACTTCAAATAAATTACCTATTACTGAAAAAGTAGGGAAAGAAATTGTTACCATTCCAATTCATCCAAATTTATCTGAATCTCAGATTGGAAAAATAATAGACAGCGTAAATTCATTGATAAAGTAGTTTTCTATAGTAAATCAATTTAACTACTAAAATCAATATTTTATTAAATGAAATCAAAAAAATTTCCTATTTTAATAAATAATAAAATTTCATTTAATAATTATTCTATTACTCCATTAAGAAAGTGTGATATACAAAAAATAAGAATATGGAGAAATGATCAAATGAATATTTTAAGACAAACAACTACTTTAACTCCTCAAAATCAACTAAATTATTATAATAAATTTATTAAAAAATCATTTCAAGATAATAAACCAAATATGATTTTATTTAGTTTTTTGTTGGATAAAACCTGTATTGGATATGGTGGACTAGTACATATTAATTGGAATTCAAGAAGTACTGAAATTTCATTCCTTAACACTACTAGTAGATCTAAATCAAAAATTATTTATCAGAAAGATTTCTCTATTTTTCTAAAACTTATCTTCAATGTAATTTTTAATGATTTAAAATTTAATAAAATTACAACTGAAACCTACGATATTAGACCTTGGACAATTAAAATTTTAGAAAAATCAGGTTTTAAAATAGACAAAATTTTAAAAAAACATGTTATTATTGATGGCAAACCGTATAATTCTATCTTACATTCCAAATTGATAAATACATAATTTTATAGAATTGATTGATAGTTAATTATGACAAAAAATAATAAATTTCAAATTATTGCTGAAATTGCTTCAAATTGGAATGGTAGTGAAACTTTAGGAAAGAAAATAATTAAACAAGCCTCCAAATCTGGAGCTGATTATGTAAAATTTCAAATGTGGAGAGCTTCAGATCTTTATGAAACTACTCATCCTAATTGGAACGAAATTAAAAAATCTGAAATGACATCAAACACTGCAAAAAAATTCAAAAAATATTCTGATAGCCTTGGAATTAATTGTATTTGGAGTGTTTTTTATCCAGAAGCTGTAAAATTATTAGAAAATCTTGATGTTTCATTATACAAAATTGCATCTAGAACTTCTGCATTAATGGATTCTAATTCTTTAGAAACATTAAAAGCAATAGCTAAAACAAAAAAACCTGTAATTATTAGTATGGGATTTGGTGGAGATAAAAAATTAATGGATTCAATTTTTAGATACAATAAAAAATATTATCTCTACTGTGTTTCAAATTACCCTACAAAGTTATCTGAAATTAATTTTAAATCAATGCAAACATTTGCTGGTTTTTCTGATCATACTGAAGATTATTTAGCACCTCTAATCTATGCCACACAGTGTGTAAATTCAAATAAAAAACGATTCTATGAAAAACATGTATGTGTTGATGAATCTATTGGACCCGATAAACCATTTTCAATTGATATGAATGATTTTAAAGAATTAATTTCTAATATACGACAAGTTGAAAGTTTGAAGACATGATCGATAAAATTGATGATAAATTTGTAAACTTAGGAAAAGATGTTTTTATTGGAAATAATGTAACATTTGATAAAATACAAAAAGAAAATAAACAAGGAATATTCAAATTTGGTGATTATTGTTCTATACATGATAATTGTAGGTTCTTTATTTCTAATGCAGAATTCTCTGTTGGTGATTATGGAACAATTCATAATAATAGTTTTGTAACTGGTTACAAAACCTGCAAAATTGGTCATAATTTCTGGCTTGGACAAAATTCTATTCTTAATGCAACGGATAATTTGAAAATTGGAAATAATTGTGGTATTGGTGCTTATTCAAAAATTTGGACTCATGCAGCGTTTGGTGAATTATTGTTAGGTAGTAGAATTGCAGTTGGATTACATGATTTTAAATCTAAATCTGGTGCAATTACAATTGGTGATGATTTTTGGGGAATTGGTTCTATAACAATTAGTCCTGGTGTAACAATTGGAAATAAGGTAATTGCATTAACTAACTCTCTTATCACTAAAGACATCCCTGATAATTCTATAGTAGGTGGTACTCCTGCAAAACCTATTGCAATAGACGATGATTTTAGAGCTTATGTTGATTTAACTGATAATGAAAAATATTCTTTAATGAAAGAATTTGCACAAAATTTTTCAAAAATTAAAAAAGTTAAAATTATTTTTGATGATATATTAAAAAAAATAATCTTAGGAGATCATGAGGTAGTAATAAGATGTATTTCTGAATCAGATGAAGATGTGAATACTTCCTATTTTGATTTCATTAAAAGAACTTATACTAAAAAACACAATTTTCTTGAAAGGGAATTTATGAAATTTATTCTTGATTATAAAGCAAGATTCGTTCCTGAATGATGATTACTAAGGATTTATACGTGAAAATTATATACAAAAAATTGTTTTTTATATATAGCTAATTTTTATTTGAATGAATATGAAAGATAAAATAATTTTTTGGATGGGTGGAGATTTTACTCATTTTTCATTATCATATTATTTACAAAAAATGTATGATTGTGAACTTTATGGAATTGTGGATATAACAAATAAAACTAAAAATTTTTTTCAAAAACAAGATCTTGTTAGTTTTAACAAAACATGGTTCTTTCATGATCATATCAATATAAACAAAAAACCTGATCTAGAATACTTAAAGTATATTGAAAAAAAATATGATCTTAATTTATGGAAATTCGCAATCAATGAAAGAATATTTTATAGATTTTTTAATTTTCATAAATTTACTACTGATGAAATTTTATGTATATTAGAATCTGAATGTAGACTCTTTGAAACTATATTGGATGAAGTTAAACCTGATTTTTTTGTAACTAAAGAACCTACATTTCATCATTTAGAATTATTTTCTCAAATGTGCAAAAAAAGAGGAGTAAAAAATCTTATTTTAGGTCTACCAAATTTAGGATACAGGTGTATTATTTCAGAAATACCTTCAAAACTTGATTATTTTGATTCTCTTGATGATATCGCAACAAAAAATCGTACTTTTGAAGAATTACAAAAGTATCTAAAATCATTTGATATATCAAAACAAATTAAAACATATGATAAACAACATGGAAATTCAAAAAAAGATTGGTTAAAAGCTATATTCAATTACTTATTATCTGAAAATACGAATGTTAAAACTCATTATAATTATTTTGGTAGAAGTAAATTCAAAGTAATTGTAAACATGGTTTCATCGATTCTTAAAAAATATTATAGACAATCTTTTATTAATAAAAATTTGGTAATGGATGTTGATCTAAATTCATCATTCATGTATTATCCATTAGGTGTAGATTTAGAAAGAAATTTACTAATTAATTCACCATTTCAAACAAATCAAATAGAAATCATACGACATATTGTAAAATCATTACCTGCAGGTTTCCAACTTTATGTGAAAGAAAATCCATCACAAATTACTAGAGAGTGGAGAAGTATTTCAGAATATTCTGAAATTATGAATATTCCTAATGTAACAGTAATTCATCCCTCTTTTAATTCTCAAGATCTTATAAAAAATTCTAAATTAGTTTTTACAATTACTGGTTCTTCTGGATTTGAAGCTGCATTTTATGGAAAACCATCAATTATTTTTACAGATGTTGGTTATCAAATATTACCATCTGTAACTAGGATAAAAGAAATTGAAAGTCTTAATCACAACATACTTGAATCTTTGAATAAAAATATTATTCCTTTAGATTTAGAAAAATATCTTTTAAAATTAGAAAAAAATAGTTTTGAATTTGATTGGTTAGGATTTGGTTCAAAATTTAAAGATATATTTTATTATGGTGGCACGTTAGTAGATGTAACTATTTCTTCAGATAAATTAAAAAATTTTTTGGATGAATGCAGTAATGAATTATCTCTTCTTGCGTCTGAACATATTAAAAAAATCGAACAACATAAAAAAAATAGATAGTTTTTGTTGATATTTAAAAATTAAATTCTATCACATTATTTTTTTTTACAAATTGCAAGAAAAATCAATGGAGAATGATGATCTTCATATGGTATAGGGATGTATGTAGGGTTATCTTTTTCACGATTTTGTTTTTCATTTTTTTCACGAATATTAAGAATAGTTTTCTGTAAATGAAGTTTATAAAAATTTGAATCAGGATCTAATTTTAAGAATAAATTTTTTGCAGCATTTTTTAATTTTGGTATGGTGTTAATTTCAGTTTTTGATTCAATATTCATATTAGTTTCAGAAATATTTCTCTGTGAGAATAAATCTATAATAGAAAATTTTTTGCTTAACAATTTAATAAATTCATCTTTTGTGAATTCATTAGCAGTATCTGATGAATTTATAATAGATCTCTTTTTATTTGCAGTAGAAATAATTAAAATTCCATTACTTTTTAAAAGTTCATAATATGCTGAAATTTTTTCTTCTGGATTATTTTCATATTGAATTGTTTCAAAAGTAATAATTGTATTAAAGAATGAATCATCAAATGTTTGGTTTTTGGAATATTTGAATTTTAAAATATCATTTTCATCTAAATAGCGATTGGTAATTCTATCATGATTTATTGTATTTTGATGCCATACTTCACTACAATTATTGTTTAGTAATTCTTTTGCAACTGAGAATCCTGTATTGATTAAATGTTCATTATGTAATACTTTTCCATTAGAAAATTCTTTAACAAAATTCAATCTATATTTTTGTTCTTTATAGAAATCCCCAAATTTTTTTAGAGATAAGTGTTCAGATTCAACTTTTCCTGCATTACGACCCCATTCATCATTTATTCTAATAACGTCGTCAAGTTCAATAGTTGATGATTCTATAAAAGCAAGATCTGTAATTGCTTCCACCCTATGAATTATTCCTGGCTTGATATGATAGATTTTGCCCGAATTAATTTCAATTTTTTTCATTTTTTGGATGAACTCTTGTATCTCTGTATTGGAATATCCTTGATCATTAAATTTTTTGATATCAATAGGGTTATCATTATAATGCAAGTACCCCTTTCCAGATTGAACATATGTTGTTTCATGCTTAAATTCATGAAATTGAATACTAGACTGAAATGATTTACGAATCATGATTTCTTTTAATGCATATTTGAAATCTGGTGCACCATCTGCAATCCATCTTTCATATCCCCATGGCTTGGTAATTGTTTTAGCATGTTCTATATCTGTTATTTTTATAAAATCTTTTTTTTCACTCAATGATTATCTGAATATTTAGGTGGTATTATTATTTGTGAAGACTTGATCATTAATGAGTTTAGAACCAAATGCCATCAATAATTTATCGAATGGAGAATTATGAAGAGGTGCCATATTGAGAAATGTGATACCTGTTAGGATTTTAATTCGTTTTAAATTAAGATTTTTTGAAATTATATAACTTTCAAATTTTTTTATTAATCCATCTCTTAATTTCCATTTTTTCAGATATATTTTGGCATTATGATTAGACTCAATATACTCAAAATTATTATCTCGTATATCCTGAAAATTAATAATTAATCCAGCATAAAGTTTTGCTAAGTCATAATATAGATCACCAAATTCTACAAATCCTGCAAAATTAGGCCTACAATCAATTAAACAGAATTTATTTTCATTATATAATATATTTCCAAAATTAAGATCACCATGAATAAAACATGGAATACCATTGAAAAGTTCGTCCCACGATATTTTTTCAAGTATTTCATCTAATGAATGAATATCATTCCCATTTACTGATAAAGGCAATTCATAATTTTTATATTTTTCTTTAAAATTATTTATTCGTTTAATTGTTTTTTCATAATAAAATTTTTTACATAAATTATTCATTTTTTTATCTTCAATATTTACTGAATGCCATAAATTTTTTTCTAACCAATTTAAAAGTAATTCAAATTTAGATACGTCATTCAAATTATAGAAAATATTACCTTCAAAATAATCATAACAAAAAAAATTTTTTCCAGATGATTTAATTTTAGGAAAAATATCTGAATGTATTTTTAATTTTGATATTAATTGTAAAATATTCTCAGATTCTGTAGAGAATTTTATTACCATGTTATTAATAAAATAAATAAACTCATTAGGTTTTGAGAAATCAAAATTTTCAGATTCTGATAATATTTTTTGATATTTTTTTAAATCACCAATATCTTCCCATTTAATATCCACTGCAGTAAGTGTTGATTTTTGAAATAAGGAAATAATTCCATTAGAAATTTGATGCTCATTTTTAATTTTTTTATTATTTTTTAGACCTTCCCAAAATATTTCATAATCTTTGACAAATAATGGAGCAGAAAATGCAACATAATCCGAATTACATATTTGTTTATCTCTAATTTCATGAACTAAACCATTTTCTACTTTTAGATTACAGTATGAATTTGATTCATCTTGAGATACTTTTGTAGTTCCAATCCAATTTGTTTTTGGTAGATTTTCTAAATTTGTATGTAATATGCAATCACAAGGCATATAGTAAAATGGTTCATTTAAATAATTTTTACAATATAGCAATGATAAACCAG
>Ga0233445_1001923_pt1 | contig 14696 bp, 15 predicted proteins | sample SI_124_October20_5_FD_182779 | JGI IMG/M metagenome (GOLD analysis project Ga0233445, IMG submission 182779) | Seawater microbial communities from Saanich Inlet, British Columbia, Canada - SI_124_October2016_100_MG | ecosystem: Environmental > Aquatic > Marine > Inlet | place: Canada: British...
CTTCTTGGCAGCCTCTTCTTCAGCAGCCTTCTTGGCAGCAGCCTCTTCTTCAGCAGCCTTCTTGGCAGCAGCCTTCTTGGCAGCAGCCTCTTCTTCAGCAGCCTTCTTAGCAACAGCCTCCTTAGCAGCCTCATCTTCAGCAGCCCTCTTAGCAGCAGATTCCTTAGCAGCATCCTTAGCAGCAGTCGCTTCATTCATAGCTTTTTCGTCAAACACGGTAGGTTTTTGTTCTTGAGTTTTGCGATTGCCAAAAAAACGAAATCCAAACATATACTATTTTATTAGATTATTTACTATAATATAATACGATTTATGAAAGAGAACACTGAGAAACTGTATTCCTTACTTTTTCTTCGACTTCTTCACATTCTTGTTTTAATTTTTCTAAATATAATGTAGCGTCCATTAATTCTTCTTGCAAATGTGTAATCCAATCTTCTATTGACAAATCCTTCCGGTCAAGCGTATGGCCATATTTTTCTTTTCCTATTTTCGCGCGATTAATATATTTATGTAAAACACGTTTTACAACTGTGTCAGGAGTAAACACTTCTGTAGTAGGTTGTGTACATTGTTGACTCATTAGATAATAATGTAAATACACTTTAATACATTTTGAATTACAATAATTTCATAATATTATTTGTAAATAAAGAGAGTTCAATATTATGTTCGTGTAGATTATAAAAAGTGCTAATATATTTGCAAATATAAGGAATTAAGTTGTATTTTTCATCTTCAATCAATAACGAAGTGTTTTTAACATATTCAAAAAAATAGTCTAAAATGTCAATTACTGAATATCCGTAATCATTTATTTCGTACATAATTAGAACAGCTTCTTTTATATTTTTCTCCCGTAAATATTGTATATATACATCAAATTTATGCTGTGATATCCGTGAACATAAAAATTTACATAAATTTATATCTATAGGTCGATTCAATATAAATATTTTTTCTAAATAATTGATCAATAGACGGATAGAACCATTAGCGATAGACAATAGATATTCTTGAGATTCTCTATCAATAATAAGGCATTCTTTTTCACTAATTGTATTCATAATAGTTTGAATTTGGTCTGTGTTAGCATTAGGTAATTCAACAATGTGTATTCTTGATTGAATACTTTCATTTACTTTTTGTAAATTAGTGCAAGCAAATACAAAATGAATAGTATGCTTATACTTATCGATATAATTGCGAAAAACCTGTTGACTTTGTTCATTGATAATGTCAATGTCATCAATAATAACCATCTTCTTCTTGTTTTTGACAATACTGTGGGATTGACAGAATGTCTTCATTTCATTTCGAAAATATTGAATGCCTTGTTCTTTCAAATTATTTACATACATAATATTGTGTTCTGGGAATGATTGAGTGCTTGTTAATTCATAATATTCACGAACGATAGCGTCCAATAAACTGGTTTTCCCAGAACACGAATTTCCTACAAAGAGTATTTGAATATAATCAATGTAAATAAATTTTTGTATCATACTAAACAACGTGTCTTCCATATAAAAATCTTTCAAAAAGTAAGGTTTGTATTTGCTAATAAAAGTAAGTTGCTTCTTATTCATTCATAAGTATTCTATCATTTTTTTATAACATTTTAATAAAATAATATATAAAATAAATTCGTTACATAATAATATGGACCAACCAGATTATTATAATATTCTGGGAGTTGAAAAAAACGCATCTGAGGGAGAGATTAAGAAAGCCTATCGGAATTTATCATTGCAATATCACCCAGACCGAAATAAGGAAGAGTCTGCAATAGATAAATATAAACAGATTAATGAAGCATATGAAATACTGGGAGATAAAGAAAAAAAGGGGCAATATGATATGGAAAGGCAACACGGAGGAAATCCATTTGGACACGCCGGGCACCCAGGTGCTGATTTTCAAGATATTAATAATATCTTTAATATGATGTTTAATGGAATGCAAGGAGGAATGCCTGGAGGAATGCCTGGAGGAATGCCTGGAGGAATGCAAGGAGGAATGCCCGGGCAGCCTAATGTTCGTATATTTACTAATTCACAGATGCCAGGAAGTAATCCGTTTCATACAAATCTTTTTCAACAAATACAAAGACCAAGTAAAATACAAAAGAAAGTAATTATTTCACTCGAAGACAGTTATAAAGGGATTACGGTTCCTGTAGAACTTTCGTATGTAGTAGTTCAACACGATGAACAAGAAACTAAAACGGAAACTATTTATATTACGATACCTCCTGGAATTGATGAAAATGAATCCATCGATATTCGCGATAAGGGGAATACGATAAACGGAATGTGTGGCGGTATTAAAATAATTATTGGAATAGGAAGCCATCCCTATTTTAAAAGAAGAGGATTGGATATTCATTATACGCATAGTATTACATTAAAGGAAGCATTAACCGGATTTCGTCTTGAAATTATGCATTTAAGTGGTAAAAAAATAGGATTAAATAACATCGAAAATCCTAATGTAATAAATCCCGGATATGTGAAAATAGCTACGGGATATGGTATGAATAGAGAAAATACTACTGGAAATTTATTGATAGAGTTTAATATACATTTTCCAGAAAGCTTAACTGACGAACAACGAGAGATATTATTAGCGTGTTTATAATAATTTTAATGCATCTAACTGAGTTGTGTGTTTACTTTTAGATAAAATCCATTCGGCTTTTATCTGATAATAATCTGTTACTTTACATTTATTTAATAGTTCAATTTTTTTCTTTGGAACATTTTCGTATCCTGGATATACTATATCAAATCCAACGAACCTTTTATTTATGTAAACAACCAAATCAATTGTCGCCAGTGGGTCTTCTATATAAGAAATATCTTTTATGTTTTCTTCAGTGACATCTTTCATATTATTAAATTTGGATAACCAAGCTGAATTGATAAGATCATCAACATAGGATTGTTTTGTTTGCCAAATATATTTTTTATGAAGTTTTGCAATAGGAAAAGTAGGATATGTTTGATTCGTATGTGCAATATTTACGCTATTATCTAATAGCTCAACCTCCGTTGTTTCATTTGAATTGCTTTTGAACCATTCTACAAGAATATCCTGGCATTTTGTTTGGTAGTAGCACGGTTGTTGTTTGTCTGTTGCGTTCAATGCAATATAATTTTCAATTACTTCTGTTAAATGAAATTCTTGCAAAAAGTCTTGGAGTGTTTTATATTGTATAGTTGGTGGTCCAATCAAAGTATTCATAACAGATACAGGTTGTTCATCCGGTTCATAGTTCCATTTACTATAAAATTCGTCAAAATTATCGTCGTCTTCAAAAGTAATAACTTCTCTCTCGTCATCTACACTCCCATCGCATTCTTCAATACGCGTCTTCCAAATGGGGGTTTCTTTACAAAAATACAACCATTTGTTGGACAATAGTTGTTTAAGTTCTCCATATTCTTGAAATTCTGATGTAAATATTTTTGCATATTCTTTATTAATAGGAAATGCACAAACATTCTTTAAAATCTTCCAGTTGTGATCATTTTTTTCGGGAATATATTGTTTAATGTTCTCTTTTTTGATTTCTATCAAACTTTCTGTATGATTTTCAAAAGTATACTCTTGTTGAACCACATCAATTTCAAAATACTTTTTTACAAATGTAGATAAGTCAAACTTATGATAACACATTGTAGAAGCAAATGTTGCATATGCACACAGCCTGGTGGTAACAACCTTACTCAATATCTTTTTCTTAAAAGTTCTCAAATGTTCTCGTAGTATTTTGTCGTTTTCGTAACAATTTTCGAACGTATTCAGCAGTATTTCTTTCAATTCTTCTTCTAATCCAGAATAAAATAGTTCTGATACCCAAAACAAAGTAGCTTCTTTTTGATGTCTAAAAATAGACAGAAGCACATTATGTTTTACCTCCAGGGTGTTGTATAAGTATCGTGTAAGTCTCATAATTGTAGTTAATATAATTCTTTATATGTGTTTATATCAATTTTTTGAGCCAAAAAACAACTGTTTCAATGCATTAAATATTGGTGGCGTTGGCGTTCTATTGTCGAGTGTTTCGTATTTTCCTTCAATAATAATAGAAGCATCACGTTTTCTTCTTTTATGTTGCAATGGCCGTAACCGTTCAAATAAATATGGTTTTTTAATATAATCATCGCTTGTTTTACGTTGTGTATTGTTTTTTTCACTTACATTTTCGCAACTTGATAAACTAAGAGAACTATCTGAGTGATATTTGAATGCATTAATAACTTCTTCGTCACTTACATCAAAAGAAGAATTCCGATAATCATCGAAAGAGTGAGAATGAAACGAAGCATCTAGCACAAACGTATCAATATATTCATAAGAAACATCCATCATTGTGCAATGTTTTATCTTTATTTAATATATATGAATAGAACGAAAAAAATAAATCCAAAAAAAAATATGTCATACAAGAAGAAAAAGGTTCTCAAAGTAAAAACAACGAATATACGAAACTTTATGTATACAATGACGGGAATAGTAATGTTACATAACTGGAGTGATTCATCTAATAAAAATATAATTCGAGAACTTATTTCAGATGTAAATACAAACATAGGAGTATTTTTATCTCAATTAAATCAAAAAGAGGATGTAAAAATCAAACGAATAAATAAACAACTGTCTATGATTTCTATTTCAGAGCAAGTAGATGTAAAATCAAAGTTGAATGTATTTCAAGAATATTTAATAAACATCGACAAAATATTATCGAAAAAAAAGGATTCTGATTTGTTAGGTATAAGAGATAAGTTACTGTTGGATGTCAACAAAATTATCTATTTTCTTATTTTTGACGGATAAATAGTGTAACATTCCTTTTAACGTAGGAGTATAATAACATTGTTGGGGGAATCTGCCTGTGAGTTCTCTGTGTTGTAAATGAGTTGGGTTCTTTCGACTTAATATAGCTTTCGATTTCTTTTTCATTATTTTTTTCCATGTTCTTTGTATTAAACGAAGCCAAAAAGTTTTTATAACTACTACTGTATGTCGAAATTGTCCTTCGTTATGATAATGTATTTGCATTAATTCCACTTCTGTTGTTCGATTCCGAAAAGAATAGTCCCCCGTCCCACTATATTCGCGTAAGTATGACAACACATCTTCAATTTTATGATTATACAATAAACGACAAGACATACTAATACCAAGATAAATTTTATCTACATATTTATCGTATGTCGGTATATAATAACCGCCAAGAATATATGTATGGTCGTCTTTTATTTCTTCTGCATAATCTGCATCTTCGTAATACATATTATCTATAATATCTGTATCATACCCATATTCCTCATCGCTATATGATTCAAACTCTCCCATAATAGTTGCTGATTCAAAAGAAAAAGTAGTTTATTAGTGATACTTAATTATATAATTAATATATAATCAATTTTTTAGAAATGTTTAGTAATGGTAAATACGATATCATCATATCTATCTTTTGTAGACCGTAGGTCATAAGTATAAATATGTGATTTCAAATGTTCTGGTGTATGATTTCTTAAAATTTGCAACCAAGCTATATCTTGAACATCCTCAATAATTAATATTCCGTCGTCGGTTAATAACTGTGAATATAAGGTAATGAATTGTTTCATACTTTCAAGTGTATGAGGTCCGTCATCTAACATAAAATCAAATTTTATTCCTGTATCTAAAAAAGTATCTTTAAAAAATACTTCATTGTAGGCATCATTCGACGTGTGTAAAACAATTCGTTCATTATTTTGTATGTCTTCCCACATTTGGTCATAAGGAAGAATATCCACTCCGTGAACAGTAGCATTTACAAAATATTCTTGCCATAATTTAATACTTCCCCCTTTTAACATACCTACTTCTAATACATTTGTTGCAGTCTCTTTTTTATGTTGCAACAACCGCTCATATAGTGGCAAATACGAGTGCACTGTATTCTTGTCTGTTCTTTCGTTATTCACAAGTTGTAACATAATACACTCTTGAATACTTAAAACGGGACAACTTTAAATCATTATCAACTCTAATTTTTAAATATTCAAATGTGTAAATTACGCATTATACGGTCAACGCGTTATCATTTTTTACAATACAATAAGGAAAGCCTGGATCATCTTGTATATAAATCGCACATATCTCTATATTTTCTTCTATATGCACAACTGGTTTATTTTCCCATTCAGAATAGGCAACCGCTTTCGTAGTTGGTTTTTCTAAATATAATAGGGTTTGCAATGCAGACAATCTTCGTTCTACAGGAAACATTTGTTGAGGTAATTTTCTGGACAATTGTTTCCATCGCCACTCGAATTGTAAAGCAGACGGCCAATCCGGAAATCCAGATACATAACACACTCTTTTCCACGATTTTCCAGCCGCGACTTTTATACCGGTAGCGTGTGCGCCTCCTTTAATTTCTTTATTATGTTGTCGTAATCTTCGATCTACGTCGACGGTGGCGCCTACGTATGTTGAATTATCAGTGCATTCTAACAAATACACAAACATAATAATTATTTACACTGATTCAACTTATGTTCTCTTATACATATAAACTTTGGCTTGTAGCAACATATTTCAATATTTTTTTTTCAATGGATGCAAATGTTTGTAATAATTCAACCCGGTTTGCAAGTTCAAACATTTTCATAAATTCCTTAGAAACGGTTACTATTTTCAAGAGAGCTTTATTAAAATCTCCGATTGATATTTCTTTATTAGGTAATTCATTTTGAATAAGGTATTTACACGATTTCTCATCTTCACACATCGCCCAATTCATTGCAATATCTACAAGATCGAACTGTAATGCCGTTTCATATTTATATTCAGTGTAAATATCCTCTCTAACTTCCATATCGTAATAAGATAAATATCTATCTTGAAGTTCTTGAATATGTTTATTAAGAACATTATCTTTACAAGAAACTCGATCAAGACGTTCTTCGCTTGACACTTTAATATCGGTAAAACAAGATAACAGTCCAATCAGTTGAGTCGTCGTAAAAGAAGCAAAATAATCCCACTCGTGCATCATTTCCACCAAAATAATCGGATGAATTTCAGCAATAGAACTACATTCTACCCCTTTTGTTGTCAAGTTATAAGTATGATTATCGTCTTTTTCAATAACGCCATTGTTTATTAAAATAGCACAAATACAAATTGTTTGATGCTCAATAAAATGTGTTGTATTATACAGGTCGCCGTTTATATTACCTAATGCAGATTTCCACTCCTCAATTAAATCATACACATTGACGTCTTTTTTAATAGTTTGATATGTTTCTTCATATTGCGTTATTTGCCGTTCTGCCTCTTTCCTTTTCTTATTTTTATAACTTTTTAGATTCGTTTGTAGCTCTATATAGTGGTTGCACACATTCTCGGGAGTTTTCGATGCGCGAAGTTGTTCTTCATATCCTTGTATTTTATTTTCAGCGTCGAGTAAATCCTTCTTTTTACTTTCAACAGATAATAGTATTTCATTATTCATCATTGATTTCATAGAAAATGTGTGAAAATCTTTTTGAACACCATTTTTCAATAAATTCAATATAAGACCATATGATATTTGATATTTAGACACGAGCTGTTGTGGTTTTCCATTCATTATTGATGTGTATTCGTGATGATAGGGAAGCGCGAAACAATTGTTACAATGAACAACATGTCCTATTTTATCCAATCCTCGTCTTCCTGCTCTTCCTGCCATTTGTGTGTATTCGTGTGCTTTTAGGTTTCTTAACGAGTGTCCGTCGAATTTATTTAAATCCGTAAACACGGCTGTTTTAATAGGACAGTCCAAACCAATTGCAAACGACTCGGTTGCAAATAACAACTTAATTCTTTTCTTTGTAATCATAAGTTCCACTATTTCGCGCAAAATAGGTATCATACCAGAATGATGAATTCCAATGCCTTTTTCCAATAAAGAAACCAATATATTATATTCGGGCAACTCCATATATTCTTGGAAATTAGGAAGCCGTCTTACTATTTTTTCACACTCTTTTCTTACATTCATTGGTTCATCCTCCTCATTAAGCAATGAAATAGTGATCATCTGTGCATACGATTCAACTTTTTTTCTTGAAAATACAAAACAAATAGCTGGCAATTTATTATCATTTCTTAGATGAGTGATCAACGTATTTAATACATGCTGCACTTTAATATGTACCCGTTTGTTTCGATGCATCTGTGTCAATTCGCGAAGCAAATTATACCCATCTTCTTGAAATACATTTTTATCGGTCTGTAACGGAATCAATTTATTTACACTATTCTTTACCTTTTGTGCGGTGTTTTTATCTACTTCTTTATAAAAATGCTCAATCGTTGTAAAAAACCCATAATGATGTAAAGGAACCACTCGGTGTGCAGTGCTACATAAATATACTTCTTTTGACCCAGACGATTCACACCATTTTGCAAACCCTTCTGGATTATCTATAGTTGCGGATAGCATAATCATTTGAACATGATCCGGTAACATTAAAATGGTTTTTTCCCACACCTGTCCTCGTTCCATATCATTAATATAATGCACTTCATCAAAAACAACACAGCCTAAATCATTTTCAATATTGATCTGAAAATCTACATTACGGACTTCTTGTTGACTTTGAACAAACAAATAATTCATTAAAATTTCTGTTGTCATAATTAACACATCGGCTTCTGGATTTGTCTTTATGTCGCCAGTAAATAGACCAAATGAAATATGAGGAAACTTATTACAAAAATCATAATATTTCTGGTTAGAAAGTGCTTTAATTGGACTTGTATAAATCACTTTTTTCTTTTTCTTAAAAAAATGGTCAATTGCAAATTCGGCAGGTAATGTTTTTCCTGAACCAGTATGTGCGGTTACTAATACGTGTTGTTCTTTTACAATCCCCTCAATTGCATATTTTTGAAAATCACTTAATGGAAATGAGTATGAGTCAAAAATTGTATCGTACTCATTATTTTGATATTTATCATTACACAGTTTAACCATACTATATATGGTGTGATCAAACATTTAAGTTGTTTATGTAAATCTATTATGCTTAGTCGCGATTTATTTATTAGAATATAAGGAAAAATTGATATTTTATTACCTGATATAGTAACGATAACAACTATACAATATGGATTGCTTAATTTGCGCTGAAAATTTTACGATTGGGGAGAAAACGGTTAATAAATGTGTATCGTGTCCCTATTGTTCATTCTCTGCGTGTTTAACCTGCTGTAAAACATACATATTAGACCAGGGGGATAATGTATGTATGAATATGACAAAGAAACCAGACGGTGTTTTTGAATGTCGAAAACAGTGGTCTCGAAAATTCATTGTGGATATGTTTCCAGATAATTGGATTAAAAATGAATGGCGACAAATGACCGAAAAAGTGGGATTTGAAAAAGAAAAGGCTTTATTACCGGCCACTATGCCAGAGTTTGAACGACAAAAACAGGAGACTATCGTTCGGCAAGAACTTAGCTTATTAGAAAAGCAACGAATAAAAATCGTTCGAAGAGAAAAAGAGCTTAGGGCGAAATTGACACCACTATTGGCTACGAATATGCAATCCACTACAACTACTACCAGTCGCGCGTGTTCAGATGAATCCTGTAGGGGATATTTAAGCAGTCAGTGGAAATGTGGTGCGTGCGATAAGTGGACGTGTCATCAATGTAACCAAATTAAGGGGTTTACGCGAGATGCTGAACATACTTGTAATCCCGATGACATAGCTACTGCCACACTACTTAGAGATGATACAAAGCCTTGTCCAACCTGTTCGGTTCCGATTCACAAACTTGTTGGTTGTGATCAAATGTGGTGCACACAGTGCCATACCGGCTTTTCATGGCGAACCGGTAGAATAGAACAAAATATTCATAACCCTCATTATTATGAATGGAGAAGACAAACCGGTAACAACGATCGTAACCCCGGTGATTTTGAGTGTAACCGGAATATAGCCGATTATCATAATGTAGAATTATTGAGACGATATGTTCAAACATATGCGAACAGTTTAGAAAATAACACAAATAAGTCGTATTTATTGTCTGCTTACTCTAAAATAGAGAGTATAGTTCGAAAAACAGTCCATCTGGCCAATTATGAAATTCGTTCATTTCGCACAAACACCGTTGTAAACAACCAAGACTTACGGATTAAATATTTGGGTAAACAGATTTCAGAAAAAGTTTTTAAAAGCATGATTCTTCGACGAGACAAGGCTTTTATTAAGAAACAAGACATTCATAATGTTCTTCAACTTCAAATACAGGGGGTGACTGACATTTTATACAGATTTCTTGATCAATTGAAGGAATTAGATCGAACTTCAATGCACGGTAAACTACAATTAGGTTCGCTCACGGCTGAATTATGTATACAATTCGAAACAGAAGTTGGTAACCTCGCTACATATTCAAATGAACTATTAAACGACCACGCCAATACTTATGGTTGTAAAAAATATCAAATTGATTACACGCTGCCTGTTTATAGCAAAGGAGGAACAAGAAACCCCACATTAATCTAATATTTCAATCGTTTTACTGTAATTTAACTATTTTTTATTTGACTAATTACACAAACCGTGTACTATTATAATTTACTTTTACCAAATTTATATGTAGAATTATCGGCCTGTTCACACTGTTTTTTCACATCATAAAAATTTCTTATATTACCAGAAAAAGGTAGTTGAGAATTAGGATTAAAAAATGTATATTTAACGCGTGAATTATCCTGCGTTTCACCATTAATGCAGCGGGCTATTGATTTAGTTTTCATATTGACAGTAACATACTATAATAACACCTTTTTACACCCTTGAAGATTTAAAACGCCGTTTTCACGACATAAAAAAATAATCAAAAAGTGTAAAATCAATAGTAGGAATTTCACCTACGATGGTCTAACTTTTTCCACTTCTTTTTGTATATTAGATGTGGTGAAAGACGAAATTTGAAAACACGCAGGGCGTTCTTGCTTATCTATCCAGCACTTTGTTAAGTTCATTATGTTGATTGCTGAATTTGCGTCTCTTGTCTTGAATACGGTTTGTTTGACTTGGGGTCTCACGCATCCAGAACATACTAAAAGACGGAACTGCTTGTTTCCATTACTATGTCTGTAATAAGATAAATCATTATTACATTCACAGCATTTTTTACTTGTATTACATTCGTTTATGGTAATTGTATCATATTTATGGTGGATTTGCTTTCTTAATCCTTTATTGAGCGTAGGCATAAAATGTTTCATTTGGGTGCTTCTGCTCCAATTACCATATCCTATAAGAATGTTGTCATCGAAGGTTTCTTTGATTTTATTAAGAAACTTATCCATACTTTTCTTACCATAACTATATTGACGAAACTTCATTTTCCTCCAAACTTCTCGTTGGTAGAAATCTAATGTTTCTTTATTCAGTTTATCCTTTTCTACTAAATACTCTTTGAACTTATCATAATCAACCGATTTACTATTTTGAAAGGACAAATGAGTTTCTTTTTCTATGATATTGTTTCGTTTCTTTTCCACCAATAATATTCGTTGATTTGTCTTTGCCTTGCTTTCACGCTTCCTTTGAGGTGCTGTATATTGGAGTTTGTTTCCGTTGTCGTCCATCATATATACCAGACTGCGTTTTCCTGGATCACACCCAACAATATTACGAGGGGCAACTTCTTTGAGTTGTTCTATGGATAAATCCTCTATGTTATGAAAATCTTGTTCTTGTAAAGTAGGAACTCTTGACCCCCATTTCTTATCTTTCAAATCCTTACGAATAAACAATAAAGAACAACTAATTCCATCTGTTTGGAGTTGATGATGATAGTGGTAATGTTTGCTTTTGAATGTTTTATGTTGTAGGTTCAATAGATTATTCCATATATCATATTGATTTTCCTTTACCTTCTTTAACAACTCACCCTTCTTTGCGTTTTCAGGACAGAATAAACTGATGATACATGCAGTATCCAATATGATATGCTTGGGAATAATGTTATTACGAAGTGGTAAAGGTTGAAATAATTTGTGATCTTCCTTTTCTAATACGGCGTTCATACACAACATACCTTTCAAATAATCAAATGGTTTCACTTTCACATCATAATGAACTGATTTCTTTATGTTTGTAGGAAGAATATTAGGTAAATGAGTGTTTTTCCATTCATCAAACATCGTATCAGTTTCCTCATTACATTCTAATAATTGCTTCTTGAACTTGAATAGAATTGCTTTATCTTCTGTTATGTTAGTTGTTGTTTTATTGATAAACCGAAGGAAATGTTGGATAAAGTGTTCTTGTGTATTGTTAGATAAGGAAGTATGTAGTTGCGTTGCTAAATAAGGTAATAAAAAAGTAGTATTCTTTAGTTGTGTTTTCTCGTGGTTGAGTAAAGGTTGATATTCATTATCGTAAAACTCTTGTAATGTTTCTAAAAGGTCAGTATCCTTACTTTGTTTTCCACGCTTATCACGGAGTCCTAATGTTTTGATACAATACAGAATGAACCTCTCATTTATTGCAGGTAAAGGTTGTTTGTCGTTATAACATTTCAACACATACAACCTGATAAATTGGTAAGAATGTATCATCAAATCATTCATTTCAAAAACCAAATTAGTAATGACTGGTTGAACTGCTTTATGGTTATGTAATACAGATTTGAGTGTGGTTTTGATGGTAGTGTAAGCACTTTTTTCATTAGAACGGAACTCTTGAAATGTTTCCTTCTTCTTTTTCCCCATTCTATATATTTACTAAATATTTTAATTTTAAGTTATTTTACAAATAAAACTTATTCCTAAATATTCTCGCTATTCTGTTTTTCTTCTATTTCTTTTTTGAGTTTTTCTTTTCTTCGTAAATATGATTTCTTGTTATATTCCTTTCTTATTTCTGCAGGGGTTGGATTTGCTTTCATTTTTTCTAATATATGTTCTTTATTATTTTCATAATATTCTTTTCTACTTGCTGGTGCTGTATATTTTTTGAGATGCTCTTTGGTTGCTTGTAGTTCCTCTTTTAATTTAGCATTTTCTTCTAATATTTCCTTTATTTTTTCATCTTTATCCATTACGATACTATATATAATAAAAAATATTTATATAATTTTTATTATAATTGTTTCAAAAACGGCGTTTTAAATCTTCAAGGGTGTAAAATCACTTTGTCTGTCTGATAAGAATGAGAATGGGATGTAAGACTCGTTATTATCCGTTTTATTCATTTCCTCATAGTTTTGTATATTTTTTGACAAAAGTGATAAAATTGCCAAAACGGGAGTCTATTGCATACATACAATAGAAAGAACAAAGGAACAACTAAAATATGCCATGTGGAATATGCAGGGAGGTGGGACATACCGCTGCGAGATGCGAATCGCCAGTCATAGTAGACACGGCGGAGCAGATATCCCAGGAGTCGCAAAATAACATCAATAAATACATGTCTGAATTCAGCGAGCTTGATATCAGGGAGGTATTGCCTGCATATATGATATCTAGAAGCACGCCCGTTAATTTACGGAGTCATCGATTCCCCCCTGACCATGTAGGAGATGCTTCTCGAGTCACTATGATAGACGCACGTATTGCCGGAATAGAATATCTGAAAGAGATATGTCGTAGAAATATGACCAGACTGATGAGACCGCTGTCGATATCTGTTCCCTTATTAAGACGGGTATTGCCAGTGTTAACAACAACATTGGGAGGTGTTTATCCAGACGAGGTAAGAGAATATGTGTACTCGTTGAACCCGAACGAAGAAATTCACACAAAAACTGCATTGACCCGCCGAATCACCGATATGATGGTGTATATATTCAAACAAAAAATAACCCCTTTGTATCTAGATTATACAAATGTGCCAGACGATGCATTTATCAGTTCTAACCCGCAAAGGCGAGAGAATCCGTTGCAGCGGCTTAAACGATTAATGACCGAGAATATGACCAATCTGTTGGAAACGAGAGATATAGAGGCGTATGCGGAAGCAGAGAAACAGGTGGTTACAAAATACATAAAAAGGATTATGATTAGACAGCAACGATTCTATGAAAGACAGATTCTGGATATACACAGAGAAAATATGACGGCGCCGATTCCAGCGGTAAAAGATAAAATACGATTTAGAATGGACACAACAGATGCCAAATACATATCGGATGAGATTTGTTCGATATGTATGGATGAATTAATGGCCCAGAATACGGTAGCCATGTCGTGTGGACATTCGTATTGCGTATGCTGTACTGGAGAGTTTATCACACGATGCAATGGTAAGTGTCCCACGTGTAGAGATGACATAAAAGAGGTCAGGTTCAAAAAAGAGATAGAGCCAGATAGGTTTAACGCTTTAGTATCTAAATTAACAAATTAAATCATTGTAATGTAATAAGTTTTTTTCCGTGTTTGTGAAAGGAGAATATAGACGATGTTCACAAAGTTGAATCCAGAAGAAAGAGATACAGAGTTTCAAAAATAACAGTCATGTCAATTGCTAAGCGTATTACAGTTTCACATATAAAGGACGTACTCACGTCGGCCTTTTTGAGGCCATCTACAAAATATCCACTGGGCAGGTGGAATATAAACACGAACAGAAAGGCGGGGCTGGTTGTAGACTATTCGAATGAAGACC
>Ga0233445_1001932_pt1 | contig 14639 bp, 15 predicted proteins | sample SI_124_October20_5_FD_182779 | JGI IMG/M metagenome (GOLD analysis project Ga0233445, IMG submission 182779) | Seawater microbial communities from Saanich Inlet, British Columbia, Canada - SI_124_October2016_100_MG | ecosystem: Environmental > Aquatic > Marine > Inlet | place: Canada: British...
TATCCATCACCGTAGGCAACATCGCATCGGAAATATGCCCAATACCACCTAACTTCGCCACAACTAAAGCCAAACCTCGGGTCGAAATATCTACACCCATACCACCAACCATAATCGGCACATAACTTTTATCTTTTATGACCAACTGGTAATCATTCAACTTTTTCATGTAAGTTCCAGAATTATAATAAAAATTTCCAAGGAGACCGAAAAATATCCGCCTGATTTGTAATCCCATAATAGAATATTTTCAGCAAAAATGATCTAAAAAATTACCGTTAAACTAATCTTCTGATAAAACTAATGTTTCTTCCCAAACGATTTTACAGTTACAATACTTTTATGAAGAAAATAGAACCACAAAAAATCTTATCATCCCTCGAAGAAAAGCTCGAGCATAGCGGTCACTTAGCCACTACAACAAACACCGATGATAATGATCGTCTCAAAGCGCTTGAAAATGCTATTGAAAAATTGATTAAGAAGTCCAAATCTGTTGAACACAGTTTAAAAGAACTGATGCAAAACAACATGCATCAGTCCTCCATTGTAGAATCCTCACTGGAAAGCATATTAACCTTCGATAAAACCGGCCTGATTATTGACTGCAATATGATGGCGGAAAAACTGTTTGGCTTACCCCGTTACGAAATCAATAACAAAAAAAACCTATGTGACTTAGTCGAGTTTTCCAAAACGCCTGGGGAACGTGAATCGTATATTGCAAAACTGATCGCCGGAGACATCTATGAACTGGGCGAACGTTTTGAAAAAAACGCCTGGTTTGCAGACAAAACACAATTTTCTGCAGAGATGGTTATTATTTCCCTTTACTACAGCAAGGGACAACCCTTATTTGTCGCCTTCGTACGAGACATTACCGACACCAAGGAAATGGCACGCCAACTGGCTTATCAGGCCAACCACGACACTCTGACTGAATTATACAATCGCAGAGCTTTCGAAGAACGCCTCGAGTCTGCCTTTGAAAGCACCCGAACTGATGAAAAGCGCCATGTATTGTGCTACATCGACCTACAAAACTTGAAAGCTGTTAATGATACCTGTGGACATACGGCTGGCGATGCCTTACTAAAACAATTATCTGGCCAATTTAAAGGAAAACTACGTGACTCCGACATTTTGGCGCGCATTGGTGGCGACGAATTCGGCCTACTTATGGAAGGCTGCTCTCCAGAACACGCGCAATTTTTTATTCAACAGATTATGGACCTCATTACCAATTTCCAATTTGCTTGGGATGGGACTTTATTTGAAATTGGTTGTAATATCGGCATTATCCCTATCAATAACAGCACTCGTCTGGATGCTTCCCACGTCATGGGTTTAGCTGATAAAGCTTGCTATATTGCGCAAGACATCGGCATTAATCGTGTTTACTCCTACGACCCTAGTGAGTCGGAAGCAGAACTAACCAATACCGATAAAGAAATTTACAACCAGGTCCAACACGCCTTTAACCACAACACCTTTGTCACGTATTTTCAACCGATTGCCGCACTGGATCCCGAAGAAGAAAAGAAACACAAACATTACGAAGTATTGATCCGCATGATTGATACCGAAGACCACTTTATTTCCCCAGACTTATTTATTCCAACCTGTGAACGTTACAACCTGATGCCCAAGCTCGACCGCTGGGTCATTAATGCCACCTTTGCTTTTGTAGACCGCGAATACCGCCACGTAGAAAATTGGCAAAATACCGTCTTTGGCATCAATCTCTCCGGGGACTCCATGGCCGATGAAGATTTACTGGATTTCATTAAGGAACGCATCGGCTTTTATCATCTACCAGTTTCCTCATTTTATTTTGAAATCACTGAAACAGCCGCCATCTCCAACCTCTCCAAAGCGGTAGATTTTGTCAATGCGTTAAAAGAATTTGGCTTCCTTTTTGCACTTGATGACTTTGGCAGTGGCCTGTCTTCATTTGCCTATTTAAAAACGTTTCCTGTGGATTACCTAAAGATAGATGGCCAGTTTGTGAAAGATATCCTAACCAATAAAATTGACCATGCCATGGTGGAAGCTATCCAGAATATTGGGCACACCATGGGCTTACGCACCATTGCGGAATTTGTTGAAAACGACCCCATTATGGAGGTGCTACGTGATATTGGCGTGGATTATGCTCAAGGGTACGGCATTGGAAAGCCTGTTGCCCCAGAAACACTACTCGAAGACACGCCACAATCTTCACCTTAAAACTCTTTTGCACAGTTAATCCAACATCAACCAACCACGCCGCAACCTTTGCCAAACCGAGCGTACATACGCACTCTTGTTGTAACAACCACCTGATTATTATTTAACTGTTGGTCCGTAGAATGATTACTCATTTCCACAGACATTCAGGCCTTAACTCTTTACTGACTTATTTCCCCCGCCGGATAACCCACCAAAGCCACCATTACGTCTGATCTAAATCTGGTGATATCTCTCTCAAAAAACACACTACCTCCTGCGTTAAAATATACTTCCCTTGTGACGGACAAATGGATAAAGGCCTCACATCACTCTAAGAAATCACTTTGACCCCCTTAACCCAAAATGGCCCATGATTTTTTACAATAGCGGCATACGTCAACTCACCCTCTACTGAAACCGAATCCGGAAAATCAATGACTTTAATTTCAAGATTACTCATGGACCTAAACTAGTCAACCGACTCAGTCACTAACACAGTAGAATCCTGACTTTCTGACCTAATAACCTGTGTAGTTTCTTTTACTTCCAATCGCTGATTAATCTGGATATCCACCACCGCTATCTCAGACGCCAAACTCATTTCATCATGTACCCGAAAATACACCTGATCTCTACCCGATTTATTTGGTGATTGGTAACGGAACATGCCCAAAGAACCATCCAAAAGCGTTAATTTCCCCTGTAAAGTGGACTGCGGCTCAATAGAAACAGTTGTTAACACAGCGCGACTTGAACTTATCCCCTGCAAGCGCAATAAACAAGTCTCATTAACCCCAACCTTTAGGCCTTGCGAATAAGCAAGCGGACGAGAATTAATTGTTTTAATCGATGACTGCTGAGAAGATTTCTCTAAGACAGACACTAAGTCATCTACTCTAGCAGGCAATACTAACGAGTTAGCTGTCACACTCCCATTAACCGGATCAAGCGATGATAAGGACTTTTCTTTCCATGACAATACCTCAGATAAGCCTTTAGAACCTGTTAAAGTCGCCTCATCAACCACCACAATAAACGCATCCCACAGCCCTGAACTATCTATATTGGCATTAAATCGCCATTGATCAGACCAACTTTTCCCCACCAAAACCACATGCTCATCCCGAACAAATACGGCCTCGCCAATTTCCCCCCCCAGACCACCAAAACGCAAAGAATAGTTTAAAAAACCACCAGACACACCCAACTGACTGACAAAAGCATCAGTCGACTCATTCTGAAATACACCCTCTTGCGTGGTCGGAAAATCTGCCGACTGAGTAAACCCGGTAACCGTGGCATATCCAGAAGAATCCACATGCATCGCCGTAATTTCATCCTGATTTTTGCCACCCAATAGAGTGGAATACAACACTACCTTCGCATCTGGAGATAAACGCATCACAAAGCCGTCGGTGCTTCCGGCATGCGCCATTTGAACGCCATTTCTTAGCGGAAAATCACTGGATGCTGTAACACCCGCCAGCAGCAACATACCTTCTCCATCCAGTCCTAAAGCCGTTGCCGAATCATCACCACGTCCCCCTAACACGATACTGAATTGCCAATCCTCCTGCGACATCTCTGCCACAAAGGCATTACGACCTGCCAACATGGCTTTCTCTGACCTTTTCTGCGGAAAGTCCGCGGAATCGGTATGACCTGCCACTATGACACGCCCATCCTCTGCGATCACTAGCGCATTAATCACATCATTAGACTGGCCACCTATCAAGACTGAAAACTGCAACTTGGGTGTATTTTCCACATCAATAACGGCCAAGAACCCATCATCCATACCACCCACACCCAAACGACCATGGACTCCCGGAAAATTTGTCGACCGCGTACGTCCTACCAAATAAATTCGCTGATTACTAAAAGCAACGGCTTGTACTCGGTCATCGCCGTTCCCGCCTAAAAAAGTAGAAAATATCACTCCCTCAGTGAGTGACCACTCAACAACAAATACATCCCGATATCCCGCATGCTTCTTCTGAATAGGATTGTGTAAAGGAAAATCTACAGAGTCGGTCTGGCCAACCAATAAAAAACGCGTGTCATCCAATGGAATAATTGCCTTAATCTCATCACGCTCACGGCCACCTATAAAATGGCTTGCCAACACACTGCCGGACGCATCCAAAACACTCAAAAAACCATCTGACCCAGAACGTAAAGAACGATAACTCTGATTAGGAAAATCGTGCGACCAAGTCCCTCCGACCACCACCACTTGCCCGGAAGCATCCATAACAGCATCTCGCGCATAATCCCATTCTGAACCACCTAAAAAACGTATAAATTCTGCTTGTACCGACAAACAAAAAGCCAGAGAAACCCCTAAAGAAACCCATAACTTATTTTTTATCATCATGATTTCCATAATACCAACGCGCCAACAACGCCGGAGACACTCCCAAGGCATACAGCCCTCTAAGTAACCACATCGTCAGTATTGTTCGGAGAATACCGTGTTTTTCCCAACGTCGGCTTGATGTTTGCACATACTCACGCAAACAAACCGGCGCACAGATTTTACGTAGTTTCTGACTCAGTGAAAGGTCCTCCATTAAATCAATTGCGGCAAACCCGCCCAGAGATTCAAACACTGAACGACGAACAAAAATCGCCTGATCACCTGTAGCCATATGCGTCAATCGTGAACGATGATTCATCATAAAAGCAATCATCCGAAACCAACGACTACAACCACTCAACCGCACAAAAAAGTACCCCCAAACCTCCTGAGGCTTTGATAACGCGCGAACAATCCGCAATTCCGCCTGATCAGGTAACCGAGTATCAGCATGGAGAAACAATAAAACATCACCCTTGGCTATCGATGCCCCCCGATTCATTTGCACAGCTCGACCACGCGAAGATTTCAGACATTGATCCGCACATAACACCGCTAAGGGAAAACTGTCATCATGACTGCCTCCATCCACAACAATGATCTCGACCCTATCAGATAAACAGCCTTTTAGATCACGCAAGAATTGCTCTAACCCAGCACCTTCATTCAAAATCGGGACAATAACAGACAAAGAAGGATTCAACATACACCCTTCACCTAAACCCTATTCAACAAGAGACAACCCTAGACCAGACGGATCACTAGCCGCCGATACGCGCTGATGTTTTTTATCCCATAAAATGGCCTGCATGTTACCAATAGAATGCGGCTTTGATGCAAACTGATGCCCCATACCTTCAAGCACTTGCTGTTCGGTTTGACTAAACGCTCCCTCTTCATAAAAAATCTGATCCGGTAAGTACTGATGATGAAAACGCGCCCTAGACACCCAATACTCTGGCGGAGACCCCTCTAACATATCCAATATGGCCAATAACACCGACGTAATAATCCGACTCCCACCCGGCGTTCCTAAAATAGCCACATGCTGGTCAGTTTCGACAAAAGTCGGCGTCATACTCGATAAGGGGCGCTTTCCCGGCTCAATAGCGTTTGAGTGATTACCGACTAACCCATAAGCATTAGGTTGTTGACTAGTAACAAAATCATCCATTTCATCATTTAATAAAACTCCCGTACCCTGCGGCACTACACAGGCACCAAACGGATAATTAATGCTTAAGGTCGCCGCTACACGATTACCGTCTTTATCCAAAATCGAAAAATGCGTCGTATCGTCTCCCTCCATCTGCGAATCACGTTTTACGCCTGGCAGAAATTGACTGGGCAATGCTTGATTCAGAGAAATAGCCGCACTCAAACCAGCCGCATAATCAGCCGACAACAATTGTTTGATCGGCACTTTAATAAAATCAGAATCTCCCAAATAACGGGCTCGATCATGGTAAGCGCGACGCATCGCCTCAATCAGGACATGCTTGCGTTTTACTGGAGATAACGATTCCCACGAATACTGCTTGAGGATATTTAAAATTTCTAACAACACTATACCACCCGAAGAAGGCAAAGCAGCCGTCGTAATCGTTGCCCCCCGATATTCCCCCTGCACCGGATCCCTTAAAACCACTTGATAATCTTTAAGGTCTTGTAATGTCCAAATACCCCCACTCTTTGACACCCCACTTACTAGCTTTTCAGCCACACTTCCCTGATAAAATCCTTTTCTACCCAATGCTGAAATTTTTTCCAGTGTTTCCGCCAAGTCACGCTGAATGATACGTGCACCTTCATGAGGCACCTGCGCCCCTCGCAGAAAAATTTTACTGGCTTCACTATCTGCTAACAAACAAGATCGACGAAACGCCCCATAACGCACATACAACCGGTCAACAAAAAAGCCCTCTCGTGCATAATCAATCGCCGCCGCCAAGTTACGCTTAAGCGGCAAACGAGCATAATGTTTTGCCAAAAAATCCAACGCCGCTGGGACACCTGGAATACCCGCTGCCAAGCCCCCTTGCAAAGAACTTTTCCCCCTCATACGATACATATCTGGAGTAGCCAACAACGGCGCTTTCTCTCGACCATCCAGCATCACGCTACGTCCTGTAGATGCCTGATATAACAACCAAAAACCACCACCACCCAATCCTGAGCTATAAGGTTCTACGACGCCCAAAACGGCACTCACAGCAATCGCCGCATCAAACGCATTACCGCCAGATTGCAAAATATCCAACCCGACACGGGTCGCTAAGGGATGGGCTGTAGACACAGCTGAAGCAGATGGAACAGAAATTACAGTCTGTGCTGACAGTAGCAAAGAAAATGTACTTAAAAACAAAAAGACAAAGCCGCTAATATAGCGGCTAATGAATCTCCCCACACACCATAAAAAAAACACCTTAGCTGGTGATTTCTTCGTATTTAGTCTGTAATTCATCTTTAGTTTCTGTATTATCAGGATCAACCAAAATACAATCCACGGGACACACATCCACACATTGAGAAGTTTCGTAATGTCCAACACACTCCGTACATAGCGATGGATCTATCTCGTATATCTCATCTCCCTGAAAAATTGCTTCGTTAGGGCACTCTGGCTCACAAACATCGCAATTAATACATTCATCAGTAATAAACAGTGCCATCATGGCCTCCTAAATCATTATTCAACTAATTTTAAACTCTGCTAAACGCGTCAACAACGCTTTTTCCACTGGAGCCTCCACAAAGGAAGAAACATCTCCACCTAAACCCGCCACTTCTCGAACCAAGCTTGACGAGATATAGGCATATTGTTCAGCTGGCGTTAAAAAAAGCGTTTCTATCTCCGGCGACAAATGACGATTCATCCCCGCCAATTGAAACTCGTATTCAAAATCTGAAACTGCTCGCAAACCGCGCAAAATAACGCGTGCATCACAAGATAAAACAAATTTAATCAGTAGCGAATCAAAACCACAAACAACCACATTAGGGTACACAGACAAGACATGACTGGCTAAGTCCACACGTTCATCCAAAGAAAACACAGGAGTTTTACCCGGATTCGCCGCTACTGCCACAATGACCTGATCAAACAATTGCGCTGCCCGCCCAACCAGATCACTATGTCCGCGCGTTAGAGGGTCGAATGTCCCCGGATAAACGGCTTTAACTTCCATTACCCACGCATACACAATTGATATTTAACATGGCCAGCCTGCTTCTCTTTTAACACCTGCCAAGTATCTGGCAAAGAAATAATATCATCAGCCGCGTATTCCACATAAATATACGCATTTTCGGACAACAAACCACTATTTTCCAAACGCTGACATACCGTACTTAATAACCCTCCAGAAAAGGGTGGATCAAGAAAAACGATATCATAGCAGATTTTACGCTGACGACTATTTTCCTGCAACCACTCCTGACTATCCTGACAAATGACCTGCATATTCTCGATATTTAAACGAGCTTTAATCGCCACTAATTCCCGCGTCAATACTTTCTGCTGATCAATCGTAGTTGCCATGCCAGCACCACGAGACAAAGCTTCCAGAGACAAGGCTCCAGAACCGGCAAATAGATCCAAACAGTTCGCACCGCTAACAACTGATTGCAACCAATTAAATAAGGTTTCGCGCACACGTACCGGTGTTGGCCTCAAACCCTCAATAGCAGGAAATACAATAGGAGAACCTTTCCATTTCCCCGCAATAATTCGTATCTGACCCGGCTTCATAGAATACATCCCAAAAAAAAGGCGCCCTTCCGGACGCCTTTTTCAACAATCTAAACAATCAATATTACTTAGCAGTTCTGCTAGCAGCAAAATCAGCCATCATTTTCTGTTGTTGAGCAATCGCTGCATTACGACGTTCTTCGAACTGTTTTTGCATGTTGGCACGATGAGCTACAGCTGCATCATACTGTGCTTTGGCTTGTTTCTGCATGGCTTCAACAGCTTTAGCATGAGATGCTGCATTATAACCCTGAGGCGCATAGTAATTGTTATAACCGTTATTCCAAGGAGTGTTATTCCAAGGGCCATTACTCCAAGGAGCGTTATTCCAAGGGCCGTTGTTCCAAGGCGTATTATTCCAACCGTTATTCCAAGGACTATTGTTCCCACCATTATTCCACGGCATCCAACCTGCTGACGCGCTTAAAGAACCGCTAACCAAAGCAACAACTGCCAATGTCTTTGCTAATTTTTTCATAAAAATAAATCCATAGTTATATTAAATACAAAGCCTGCTACATTCCTTCACAGGCACTAAAATCATTCTTCACAGATACACTAATAGTAAATCACATGAGACAAGATAGTCAATATATTATAATATAATTATTTCATTATATATAGGTTCAGAAAAAATTCCCTTACAGGGAAATCCTATAGGATCAGAAAAAAATTCAAACTTGCAAATCATTTAACCACAAGTACAACCCACCTTTTACTCACTTTATCCGCCTCTCGAAAAACGCAATCTTGCACCATTATAATTGTAACGATAAACCGTATTATTTCTGCTTCGATTAGCCGCACGCACCCATCTTGGCAAACTGCCCCACGACCCACCGCGTAAAGCTCGTCGAACACTGCTTCCTTTTTTATTTAAACAAACCTTTTCCTGACCGACATAGCTGGCATTCCAATCGCTACATGTCCACTCATAAACATTGCCACTCATATCGTACAAACCTAAACCATTAGGTTCTTTCTGTGCAACCTGATACGTTTTAGAATCAATATTACCGGCATACCAAGCTAATTCATCAATCTCATTACCACCACAATACGTTTCGTTTTTTCCTCCACTACGACAGGCATATTCCCATTCTGACTCTGTGGGCAGCCCAAAACCACCACCGTGCTTATGATTCAGCTTTTTAATAAACTCCTGAACATCTTCAAAAGACACCTGCTCAACTGGACAATCTAAACCACAATCCTTAAAGCCAGATGGATTACTCCCCATAACCGATTGCCATTGGCCTTGAGTAATTTCTGTCTGACCTAACCAATACCCCTGATCCAAACACACTCTGTGTTGTTTCTCATCGTCATCACGACCATTTTCATAGGAGGGACTTCCCATTCTAAAACAACCTTTAGGCACCCAAATAAAAGGCATATCTGCAAACTGCGCAACCTCTCCACCCTCAGATGAGGGCTGCTTTAACGTCACTTGAACCGTCTTATCTGCATTACCCAACACTAGCCATTCATCGTAAACTTTAGGGTAACCAGCCTTACTCACTTCTACGTGGTATTCTCCTGACGCCAACAACATCCCATCACTGTACTTGGGTTTAATATTAAGAATCCTAACCTTAGCATCCGATGGTGCCGTCACTATTGTTAATCGATGCAAGTCTCTTGAAGCCAAGGGAGGAGGAGGAGGAGGAGAATCACCGTTATATCCTAACAAAGCACTAATCTGGTCATTGCTCACACTTCCCCAGACATCATATTTAGCGGTCACACTCAATTTAATACCAGAATTCACCAATTTCCTGCTTAACTTTGTTTTTCCAATCTGTTTAGAACTCGTCTGCACCCAATTAGTCAGCTCTTCTTTAATTTCCTCGCGTGTAATATTTCCTTCACGTGCTTCCTTGAAGATATCCAAAGAAGTATCCGTCAATGCTACAGCACCGCGAGTTAAAGCTGTTTGCTTAACCATATGTAATAATTCTTTACGACAAGAGGACACCATTTCATCATCGTGACAAACACGACTTCTAGTCACCTCAACACGACGTCGCTTCTCTATTTCACTTTTAACGGTCGAAATCTGGGTTCGTTGATGCTTCAATACAGCTTGATCATACTGCTTTCCTAGGTCCACCAACCTTTGTGCCAAATGCTTACGCTCTTTTTTATTCGCTGATAACGAGTTTTTCAATCCCCGAATCTTTTTCTCGGCAGCCACCTTCTGCAACCCATAAGACGGCTCCACATCCAAGCCTGTACCTTCCAAGTAACGGATTGTTTTAGCTAACTTAGATACTCTCTTTTGATGCTTCTTTAACTGTTTTCTAAAACCCGGTATTTGTCCTTTAAGCTTGGCAATTTTTTCCAACACTTCTGCTTTTTCTCGCGAAAGCTTAACAACGACTGCAGCTAACCCACTGCTGTTCGAAGCACCCACTTCTCCGCCCCGACGTGTCGCATCCTCAGCAACAGCTGATGACACAAGCCCAGAAAACCCTAACAGCCATGCTAACATCAGACATTTCATTCCGTCTCTCCTCGAAAACAAGCGCAGCCTAAAATTATTATTTTTATCCAACACACAAGCTCATAAAATTTATTGTAAAGCGTATAACCATTTGATTCAACTTCATCCATAATTAAGATTGATTGCAATCATAGAAACATCTATTACTAAATACCCTTGATCAAGTGTGCAACATCTAACAGCCCCATTCAACAACTACAGTAATTTTCTACCGCTCAGCCACCTAAACAACACCCCAAAGTCTAAAGACAACGAATGCTATTCAGTCTAACGGCCACGATTAAAAGCTTCTTTAACTTTCTTTTAACAAAATTAGATAACAGCATATTTACATCTGGCATAAATAAATTGCCACCATTAATAGATCTGAGTTCATTATAGATCTGAACAACTGAAACTTAGACTACAGTCCATATGGCCTACATCCTGCTTAATAACGATAACGACAACCTAAACATATTCTTCCCCGCCACTTCCACCTAATGAAATTTCTCCCGCATCAGATAATTTCCGTGCTGTAGAAAGGATTTCTTTTTGTGCCACTTCAACCTCAGATAATTTAACCGGACCTTTCGCTTCTAAATCATCCAGCAACATATCTGCGGCACGTTTTGACATATTTCTAAGAAACTTATCTTTCAGATTTTCATCAGCACCTTTAATGGCCAACAACAGTGCCTCACCAGTAACATCACGCAACAAGGTTTGTACACTTCGATCATCCATATCAATCAAATTATCAAAAACAAACATCTGCTCTTCAATTAACTGACCTAGTTCAGCATCAGATTCTTCAATCTGACCCAAAATCTCTCCTTCAAAAGAACTCCCCACAAAATTTAGGATATTAGCCGCCACACGTACCCCGCCTAATGGAGCCGTCTTAGCCCCACCCGAACCTGATGTTTGCACTTCAATAATGTTATCCAACTCATACAATGCAGAAGGCTGAATCCCTTCCAAAGTCGCAATACGCATAATGACATCAGAACGAGTACGCCCCGGCAACCGTATAATGATTTCTGCAGCATGATCTGATTCTAAATACGACAACACGATGGCAATAACTTGAGGGTGCTCCATGCGAATCATCTCGGCCACAGCAGGGGCATCCATCCACTTTAGTGATTCCAAACCTTTTGAGTTCTTTCCCATCAAAATGCGATCAATCAACCCGCCGGCTTTATCCTCTCCCAACGCCTTAGTCAGAACTGACCGAATATAATCGTCCGCATTGCTGCCTAAGGCCGTACGCCCTCCAATTTCTTCAATAAAATCTTCCAATATACCACGAATCTGTTCCCGCGAAATATTACTTAATGTGGACATCTCCACACCAACGGTATGCACTTCTTTAGGACCCAGGGCTTTCAGAATTTCTGGAGCACGATCCTCGCCCAGCGCCATTAATAAAATGGCGGCACGTGATGAGCCAGTCAATTCTTCTTCGCCATCTCCCTCAGAGGAACTCCCTGCTTCTGCCATTAGTCATCTCCCTCTTCTGCGCCTAACCACTTTTTGATCACCTGAGTAGCAACCTCAGGCTGCTCGGCAACAAAATTCCGGACTAATTCTAAATATTCTTCGTAACTTTCACCTTGCTCAATATGCAAGTCCTCACGCTCTGCTTCTTCCATAGCGGCGAACTCTTCATCAGACAATTCCATGGAATCTTCCACCAAAGGCAACTCTTCTTCTTCTTTAGCAATGAGGTTTCGTAGTACCGGACTTAACACCCCAAAAATCAGTGCCAAAATAAACAAACCGACCAAGATCTGCTTGACAAGACCGATAAACCAATCTTGCTCCCAAAAGCGCACCTCGTCTAATAACTCCACATCACGCTTAAAAGCCGCATTAATGACATTAACCGTATCCCCTCTAGCTTCTTGAAAACCTACAGCTTCCTTAACCAGTTTGGTAATCTGTGCCAATTCTGCAGCATTCAACGCAGTCCGCTTTAATACCTCACCTTTCACATTACGTTGGCGATGATCATCGACCACCACTGCCACAGATAATCTTTCGACACTCCCTGGCGCGTTACGCGTGTGGCGAATTGTTTTATCAATTTCATAATTTCGTGTTCGTTCCTGACGTTTACGCAAATCGATATCACTATCTACCCCCGTTAACTCACCACTTTTTTCTGGGGCCACACCCGCACCTGGTGGCTGATTAGTTAAAGCTCCCGGTATACCCATCGGCCCTTTTGAACGATCACTTTCATTCAATTTATGCTCACTACGAACAATCGGGTCGGGAGAAAAATCTTCAGCTGTCTGCTCTCTCTCGGTAAAATCAAGCTCCACCTTAACTTGAGCCCTAACGCCATCTGGCCCCATTAAAGGTTCAAGAATATTTTCAATCCGCAAAATATAGGATTCTTCCACCTGACGAGTGTATTCAAACTGCTTTCGGGTATGCCCCATCTGACTAGATAAGGCTTGATCAGTTAACAAACGCCCATTCTGATCGACCACCGTAACTTTCGAAGCTTCCAACTCAGGAATACTGGCTGACACCAAATGGACAATAGCAGACACTCTAGATTCTTCTAATACAGAACCGCCACGCAAGTCCACCAATACGGACGCACTAGGCTTTTTGCGTTTACGCATAAATACGGTTTGCTTAGGAATGGCTAAATGGACTCTGGCTGACTTTACGCCGTGCAAAGCAGCAACCGACTTACCCAACTCACCTTCCAACGCACGATAGTACTGTTTTTTCTCACGAAACTGACTAACACCAAAACCCTGATCTTTATCCAACAGTTCAAAACCAGTCGTAGTTTTTCGAGGGATTCCCTGAGATGCCAGGCGCAAACGAATATCGTGAATTTTTTCAGAAGGAACTAAAATAGTCCCAGTTCGCTCATCAATTTTAAAAGGCAGCAGAGATTCTTCCAAAACGGAAACCACATCACCTGCTTCAGCATCCGTCATATGACCATACAACGGACGAAATTCCGGCGTTTGCGACCAAAGCAAAACCATCACAACTACAGCCACTACAGCCGCCAAACCAACGACCAAACCAAACTGCTTCATGGCTGTTAAACGATTAAGATTTTCAACCAAAGGATGCAGCGGCTTTACTTCAGCCGCTGCAGGTTCTTCTGTTACAATTGGCGTATCTGCTTCTGCCACAATCACTCCAGGAACTTAAAATAGAATTCAAGAAACCCTCATAACATAACAGATATCATTTTGTTCTGCTTCCCAAATCAAACATCAACGTTTTTTATCCGTTGAACCATCTAACACATTCTGATAAGCCGTGACCAATTTTGAACGCACTCTAGACATTTCTTGAAAGGAATCTCTAGCTTTTTGCACATCCATCATCACCTGATCTAGTGAAACCTGACCTCCCGACACCGCAGAAGAGCCACTCACCTCTTTAGCTTTCAACGGCACACCCGGAGTCGCCTGGTTACCCTGTACGTTATCCAGTGACGCTTTTAATAACGCAGAAAAATCCGGAGCAGACGAATTTTTCTCCGAGCCATCAGACACTCCCGACGTTTGCTTCGGTGTTTTTACTTCACCCGCCAATGTCCGCATTTGCGCCATCAGACGGTTAATATCAACATCACCCATAACCTTCTCCCGCAAGGTGACTCATTGTGAGAGCACATCGATAGTGGTAAAAATTAAACTCAGGTCAACCAATCACACAAAAACAGTTGAAGGCGGCAATTATGGAACGGGCTGCCCGAGTTAATCTTCTTAGGTGCCTTAACAGTAAACTTGATTAGTTTTCACTGAAGAGACACACAAAATAAAGCATTAAATATGCCAAGATCC
>Ga0233445_1001938_pt1 | contig 14624 bp, 14 predicted proteins | sample SI_124_October20_5_FD_182779 | JGI IMG/M metagenome (GOLD analysis project Ga0233445, IMG submission 182779) | Seawater microbial communities from Saanich Inlet, British Columbia, Canada - SI_124_October2016_100_MG | ecosystem: Environmental > Aquatic > Marine > Inlet | place: Canada: British...
CATGGCATACCCCCCTAACGCAAAAAATGCGCCATGACCTAAACTGAGTATGCCGCAATATCCCCATACGATGTCCACGGACAAGGCCAACAAGGCATAACACAAATACTTGCCTAATAGGGTAATTGTGTAGGTACTGACATAAAACCAAGAGTCTTCTGACAACAAAAGGTTACACACGGAAGCATACAAAGTAATAACAAATAATATGCCGATAAAGATGGGGGCATTTTCTCTTAACTGATGTAAGGGCGACAACCGGTCTTCCAGTTTTTGTGATAACTCCGGAATCATTCTGCTGCCCTTCCTTTTTGTGGAAACAAACCACGTGGTCGCTTCTGAATAAATAAAATAATAAAAACGAGCACTAGAATATTGGCTAACACCGCCCCCGTTAGTGGCTCTAGAAATTTATTGCTAAGGCCTAAAGTAAATCCGCCCACCAAAGTGCCCCATAAATTACCTACGCCACCAAAAACAACCACCATAAACGAATCGATAATGTAGGCCTGACCTAAATTGGGCCCCACATTGGTTAACTGACTTAAGGCCACGCCGGCAATCCCCGCAATTCCAGAGCCTAAACCAAAAGTCAGTGCATCCACCCATTCGGTACGAATGCCCATGGACTTAGCCATATCACGATTTTGTGACACGGCTCTAACATGCAAACCCAGTGATGTTTTCTTCAAGATCAATTGCAGCACAAAGAAGACGATTAGTGCAAATATTAAAATATATAGACGATTATAAGTTATTGAAAAAACAGCATTAAATTCCATTGACCCACTAAGCCACTGAGGCGACTCTACCTGACGATTCAACGGTGAAAATATACTACGCACCGTTTGCTGCAAGATTAAACTAATCCCGAACGTGGCCAACAAGGTTTCTAGTGGCCGACCATGCAAAAAACGAATGACACTTCGCTGAATAATAATCCCTACCAAACCGGACACTAAAAAAGCCGCTGGAATAGCGATTAACACGGAATACTCGATATAATTGGGCAACACCAGCTGAATCACATAAGTTGTGTAGGCACCCAACATAATCATTTCACCATGCGTCATATTAATTACACCCATGACACCAAAGGTGATGGCTAAGCCAATAGCCGCTAATAACAACACCGACCCCAAACTTAAACCAAAAAATATTTTCTCTAAGATTTCGTAAAAGCGAACCTTCGCATCAATGGCCTTTTTAATGGACAGAGCTTTTCTGACTACGCGTGAATCCTGTTCAATATAGCGACCTGCACTATCCGTCTTTAGGACATCATTAATTAAGTTGCGGACCAGTGGTTCTAAACTAGAACTCATTAACTCCAGTGCTGACAAACGCACAATTTGCTGGTCACTATTTTGGAAATAATACAGAGCCAAAGCTAAATCTATCAACTCCAAAACCGACTGATGCTGTTCATCAAGACTGATCTTTTCTAACAGTCTAATCGTGTCATGATCAAGGTTCCCCAACATATTGTGAATAGAGACCTTACGCACTTCAACATCAGGACTTAGCAATCGAAGACGGGATATCGTCACCCTTAAATTCTTCCTTATCCGATTATTACTACGGACTTTTTTAAGAGACGACTTTTTCTTTTCACCAATTTCTTCTAAAGAAACCGGGTCAAACAAACGGTACATTCCATTATTCTGCTTACGAATAATCACGATTTTCTTATCAACACGTTGATAATATAACCGACTTTCTATAATCGCCTGAAACAAGGGCAAACCTTCCGCCCCGAGCATCTTTTCAATCTCTTTAAGAATAGGCCATACTTGTTTTAGTTTAACACCGGCCAATTGACCTATGACCTGATGAGCTTTAGTCTTCTCAGAAACAGGCTCCTCACTCGGTACAATTTTAGGCACGACAACACCAGCGTCCAAGACCTCATCTGCCGCCGACAAATTACCTAAACATAACAAACCAGTGAGTAAAAAAAGCTTATAAAATCTCAGCATCATAATCTTATCATTAGAATTATTAAAAAGAGGCCTTACGGCCTCTTAGTCATTAAGAACCATTAATAGGGAAAAAATTAATAATTTTGCCCAGAACATTTTTTGGTTTTTGTGTTGTAGTTGCCACACTTAATCGGGCTCGTCCAATTCGCAATCAGGTCTTTTGAACCGGGTAAAAAGTTAGACCAAGCATCGCCAACAACCAGACCATCGGTTTCCCAAACAATTTCAAACTGACCATCATCCTGAATTTCACCAATCAACACCGGCTTGCTCAGGTGGTGATTTTCATGCATCTTAGCCATACCGCCAGTCAAGTTTGGAGTTTCAATGCCGATCAAGGCCTGCTCTACCTTATCTACATCAGTAGAACCGGCTTTTTCTACGGCTTTAACCCACATATTAAAGCCAATATAAGTAGCTTCCATAGGATCATTGGTCACGCGTTTGTCGTCTTTAATAAAGCCTTTCCACGCTTTAATAAACTGATCATTCTGCGAATTATCTACACTTTGGAAATAATTCCATGCCGCCAAATGGCCAACCAATGGTTTGGTATCAATACCGGACAATTCTTCTTCACCTACTGAAAAGGCTACAACGGGAATGTCTTCTGCCGACACGCCTTGGTTACCCAACTCTTTGTAGAAAGGAACATTGGCATCACCATTAATTGTTGATACAACAGCTGTTTTCTTACCCGTATCACCAAACTTCTTAATATCGGACACAATGGACTGCCAATCAGAATGCCCAAACGGCGTATAGTTGATCATAATATCATTCTTAGAAACGCCTTTCGCTAACAGATAGGCTTCAAGAATTTTATTGGTTGTCCGTGGGTAGACATAATCGGTTCCAGCCAACACCCAACGTTTCACGTCCATATCATTCATTAAATAATCCACCGCAGGAATCGCCTGTTGATTTGGCGCTGCACCGGTATAAAACACATTTTTAGAAGATTCTTCCCCTTCATACTGCACCGGATAAAACATCAAACCGTTGAGTTCTTCAATAACCGGCAATACGGATTTGCGCGACACTGAAGTCCAACAGCCAAAAATGACATCCACTTTTTTCTGCGTAATTAATTCACGTGTCTTCTCGGCAAACAAAGGCCAATTAGAAGCGGGATCAACAACAACGGCTTCGAGTTTCTTGCCTAATATCCCCCCTTTTTTATTTTGCTCCTCCACCATCATTAAAACGGTATCTTTAAGCGTAGTTTCGCTAATTGCCATAGTTCCTGACAAAGAATGCAGAACCCCAACTTTAATTGTCTCTGCTGCTGGCACACTTAAAGCTAGAGAACACACCCCTAGCGTCACAATCACTTTCCCCACACTTGACTTTATTCCCATCATTATTTCCCTAAAATAAACTTTCACTCATTAAGTTTAAAATTCCAACCCCAGAAAGACCGTATTTTGTATCCGTTCCGGCGTAACCAAAGATATTCGGATCAGCGAATGACTAATGGCCATTATCCCAATCCTTCATATTAAGGCTTAAATCAGGTTGAATTATCTAACACTAAAGAAATAGAAAACACGCGTCATCTTCCCCCAAGGGGGGGGGTAAAATGACGTATGCAGACCATCAAGAGGCCGGCGGGACAAACTGACACATATAGATAAGCAACATTATGACCCTATGAATAAGGACCATGCTAGAAGTCATATTTTAGTAACAATACCGGCAATGATTATTCAAGTGCCCGCCTATTATTTAATAAAGAGGATTATATGATTGAAAAAACAACCTATTACCATTTTAAGCGAAACACCAAGCCATAGGATTGTTGCGAAACCATTGGAGAAACCGTTAGATTATCGGCCTCACTGGAACGGTCAAAAACAGCATCTACTGATTCATACGCCATATACCAACCCAATATCGCTTGAGACGTATAATGTGCATTATCATTAACCCGTGACCACGCGGTTAGCACAGACATCGCATAGGCCAAATATTGCAGAGGCTTTTGGTTGTTCGCCATTTTTGCCAAGGTTAGGAAAGGCACCGCGCCAACAAAAGCATGGCCACTAACGCCGTTATCGTCCTGAGTAGGTTGCCAATGAGAATCTCCATCGTCAGATTCGTTAGGCCTAGACCCTCCCGTCATATATTGCATCGTCCACATCGGGGGCAATCCCACCAAATAAGCGTGGGCGGCATTTAACCCCCAACGGCCTACAGATAGGTCTCTATTGCGGTAACATAACCCTCCGGCCAACAACGCCAACGGCAACAGGTATTCGCCTTCACCAAACCGTTTCGCTCTTTTCGACCAGAGGTCTGTTTTTTCATCACGAATATCCTGTTGATACCAATCCTGAATTTTTTGATCAACCGAGCTATTCGCCACCAAACCCATCGACAAAAACCCCAGCCCCATACGAGACAATCGCTCGGAAGTATAGAACTGACTCGAATTCTTTGACAAGTTTTCCATCGTAAAAAAATTGACGTAATCTTCTGCGACAACAATGGAGCTACTACTCAAGAAAATACTGATTAATATCTGACAAAAATACTTCATATAACGTTTAAATATTTTTCCATAAAGTGACACATGAATGAATAACCCGACTTCGCCAAACCCCAAAACCGCCGACTATGCACTCGTCATAACACACGGCATTTAAGGCTTCTAAAAAAATCATTACACTTTAAGGTAAGCAAAACCCTGATTTTGTAATTCGGCAATTCTCACCACACCGGAGGGCACAATTTGGGTACCCGGATAAAACTGTTTTGTCTCCAGCTTTACCGCAGATTGGGTGATACCACACAATTCTAGCTTCACCGACATCATGTTTTTCAAACTCATCAAACGACCTTTGTTACTCTCCCTTCTTTCGGCCATTAGTGCATCCTCAGCAAACGGCGTATCAGCCAACTTGTCGTCGATCAAAAAGCGTATGCCGTGCGAAATAAATACAATTCGGACGTCGTAATCCAATAGTTTACTCTCGTAATAGGTGGTCATATTATTTACGCTGGTTAGCATCGCACTAAAGCGTTTCGGGTCAGAAAAATCGGCGTGGTATACCACTTTCACAATCTCATCATCTTCTGCTGCACTCACGTGCTTAAACGTCAAGAATAACGCAACAATGCCCCATATTAAAAAAGACATTCCCTCTAAGTTACGTAACTTCAACATATCCTTCTCCTTTGGAATTTCTATTAATCAATGATGAATATCTCCAAAACTCCGTCTTTTACTAGTTAGCAGACTTAGCGGCTCAATACCCCACTTTGTACAATTCCATCCAATACAAACTGCACCGCTAATGCCGCCAAAATAACGCCAAAAACCCGACCAATAACGGACAAACCAATTACCCCAAATAACTCCTGCACACGATTGGCCAATAGCAGTAAAATTAACGTGATTAACAGTACCATCAAGAGGGCTAAAACTACAACCATTTGAGACACGACATGTCCTGCCGTATTCGCCATTAACAGAATCACCGCCCCCATGGCTCCGGGACCCGCAATTAACGGCGTAGCCAAAGGAAAAACAGAAATATCTTGTCGCTCTATCGCTTCATGCGACTCTTCATCCGTGGTTGATGTTCCGCCGGATGACCTCACAAAAACCATATCGATAGCAATCAACAACAATAAGATTCCACCAGATATTTTAAGGGCCGCCAAAGAAATCCCCAAACTGGTCAACATAAACTCGCCAATCAGGACAAACACCATCAGAATGACGGTACTTACCATCACCCCCCTTATCGCCATCGTCCGTCTAAAGCGCGGCGTCTCGGTGAGTGTTAGCCCAGTAAATATGGCCGCAATATCCAAAGGCGCAATCGCCACAAAAAACGTAGTGAACGCCAAGATAAAAGTTTCAGACATGAGCTAACCTCCAACAAATATCACGTCCGCAAGAAACACTCAGAGAATTGACGGATCGCTTTCTCGTATCCATAATTTTGGCATGAAATTTTGGAAAAAAAAACCAATCAGGTTTTTATCAATAGGTTAATGGTTTTTCAACACACAGAAACAGTCGCTATTCAGTCGATAGCCCCTGTTTGGGTTAAATAAAGGGGGGCAATAATTTTCTACAGCAGGACTATCGGATATCAATAGCCACTACAAGGCGCCACCACATCTCTACGGTGTTACGGTAAAATTGAAACCGCTATCAGCACGGTCAATGTCCCTGGTATAAGACGTCATCCGAATACGGCGCCCCTCTAAGAGGGTTGTATTATCAAAATCATAAGCCATCAGATATTTACTTAATGATTCTAAAACAATCGCAGTCGTATAAGCATTAGATCGCCATTGCACAAACTTAGTGAACGAGTTGGTAAAGAAAATTCCACCTTCCCAGTGATACCCCTTATCCTGTCCCGTTTTACTCCAAGACTTAAAAGTCGAATCGTTAACCACCAGCGCCTCTTTTTTACTTCTTAACAGATATTCAACAGCCTTTTTGACACCCACCTGATATTTTGCCAATACACCCGCTTCTTCGGCAATATCTCTGCCAATATTGAGTAAAGCATTCAAACCTAAAGCCGTCGAAAGATGATACGACTGATCTTCCCCTCCCGGCATCGCACCGGCTAAAAAGGGATTGGTACGGGACAAAGTTAATTGCTCATCAAGAATATCTTTAACCAGAATACCCATCACATCACGCAACAAGGGGTTATTCGCACCACCATCCCGAAAAGCACGCGTCAACACATAAGGCAACATCATCTTTTGTGGGTAATAGGTGCCACACGCTTCCCATTTTTTATTCGCAACCACATCCACTAAAAGCTTAATTGCGTCATCAAAACCGGCCACATCTTCATGCCCCGTCATAGACATGGCTAACACCGCATTGGCGTTAACCACACAATCCACATCATTTACACCGTGGGGAATCACGCCGGTATTAGGCGTTGAAAAAGTGTCTAAACTTTCGTCTTTAAGCCACGTTAAGAACGCTCCTGAATCGGGTTCTCTCCACGTATTTCTCGGATCTTCCTCATTTCGACCCATGTCACGATACTTAGCCAATTCGTATAATGAGTCGATGTCCACAAAAAAATTGGATTCATCTTTGTAATAGCTATCCAAGGCATTCTCATCATAAAAACGACTGTACAATTTTTGCGCGGCTACAACCACACCGGTATCGTCTGCATCGCTAGGCGTATTGGGCGCTGCTGTCGCGCCATAGGGATTATCAAGAATTTCCTGCACCCAATCCTTGGAGGGCAAACCGCCCTCCTGTGCAATCAACTTCCACATCCAATCGTAGTTGGGATCAACATAAATGGTCGAAAATTTCTCGGCAAATTTTTCTGAAATATTGACGGCATGAACAAATTCAGCATTCTCACTGCCATCATCAAATCGAGGATAAAATCCGTAGGAACCGTCTCTTTTATACTTAGGAATACTGGACATTGCCGAATGCAACATAGGGGCAATCACTCTTTCGTTCTCGGGAATATCCGACTCGTCAAATAAAAACAGGGGGAAAATAATCGACATCGTGGTAAAGATATTAGAATCCTGAATTTTAAAGACCCCAGCGGATGTACCACCAACAATAGGATTAGGCAACAAATGGATATAATTCGCCCACTCACCAACATCATTGTTAATCGTTGCCTCGGCGCCCAATAACTGCAGGGAAAGCGACACCGAAGATTGACACGTCGGCGTTATAGAATGGGGGTCACAATAATCGTATTCAGAGGAATGCACACCTTCTCGATCACGAATCTGCCGATCATTCAAATAAATCAACGATCCCAGTACGGCTGAGCGTAGCTCTTTATCGTGAGTGCGTTCGTATAAAACTTCTTCAAAACTTCCTGAATCCGGTAATTTACAAGAGGCCTGTAGAAACCCTAAGATACCGACAATCACTAAGAAAGAAGTCTTTTTCACTAAATACCCCCAATATCTGTAAAAATTAATATAATTAATTACTAATATTAGGCTAACATTATATATAAGCAAGTGTTAATTAAAAAAAACCTTAAAACTCCTCTACTTATTTCCACCAATTTTTCCGTTTCACGTCACAGGCATTATTTATGATCTACCATCAAATGATGCCGAATAAATTTTTCAGTGCGTTGCAAGGCATCTTTAGACGCCATATCATCAGCCAATGTACGCACACGAGGAGAACGGAAATCGAACCCACGACCAACACCGGGATAAATAATTAATTGTGGCTTCCTACCCTTTTCTTTTAAGGCACTAATCCCTTCCATAATCGGCCTGAGCCGCTGATATTGCTCATGTTCCCCAAAAAACACCATGACGGGAACATCCAAATCATTAATCTCAGGGGCGTATTGATACACTTGCATCGGTTCCGGCTTATTGGGATCTTGCCAATGTGGGTAGAAGGACACATAACACGACACCTTACCTTGCTGTTTATGCGTGACTAACGCTTTAAGTGCCAGATACCCTCCCCGAGTATGCGAAACCACACAGGCTTTATTCCCGATAATATCCGGCTGCTGAAGCAACACATCAATGCCATAGGCGACATCCTTCTCGCTAACGTATTGATGTTCTAGAGGATAGGCTTCGATAAAACGCCCACTCCAAACATCTGGAGCCAAAACCACAAACCCTCTTGCCGCTAAACGCTTGGGCACCAAACTGGTTAATTCATCCAAACCTCTTCGACCGTGCTGAAACAGCACTGGAAAATACTTACCCGGTTTAGTCGGACGAAACACGTAAGCCGGAATTTCTGCGTCACCGCTCTGGTAAGTCATTTCAGTCGTCGTCACTTCATAGTTACTGGGGACAGGTAATTTTCCATGCTGCCACCATGACTCATCCCACCAAGATTTATCCTGATCTTGGGGATATTCCGTTTTCACCCACGGTTCATGATACGCCAATAAGGAAGTAGGAAATACACACACCATAAACCAGACAAGCAATTTCATCATAGATATTTTCCTTATTTGGCTAGTCCATTATTGAGTGTTAACACAATGGAATTTTAGGGAAAAACGATCATACGTATAGGCTATCGACATATTTAGCGGAGTAAAGCATTTAATTCGCCATACAACCAATGCTGAATCCTTATTATTCGGCTAAGTTTTTTACTTAAATTAACGTTTACGAAAAAACACAGAAAACCTCAACGCAATGGGTTTATCTCAGTCTTTATTTATAAATTTTACGTATCAATATATTGAACACAACGAAGGAAACAGTATATTATGAAAAACATCACTTTCTGGGAATTTACACATGGAAATCACGTATACTATTTTGCTGTCCGCTTTTCTTATCGCCTTGCTGATGGGCGCTGCCGCCAACAAAACCAATTTTTGTACGATGGGGGCCATCTCGGACTGGGTCAACATGAATAATGGCGGACGCCTAGGCGCTTGGTTCTTTGCGATAGCGATCGCAGTAATAGGGCTCACTTTACTCGAATCTTTTGCACTGATTAACACTAACGAAGCCATTCCTCCTTACCGCACCCCACAATTTTCTTGGTTACGTTACGTCTTGGGGGGCATGTTCTTTGGCATAGGTATGACTCTGGCTAGTGGATGTGGCAACAAAACTCTCGTCAATATTGGCGGTGGTAGTCTAAAATCTCTCATGGTTTTAATGATGATCGGCCTAACCTCTTATTCCATGACTAAAACGTCTTTTTATGAACTGACGTTTTATCCCTTAATCAGCGCCACTACGGTGGACCTCACAACTTTGGGTATCCCCCATCAGTCATTACATCACCTCATTGGCGCTGATAATGACTGCACCTCACGCTGGGTTATTGGTCTAACTCTGGGCCTCATTTTATTGCTTATGGCATTACGCTTTAAACACTTTCGCACACATTGGAAGAATCCTTTAGGTGGCGCTGCCGTGGGTTTAGCCGTTGTCGCTGGCTGGTGGATCAGTGGCGGACCTCTGGGACAAGAATGGGTCAGCACCGTTGAATGGATGGACGTTCGCCCCGCCGCTGTTGGCGTACAATCCTATACCTTTATTAATCCCATGGGGGATGCCGTAGCGTGGTTAAACTCTCCGGCACAACTGCAATTAGTCACTTTTGGCATTGTGGCCTTGTTCGGAATTATTAGCGGTTCTTTTATTGCCGCCGTTCTCAGTAAAAAATTCCAACTGACTTGGTTTAAAGATAAAACTGATTTTATAAAACACGTGATTGGCGCGATTTTAATGGGTATTGGCGGAATTCTGGCCATGGGGTGCACTATTGGGCAAGCCATTACCGGTATATCCACACTGTCTATTGGCTCTATCATGGTTTTTGCTAGCATTGTGTTTGGAGCTACTCTGACCATGAAAATTCAATATTACCAAATGTTTTATGAGGATGAAGACGATTCGGGTTTTGGCGCCATTTTATTGAGCGTATTGGCCGATATGAATTGCTTACCCAATCGCATGAGAAAACTTGATCAACCATAAATATCACCAAAAAATATGACACAATACTTTTTTATTCATACTCACCAAAGGATTGAACATGGCTGATTTTGACAAACAACTGGATACCAGTGGACTGACTTGCCCTATGCCCATTATGAAAACCAAAAAAGCCCTAAAAACCATGAGTGATGGCGAAGTTCTTCATGTCACCATTACCGATGCTGGCTCCGCAGAAGACCTACCTGGACTGCTTGAAGAACTGGGTAATACATTACTATCGTCTAGCGAAGGCGATGGAAAATTTGAATTTACCATTAAAAAATAACGCCATAAAAAAGGCGCATCATTCTGATGCGCCTTTCTTCATTGCTTTACAAGCAATACATTACAACCATGAGTGCAATGGATGCTCTTCCACCAAATCTACAAAACCGGCATAATCTACGGCAGTAACGCCTTCAATTGGCTGGCTCACAGCTCTCATGGTTAAATCAGCACTGATCGCGTAAACAGACACGCCATTACTCAGTAAAGATTCTATCAACCCAGATTGCTCCGTTCCCTGCATCGCAGCATATACGCCGTCTTCAAGTAACAATAACGCATCGCCTGATTTAACATAGCGACTACAATTCTTCAGATTACTACTCTGAAAAGGCGATTTATTGACTGTATGTAACATAAATTTTCCTTTCCTCTTAGAAGGGCAAAATGCCTTGCTGTTTATCCATCATTTCACGAATTTCAGCAGATGAAACAACTTTTGGATAAACGGGCACATCCGTATCAAAGTCATCACCAATAGACACCAAATCATCGACAGAGATATTGCGCTCTTTCAATGACTCCTCGTCAACAAAAACATTTTCCACTTCAAAATCCACCAAGGCACCCAATGAAGCCATAAAACCTTTCATACCGGCTTCACTACCGTCTTGCCCAGATTTTAAAGCCATGACACCGTCATCCATAAAAACCACACTCAAGTTAATGTCATAAGACGCAAAGATAAACATTACTTCAATGGCTTCCTGAACATAAATACTACCGTGCGGAGGACGGTGTACGCTGATCATTAAATTTCTTTCCATGTTATTTCTCCCTAGTCGCCAAACGTTACCACGCGATCTGAATTTAATGCCATTTTAGCCAGCTGACCCAAACCGGAAATCCGAGTATTGGCCACAATATTCTCTGGTATGACACCACGTCTTTTAGCGGCAGCAATACAAATAACAATGTCTACGCCTTCCGCACCCAACTCATCCCAACGATTGGCAATATGACGATCGTCCTGAGGTGGATCCATGTCTTTAGTCGCATTCAACACGCCATCGTGGTAGAAAAATACACCAACAATCTCATGTCCTTTAGCTCTAGCGGCCTGAATAAACTGCCAAGCACTGTCTGATGCCTGATGGTTATAGGGGCCTTCCTGTACAAATATCGTTAATTTCATTGAATGATATTCCTTATTTTTTACATAATAGCTAACAACCAATATGTCATATACCGGTCTGATACCCCACGATTATATCAGTTTTAGCCGGCGGTAAAAAATAAAAATCCCTAGCTCCGTATTCCCGTCCCTTTGTTCAATAAATGCAAACTAAACATCACCAACAGAAAGATAACCCCTAATATAACGCTAAAAGCCGTCATAATATCGATATCGGAACTACCCAACACACTGTACCGAAACGCATTCACCATATATAAAATTGGGTTTAATAACGACACCTGTTGCCAAAACTCTGGCAATAAAGATATGGAATAAAAAATACCTCCCAGATAGGTTAAAGGCGTAAGTACAAAAGTGGGAATAATGGTAATGTCGTCAAAAGAATTGGCATAAATAGCATTAATAAAACCCGCTAATGAAAACAACACTGAGGTAAGTAGGACCACCAATATCGCCAACCAAGGTGAAGCGACAGACAATCCAGTAAAACCCAAGGCCACCAAACCTACCACGGTTCCTACAATCATCCCTCGAAATACACCCCCGCAAACATAACCTAACAAAATAATGCCATTAGGCACCGGTGAAATTAATAGTTCTTCAACATGGCGTTGGAATTTACTGCTATAAAAAGAAGACACCACATTGGCATAACTGTTGGTTAACACCGTCATCAGCAAAATACCCGGCGCAATATAATTGATGTAAGAGAACCCATCCATATCGCCAATTTTCGGGCCAATCAAGTTACCGAAAATGAGAAAATACAAACTGACGGTAATGACCGGTGGCAGAACTGTTTGAATCCAAATGCGAATAAAGCGTAAAAATTCCCGAATCACCAACGTTTTCAGAGCAATTCGATAACGCCAGATCATAAAGACGTCGTCGCTAATGACTTTTTATCCGCCATTAACCCCATAAACAAAGTTTCCAAACGGTTATTTTTATTTTGCATACTCAAAACTTCCACACCCACGGCCGACAAACAAGAAAAAATGCCACTCAAACCTTGATTTCTCTCCACCGTAACTTCTAGCGTGCACTCATCTACTTGTTGCCATTGTAAGCAAGGCAAGGATGGGCATTCTTGCAGTGATTGCTTTAAATGGAGGACAAAATTTTCCACATTGACTTGATTTAATAAACTTTTCATGTCGGTATGCTCAACAATCCGGCCTTCATCAATAATGGCGATATGGCGACACAAGCGTTCTGCCTCTTCCAAATAGTGCGTCGTGAGAATAATGGTTGTACCTTGGCGATTAATCTCTCCCAGAAACTCCCACATGGATTGGCGAATTTCCAAATCTACACCGGCTGTCGGCTCATCCAGAATCAGTAATTTTGGCGTATGCATCAACGCCCGGCCAATCATCATTCGTCGTTTCATACCACCCGACAAAGTACGCGCCATCTCTCGACGTTTACCCCATAAGTCCAGTTGTTTGAGAATACCTTCGGCCTTTTTAAAAGCCTGTTTACGGCCAATACCGTAGAATCCAGCCTGATTGACCAGAATTTCTTCAACCGGCTCAAAGACATTAAAATTAAATTCTTGAGGTACTAGACCCAAGCAGCGCTTTAAGCTTACTGGATCACGTTCAATATCGTGACCAAAGACTGAAACACTGCCTGATGTTTTGTTAATTAACGAGGTAATAATGCCAATGAGTGTGGATTTCCCCGCCCCATTTGGACCTAACAAGGCAAAGAAATCGCCTTGTTCCACGCTTAAATCAATACCCTGCAGTGCTGACACACCATTTGCGTAGGTCTTGACCAACTGTGACACGTTTAATGCATTCATAGACACTTTAGAATTACGCTCGGCCACAAAGCCGCACCGAGCATTAAACAGGAAATCAGGAGGGCATGTCTTCCAAATCTGCCCCTTCTTTTTCAACCGGCATAAGGTCTACTTTACTAATACCTAACATCAACGCGGTTGTGCTGGCCACATAGATGGAAGAATAGGTGCCAATGAACACGCCCACAATCAGGGCTAAAGCAAAGTGATGAATAATTTGCCCACCAAAAACAAACAGCGCCAGTAATACCAGCAAGGTAGTGACTGACGTGACGATAGTGCGTGACAACGTTTGGTTTAACGAGCGATTAATCACTTCGGTGGGCGCACCCTTACGCATTTTACGAAAATTTTCACGAATGCGATCGAACACCACGATCGTATCATTCAGTGAATAACCAATCACCGCTAGAATAGCCGCTAATACGGTTAAATCGAATTCAATCTGGAATAGGGAAAAGAATCCTAAGGTAATTAATACATCATGCAATAACGCCACTACAGAGCCCAAAGCGAAGCGATATTCAAAACGCAAGGTTACATAAATTAAAATACCGAACAAGGCATACAACATCGCTAAACCGCCGTCTTCGGTCAGTTCGTCACCCACTCTGGGCCCCACAAACTCTACACGTCGCAATTGCGGCTTATTAACGGCTTGCTGCAAAATGACGAGCACGCGAGTACTGACCTCGGCTTGGTTAGAACCTGGTTGTGGTGCCATGCGAATCAAAATATCCCGAGACGTACCAAATAACTGCACAGTGGCTGCAGAAAATCCATTGTCTGCAAGACGCTTCCTAACTTCGGTTAATTCCACCGGTTTTTCATAACCCACTTCAATCAGCGTGCCGCCGGTAAAATCAATACCCAGCACTAACCCTTTAGAAATGAGCGACACCACAGACACCAGCAATAAAGCTGCTGAAAAAATAATGACCAAATGCTT
>Ga0233445_1001963_pt1 | contig 14510 bp, 14 predicted proteins | sample SI_124_October20_5_FD_182779 | JGI IMG/M metagenome (GOLD analysis project Ga0233445, IMG submission 182779) | Seawater microbial communities from Saanich Inlet, British Columbia, Canada - SI_124_October2016_100_MG | ecosystem: Environmental > Aquatic > Marine > Inlet | place: Canada: British...
AGTGATGATAAAACTATCCGCGTTTGGAAGATTTAAAAAATTGAATTAATATTACTCTATTTTTTAATAGTAACAATCTCAACAATATAAAAGGTAAGAATGTCCCGAAATAAATTCCCTCACGACCCAGTCAATCGTATTCAAAATTTGTATTATGATGTAAATATTTATACCATTTTCAATAAAACAAAATTGCAAAATATTAAAAACAAATTTGGGAAATACATAGATTATTTACACAAAAAATATTACAATGATATACAACCAAAATTATTAGAATTACAAAAAAAACGAGATGGATTATATGTAGAATGGCAACGAGCAAAAAAAGATGCATTTATACATAATCCTATACATGAAAGTCATACAAAAAGAAAAGAAATTTATTCAATATTTATTAAAGCAGATAACAACTATGATGAAATGAAATATGAAGAACACTTTTATGACGAAGCTATTTGCACTATTCGAGATAAAATAACAGAAATCAAAACCCAACAAAAGAAACTCAAACATTATAAAAATTGTAGTCATTGTGAAAAAATGGATATGGTTACCATTTGTGGTTGTAAATCCAAACATAAATTATGTTCAGTATGCATTTATGATAAAACGGAATGTCCTGTATGTAAGGAAGATTTGGGTTTAGTTCATTGTGATATTTGTATGGAATATAAAAAAGAGTTGATTTATACTGGTTGTGAAAATAAACATCAAATGTGCAAAGATTGTTTGGGAAAAATACAAAAAAAGAATAATAGGTGTCCATTTTGTCGCGAGAAACTAGTGGTGGGTCCGTTTGAGGACATTATGAATTTGAGTGAAGAAGACAGGAGGAATTATTATTATGATAGGTTCGACGCGATGGAAGACGCAGAAGACGCAGAAGACAGGCGTGAACGTATAGCAGAAGAGAGGAGAGAACGGTATAGCAGAAGATAGGAGAGAAAGCAACGATGATGAACGCATAATATATTTATCTAATAGGTTCATAGTGTCCCCCTGTCCAATATATTTGAATTGTTTTCTCAACATTACCGTGTAATGGTATGAATTCTATCTCTTTATTTCCCTTATTTCTATAATTTTTCACTATAACTCGCATATTCCAAATATTACAAGCTGCTTGTATTTCTATAGCTCCTCCCCACGTAGACATTGACCTCATGCTTGTAATATAATCCTTCTTTTCAAAACCTAATATAACATTTGTATCTAAACCGTCCATAATTGGTTTATTCTCTTGTAAATAATTGCATATTTTTTGTCTGATTTTACCACTGCCCTCAGCTATAAAATGATTCAAACTATTGAACAGACAACTCATTATGATATATATAGATTTTTATGGTTCTTTGCGTACATATAGTTCTTTTGACATTGTCTTGATTATTTTGTTATCTAACTTTATTTGAGCCTCTTCCACATCTCCTAACATTAATCGCATCATTTTATAACAGAATTCATTATTACGGGTTTCCATTATTTCACAATCTGGATGTGCGGATTTCCATTTTGGAACTGCTCTACAATTGTTCATCGTAACACGATTTAAAATCTTACGTAACTTGGTTAGCTCCTCTGTGTCCTTACTCCATTCATCTTTATCTTTGATATACATCGTTTCTCGTTTGATATCTGTACAATGTATGGGTCGTTTTGTGATATCCATACCCTTTAAACGTTCCATGATCATCTTGGTCATACCATTCACATACCCATGATGTCCTATGTATTCAATTTCATCTATTTGCACATCCAAATTACCAAGGAAGTCTGTAATATTCATGGCATCCTTGCATGTGTCATTCAGGAAAAAGTTGAGATTAAACTGTTGATTGTTATTGTTTGTGGTGTTGTTTATTGTTTTCCCTTCTTTAAACATTTCCACCATCTGAGTTTGTAATTCTGTATTTTGTGCAACTGTTTGTTGAAGCTGTGATTGAGTATCCTGCATTTGTTTATTTTGGTCAACCATGAGTTGTTTAAATTCTTGATTTTCACGTAATAATTCCAAAATCATGTTTGGTTGAGTACCAATTTCAACCTGTGTTGCAGTTGCAATAACAGGTTCGGTTGTTTCTTCATCTGCATTATTTATATCTTCATCGTAATTGCATTTCTGTTTATGGTTTGATAAGCCTTGACGGTATTTATATTTTTTACCACATTCACATATATATGCTAAGGGGGTTTTTTTGTCATCATTTGTAACGATTTGATGTTTACGGGTTGATAGATGTCTATTATAATCTTTTTTATTACTGCATTTAAAGTTGCAATGTTGACATGAATAATCAAGGGGTTTTTTGGGGTTTTTTTTGTCATCATTTGTCATCATTTCTCCTATATATAATCGTTACATAAAAAACCCCTAAATCCTTTTTCCGAAAAGTATTTTTTTTTTTCAGTAACAAACTTTTTTTATAAAATCGGGTTTTACTGCATTATGGTCACAACTGGTTTTTTGTGTTTTTTCCGAAAAAGAAATGGCTGTACTTTTCAAAAATGGACATTTTCAGAATGTCCATTTTTCGAAATATGAAAGGGTTTTTATTTTCGTGTTTTTTCTGACAACTATATAAATTGAAATTAGGACTTAAAGAACGACCTATAAATTCATAGATTTTGTGGGATTATTAGGTGGGAACCCTAATGTGGCGATGGACCCACCCATATTATGATAAATATATAAATTGAAAAGGGGGTATAAAGAACGTCAAACACGCGAAAATAAATATTATGATAAATTACATAAAAATATTTCTCGTACTATAGGATGGGATATATCTATACAATAACGAATAAAACCGACAATAAAATATATGTTGGGCAAACAATACAAGACTTAGAAAAACGTTGGAAAGAACATTTGAAAAAGGGAAGCAATTGTAGATATCTAAAATCTGCGATTAACAAATACGGTGTCGACAACTTTGTGTTCAAGTTAGTATGTATAACGTTTGATAATCAATTAGATGATATGGAAATTCAATATATTGAAAAATATAATTGTTTGGCACCAAATGGATACAATTTGAGATTGGGTGGGAATGGTGGAAGACATCATGCAGAAACTAATCAAAAAATTTCTGAAAGTTTAAAGCTGAGATATAAAAATGGGCTTACTCCTCCAAGTTCTCACTTAGGAAAACCACATAGTGAAATACATAAGAAAAAAATAAGTGAAAGTTTAAAGGGTCACAAATTAAGAGAAACATTAAATAAATCAATTAGTCTATCCAGAAGAAAAAATAAAATAATACAATTGGACATTCACGGCAATCGGTTAAATTCATTTGGAAGTTGTAAAGAAGCAGCAGTGTATATAGGAACCGTAAGAACAAACATAAATCATTGTTGCACTGGAAGGCAAAAAACAGCAAAAGGGTATATTTGGAAATATGAACCTATTGTAAAATAATGCATACATAATAAGTATTTCAATTATTATGTAAAAAAATTTGCGCGGTGCGTGGTTCGAACACGCGAGGCTGACGCCACCAGGTCTTAAGTCTGGCTCCTTAGACCACTCGGACAACCGCGCTTTTTTGAACATAGTTTAACGACATATTCGGGTCGTAGATGCTCAAATGCGGGCTCGAACCGCAGACCTTCGGCTTTCTTATAATTTTTCATAAGACCGGCGCTCTAACCAAACTGAGCTATATGAGCAATAGTTTAACGACATATACCGGTCGGTCTTAAGCCCCCCCCCTCTTTTTATTGTTCCACGCTTAAGACTGTGAGACACCAATTATTTTATTTTAATTTAACTCAAATGCATGGATTTTAACCAGAGGCATTATATCTGTTAATAACCATACATAAATGTTGTCGTTTTTTTCTTTTTGAATCTTATTGTGATCAAAATTTTAACAGTTCCATTTAATGGTTTTTTGTCTCTCCATCTCCTATGTGGGGGACTTTGGGAGGGCGTCCCCTTACTGCCCTGCACCCGATGTGGGGCTTGAACCCACGACCACCAGCTTAAAAGGCTGGCGCTCTACCGACTGAGCTAACCGGGCAAATTTATTTACAATTATTTACACTTGTACACATACTATATACACAGTGTCTTTTTATATTGTTATTGCAAATTAGTTATTATGTAGTAGAGCATATTTCAAAAACAAGTGCGATAAACTTTGAATATTTATTATATCCATTATATAAATGTTGTCGTTTTTTTTTCTTTTTGAATGTGCAATGGTGTGTGGTGTCTCGCCCCATTAACATCAAAATTTTAAACAGTTCCATTAATGGTTTTTGGGGTATTTTGTCTCTCCATCTCCTATGTGGGGGACTTTGGGAGGGCGTCCCCTTACTGCCCTGCACCCGATGAGGGGCTCGAACCCTCGACCACACGCTTAAAAGGCGTGCGCTCTACCGACTGAGCTAATCGGGCAAATTTTATTTACAATTATCTACACTATGTACACATACTATATACACAGTGTCTTTTTATATTGTTATTGCAAATCAATTTTTTACATAGGTAGAGCGGTAACATGTTCTCATGATAATCAACTTGGAAAAACCCTGATTTTTCAATTAAGTGTATTTTATGTAAATCAAATCATAATACATATCCTTTTAAAATTTTTTCCAGTTTATTATGATAATAAAATTTATCAGTAAATTCAGCAAATATATTTTCATCAAAATGATATATATCAATCAAATAATTTTGTTTGTTAAAAATTTTTAAAACTGGGTGTAAAAGTGAGGATTGTGATTCTTTACCGATTGAACTTAATTTTAAACCAAGTTGATATATATTAGTAATTTCAGCATTACCATATTCTAATGATAGAACAAAATAAATATCACTTTTTTTTTTTATATTTTGAATTGTTTCAATAGTTAAATCATAATAATAAATAATTTGTTGGTTTTCTGTATTATAAAAAAAACAATCACATAAGATGCCATACATTTGATATAAACTGGATGTAGTATTTAACCGATAGAAAATATATTCTGTAATTAATTTAAATTCATTATCAATATTAAAGATTTCATTGGGTAAATGTGAAATATTATAATTAAGATAAAAAAATAGTTTAATAAGATATCTAAATCCATGAATAAAACCACCAGAAGATTGTTTATAATCTCTTGAATGCATTAAAGAACCAATAAAATATAAATTATTATTATTAATAGATTCATATTGATAAGTGATTTTTGGAAATTTATTATTACAAGTTTTTTCTATATGAAAGTCAAATATTGATGAATCAAAAGTCCATCCAGTACAAAAAATAACCTTATCATATTCTCTTGTGTGTTTGATTATATTATCATTTTCATTTTCATAAATAATATATTTATCATTAGTTTTATTTTGTGAAATAGTAATTGTATTATCTGTATACAAATTAATAGCATTTAAACTTTTTAGAAGAAATGTATCCATAAACATAAGATATTTTCCTCTAATATGTCCTGTATAATGACTACTTAATGCCCATTTATTATTTGAACGAGAATATATTAATATACTACTTGCAACCTCATTTAAAATATTAGCTAATTCTAAGCTAGAGTTACCTAGACCAATTATTAAAACTTTTTTATTTATGTATTCAGTTAAATTTGTTTTATCTAAAAAAAAATTGTTATTAAACGAATTATAATGAGGTATTTTATCAATAATATTTAATTGAATATTCGGGTAATTTGGAATAGACAACCCTGTGGCAATAATTAAATTTTTACAATAGTAAGTTTTATCATTAGTATATATTTTATAATTATTATCGTGTTTTTCAATTTTACTAATATGAGAATTGAATTGTATATTTAAATTATAAAATTCTTTAAACTCATTTAAATATTTTACTAAATTTTTGTTAGATGGATAATAATCTTCATCAAATGCAGTAAAATTAAATTTCATATGATTTAATAATGAATTCCAATCATGACGTAAGTTAAAGTCGTGATTAGAATTTCCAGTATATATTTTATTAATCGATATCAATTGCCCAGAATGAGGAAATTTATTAAAAAAAGAAGCACATTGTTGTTCCTTTTCTATAATTAAATAATCAATATTATTTGTTTCAAAATAATAACCACACTGTAATCCAGCTGGTCCTGCACCAATTATAATATTATTAGTAAAATCCATATAAATATATTATAAACATATTTTTATATAGATTGGTTTATTACAACATTGTAGCATTTCATTAGAAATAATAAATGCAATTATTGAAAAAGTGAAGCTGATATATTTTTAAACTCCTGTTACAGAATCATCAATTTTATAAAAATATATATCAAGTCTACCGTACTCTGACGTGTTAGAGGAGTCATTTTGTATCGCCAAAACTGATTGGGTAACAGATCTATTATGATAACTGTTTTGACCTGTAGTCGTCCCATCGGCCGCGTTGGAGCCATCAGTTCCTTTACTCCCTGCTGCTCCGATGGACCCGTGTGTGCCGTGTCCATAAGTTTGTCCACCAGAAAATCCACCCGTGCCGCCTTTACCTCCTTTTGTTCCAGCCGCTCCAGTTGTTCCTTTCAAAACTTGTGCAGTTAAAACATCACCATTAGCTGTATGTGTTAATGCTACCTTTGTCTTAGATGTGTCTAGAACACCAGACAAAATAAAATTTGAATTAGACCCTTTATTTTGATTAAATACATAAACATTTTCTGAACGGCAAGTTACACCATCACCACCATCACCACCATCACCACCATCACCACCCGCACCACCCGGACCACCAGGCCATTTTCCAACGTTAGTATGTCCTGTGGCTCCTGTTTGGCCTTTTGCTCCTTTTGCTCCTTTTGCTCCTTTTGCTGATTCTAATCTAAATTTGATAGCATTAGCCCAAGAAGGAATAGATATATCACTTGTACCGAGTGTAGTAATAGATGTTTTAGATGCTCTTGCATTATTGAGAAGATTTGTATTGTTATTTTTGTATATATTGCTAATATCTGTAGATTCTGTTGTATTATATCTTTCAGTATCATTTGAGCCTTTCTGAAATGTAGGAAAACTTGCAAACCCATAATTTGAAGTAGCGCCGTTCTTTACACAAATATCATCTAAATCTATCCCTTGATATAGGTATGACATTTTATATATTTATATTTATATTTATATATTTTTGTGTATAAATTAATTTAAGAATAAGAATAATATAATATATAATGGATATTATTTTACAAAATCAATATTATACACGTAATAATATATTACCTAATTATTTTTGTAATGATATAATAAAAAAATATGAAGAGAATCATCAATTACATGAATTAGGAACTACGGGTGGAGTGTTAGATTTGAATGTTAGAAAAGTAACTAATATATATATACCTAAAAATAATAATAAATGGCGTTATATAGAAAATATATTACTCTTTACAGTTATGCGTCATTTTAATGAATATTTAAAAAATATAAATGCATATGAATTAGGTAATACTTTTGTATTGCCAGAGATAATAATTCAGAAATATGAACCCAAAGTTGATTTTTATAAAAATCATATAGATTTTATGATAAATCATGAAAAGAGAATATATCGTTATGCAACATTTCTTATATATTTAAATACAGTAGAGGAAGGTGGTGAAACCGTGTTTTCAGATATTTATAAAGTAAAGCCGATAACAGGAAAACTGGTATTTTTTCCATCAAATTGGACATTTCCACATAAAGCAGAACCGCCTATATCTGGTAGTAAATATGTAATAACTGGATGGATATGTAGATATTATGGTGAATAGAATTTAAGCAAGTTTAATTTTTATGAATTGAAATAAATTAGCTTGTGTATATGGTAAAGAATAAAAATATTGAGAATCAAATAATATAATACGATTAAAAACATTACCAATAGCATCTTCAATAATTAAGTTGTTCGTGTTAATACCAGAATTATTTTTATTATATTTGTTTATTCCAGTGGTTGTTGTATAAAATTTAACACTCGATGGATTAGATGAATTAGGATTTAAAAAAATAATTCCATACCATATATTTTCATTATTTTCATTATTATAATGAATAATTTCTTGAGTAGAATAAGCAAAAAAATTACTAATAATTGAATCTATTTTAATATTAATCTGATTAAAAATAGATGAAATAGAATTAAATAAACTATTACTTTGAGTTTGTGCAAGATGTGATATATATAAATTATCACTGGACGAAACCGAAAAATTTGTTGAAATAGCTAATTCTCTAATTAATTTTGGAGTTTTATAAAATCCATCACATGCAAATACTTTAACTTTATTATTTGATGTAGGTAAATTTATCATAGAAGCAGGTATAGTATTAAGTTTTTTAAAATTATAAGTTATATTGTTTTTTATTTTAATATTATCTTCAGGTTGTGATATATTAAAATTATATTCATTATAGTCAATATTATTTAATAAAAAAAGTTGTCTATCTATATCTTGAATATAAATATTATTATGTTCTATTTTATGATAAATTTCAATAAAATGTAATGGTAATTGATTTAATTTATAATTTGATATATGTAAATAAAATGAAAATACGGTATTAAAATTAAAAAGACATTCATAATTATGAATAAAAATATATTCACAAAATAAATTAAAATGTTTCATAACAGTATCAGTGGCAGCATAATAAGAATTACCGATATTAATTTGATTAATTAAAATATTTTGTGTAATAATATTTTCAAGATTTATAGCATCATAAAAATATTTTTTAATATCTAATATAGCTTCTGGTGTCGGTATATTATTACTATTAATAAAAATGTAAATATTATTAGATGAATAGTTATTTAATGCATGTATACATTCGCCGTATTCAGAATCATAGAAACGAACATTTATTTTTTTATTATTTCTTGTTATAATTTCATTAAAAAGTGTATGATTTATTTTATATGAAGGATCTTGTAAAGGATTATTATACATACATATTTGAACATATAAATGTTCATTTGATAAAACGTTATGTGATAATAGTTTATTAAGTGATAAATTAGTTTTTTCAAAATATTGCGGAAGGCAATATAAATATAATAAAATTTGCATATAGGCTATATATCTGTACAATCTTTATATTGATTTGTAACCTCTTCTGGCCAAACAGTGTCACTAATTTTACAAATATTGTCATACGGTGAAAAGCAATCAATAAGATATGTTAGAAAAATAGGTGCGTCCGGTCCATTTGGGGGTCCAATGGGACTTTGTTGACCAATTGGTTTCGGGTTATAATGAATTCTATATTGAATTTTGTTAGAAAATATAATTAGGTTACCTTCTTTTAATGGAAAACAAGTTTCGTCATCAAATTCAATACTACAATTAGATGTGGGTTTTGAAATTAATATTTTACAAATAAAACAAGAGGTTTCTCTTGTAAAAATAGAATGATTAGAAATAACTTCAAAATATATATCGTTAATTTTAAACATCATATTATTAGTATTTATAAGATTATATGTATCTGAAATTTTAGGTAAAATATACGGGATATAATGTAATAAATATGATTGAATAATATCTATTTGTTTAAAGTTTATAGTAGTTAATTTTGATATATCAAGTTTATTATATAATATTTGTTTTATCCAATTAATGATTAATATATTAAAGCCAGGTAATATAGTATGATATGAAAATTTAGATAAAATACGTGTTGTTAGTAAATCAGATATAGGATAACTATAATTTTTATTAGTATCCATAAATTTAATTAATATTAGTAATTTATATTTAAATTAGTTTTCTACAAAAAATGTATTAACACATCTACAATTAGTTATTGTATTACCAAAATGTTCACAAGAATTATGAAATGAATTAGATGAATACATAACGTGTTTATTAAATCTATTACCAAAAAACACGCTTGAATACCATTTGTTGGGATCATTTTTGTATTCAAGTTTTTGGTTAATTGAATATTCAAAGTTGTTTACATTATTTTCAAAAAAGTTTATAGAAGTTCCTGCAGTAATAATAGGAAATGGGTGAGTATAGATAACGTTAGCCCATAGACCCTGCTCTTCGCTATCAATATGATTCCATCGTCCATGACTTTTATACATATTACGTAAAATAGAATAACTTACACCACGTAGATGTTTATTACGTAATTTAAGTGGTATAACTGACCTAAGTTTATTTTTAATTTTTTCACTGTGCCAGAAAGAATCTACATTAGTTCTATAACCGTAAGGCCAATTACAATTATAACCAGTTTCTACTGTATGTTTAAATACATTAAACGGATATTGATAAAAATCTTCATTTATAATTAAGATATTTTGAAATAATAATTCATCATTCACTTCAAAAATATCTGTGTCATTATTCTTAGTTTTATTTGTTTTTAACATTTATATATTTAAAGATAAATCATTTATATTGGTAATAATGTTATATAATAAAACAATAAATATTGAAAATGAATGTTTAACGGAATCAATAGTAGATTATTTGATGTTATTAATACCAGAATTTAATAATAGATTTCATATAATAAAAGTAACGAATAATAAATCCTATTCAAATATATTTGAAATATTAATTAATAAAATAGCTACAACATTAAAACAACTATGGATTCAAGACAATGATGATAATGGTAATGATGAGTATTATTGTGAATTTTGGTCAAAAACTACAAGTTGGCCAGGAGTAGATGGAAGCAGACCTACAACATTTCATATAGATAAAGATGAATATGATACAACAGTTAATGACAAATTCAATAATAGTATAACCCCATCACTTACAGGAGTATTATATCTTATAGATAATGATAATAATCCAACAACCATTATAAGTAATAATAAAGTAATTTATAGTTTTCCCCGAACATTAAATATGTTAGTTTTTCAAGGTGGACAAAATTTACACGGTAGTAGTTTTTATGAAGATGTGAAGGAAATAACTAACCGAAATATATTGGCATTTAATTTATGGAAAAGAAGACCAACTAATACTCCTTTTTTTTGTTATAATACATTAAAATATTATTTATTTGAAAATCATAAACCTAATATAATAAAAAAACTGGAAGAATATGAAAAAGAAGAGTATTTGAATAATTCTATTATAAATATTAGTAATGATTCTTCAAAAATTGTAAAAATTGGTTTAAAACCTATAAGTCATTTTAATAGTAATGAACTGTCAACCCATTATGCAACACAAAATAATAAATCATTATTAGAATTAAATAAACTATTTTATGATATAATACATGAAATTAGAACAAAAAACAAGAATATAAATATTTTTATATTAAAGAATGAAGAAAATAATGAAGAAAATAATGAAGAAAATAATGAAGAAAATTTAAATAATATAACAAAAAAAGGTATGGTTGAATTAGATTTAACTGAAATGAGATTTATGCAAAGAAATAGAATAAGAAATGTATTTACCGAAGATATATGTGAATGGATAATAAATCAAGCAGAAGAATATACAAAAAAAGAAGGATGGTCTGTTGATAGACATGATAAATATCCAACAACAGATATAATAGTAGAAAATTTACCAGATGTATTTAATTTTATGTTAAATTCAGTAATGAAAGAAGTACATAATCATATAGTAAAAACATATGATGTAAATATGGTATTAGATATTAAAGATATGTTTTTAGTAAAATATGAACCAGAACATCAAAATAAATTAGATATGCATTGTGATAGTTCTACAATAACAGCATCTTTTTTATTAAGTAATCCAAATAGTATTGAAGGAGGTTATCTTGAATATGAAGATGGTATAAAATATAATGTACATCAAGGTGATATGATGATTCATACAAGACGACATAAACATTTTGTTCATGAAGTAACAAAAGGAAGAAGGCTTGTACTTGTAATATTTATGTTAGCGTCTAAAATATAGAAAAAAGGTATTAGTATAATTTAATAATGAAAGAATTAAATTATATATTATTTTCAGTTTGTACTGACACAAATAATGAAGGATATTTACGATTTATAAATAGTTGTGAAGAAAATAGAATAAATTATAAAATATTAGGAATAGGAAAAGAATGGTTTGGTGGAAATATGGAATTAGGTCCCGGAGGAGGTCAAAAAGTAAATTTATTAAAATTAGAATTAGATACGATGAGTATAGATGAATTAAAACAAACAGTTATTATATTTACAGATAGTTATGATGTAATAGTATCAAGTAATATGAGTATAATTAAAAAGAAGATAGATATTTTTTTAAATAAATACAAAAAACCTTTAGAAAATACAGTGATCTTTTCAAGTGAAAAAACATGTTGGCCAAATCAAAATAAAGAAATTTTATTTAAAAAAACAAAATATGGATATAATTATCTTAATTCAGGCGGATTTATAGGAAAAGCGAATGTTTTGAAAGAATTATTAATAAACAAAATAAATAACTATGATGATGATCAAGAATATTATATGAATATATATTTAAATCAAACAAATATAAATATATTATTAGATAGTGAATGTTTAATATTTCAAACTTTGAATAATTCATTAACAGATTTAATACGATATAACAATAAATTAATAAATAAAGTAACACATACAGAACCATGTATACTACATGCAAATGGACCGAAAAATATAAAAGAACAATTATTTATGTATTATGATTTATATAATAATAAAATTTTGTATAAAGGTGATGGTATATATACAGTAACATCTAATATATTGAATAACAAAAAATACTTTATTTCATTATCTATTAATATATAAGTTACTATGAATTATATTTGATGGAAATTGTGTTCGTGAAATTTGGTCAGCAATATTATTAATAAACGCAAGAGCACGCAATTTTGGGTAGTTTTTAAATATATCTCTGTATGTTTTGTATGGATACTTTTCATCATACATAATAGGTAAAAATTCATCAACCGGCATAATATTATTAATACAGTCTGTATTTATTAATTTTGTAGCGCCTGAATGAGTTAATATGTATGCATTAGCATTATAACTATAACTAGGAATTAATAGATTATTGTCTATATTTATTTCTTTTGTATCAGGAAAAAGTTTATTTCTAGATAAATAACACAAATCATACATATTAGATGGAATATCAAACAAAAACTTAATTTTAGATGTGAAATCATCAACAACGTATGTATCGTCTTCTAAAATAATAGCAGCTTCAATATTTTCTTTATAAATTTGATTCCAGATTTTATAATGAGATAAAAAACAGCCAATTTCACCACAGTTTATAATATTTTTCCAATATTTATTAATTTGAAATTCATGATTGTTAAAACCAGATTCTTCTATTCCTTTAATAAATGTGTAATTACCGATATTAATATTTGATAATTCTTTTTTAATATGTTCCTTTCGTAAGTTATCTTTTTCAATGTTAATTATAAATATTGGTAACATTAATATAGATATTCAAATATCTTTAAATAAAATATTATTTAAATTGTATTAGGATTATATTGCATTTCAGTATTCGTATTATTAGGGTTTCCATTAGTTAATGAGTTTGTTGCCCGTGCAGTACGTTCAATATCACGTTGTTTTTTCTGTGCACAACCACGGTGATGAGCAGTTAAAGCACGTACATTTTTAGCAACATATCCACAGAAATCACAAATGTTCTCTTTAGATGCAGCAGCATAAGATGTATATAGTTTTGATAAAAAAGATGGTTTTCCACCTTTTTTATGAGTTTGTTTTTATACAACAATTAGGTGTCTGCACATTGGACAATATACGTGATTATTATTTTTTGTATGATGATTCCAACATGTTGTACAAAACCGATGTTTACACTCCGTTGTAACGCACTCTTCTGTCCATGATGCAGTTACGTAACACCACTTATACGATGCAACATCTTCCAAACAAATAGGACAGTCGTCGCCATCTACGTTTGGTGTATTTTTTGACAAATCACGTACTGACTGAAATCCGTTCCATCGCTGAACCAAAGCATGAACCATCTGTTTTTTTGAAAGCGATAATGGGATAGGACGCAATCTAAATTTTTGGTTATAGTGTTGAGTTGTTTTTTGGGGCATAAATCTCACCGATTTCTCGTATTGTACAAAATGATACGCAACATATCGCAACTCATTTGCACGTAACAACCCAAAATCAGGACATTTTGCCCACATCATACAGTTCCACCCTTTGTCAAGGAAGGCTCGTCTTCCATTCATGTTGCTATTACATCTTTGCATCGTATGAGATGCACAGTTGCAAAGCTCACACCTTTTTTTTGCACCTCGGCTATTCATTATATTTTGACTATTGTAGTTTGTGTTTTGATAATATTATTATCTGGCATTAAAGTAATTCAATTTTTTACATTTTACCATACTTTGCCATGCACTGGAGAACAGTTAGCTTGTACACACGAAATTTAAAAATATGTTCTCCAGTGCATGGCAAAGTATGGTAAAATGTAAAAAATTGAAAAAATAAATCCCTGTAAATAAATAGAGAGCTTCTAACTTGGCTCAATAGTGGTTA
>Ga0233445_1001969_pt1 | contig 14483 bp, 15 predicted proteins | sample SI_124_October20_5_FD_182779 | JGI IMG/M metagenome (GOLD analysis project Ga0233445, IMG submission 182779) | Seawater microbial communities from Saanich Inlet, British Columbia, Canada - SI_124_October2016_100_MG | ecosystem: Environmental > Aquatic > Marine > Inlet | place: Canada: British...
AAGTTCAATATTTTTTAGAACACGCCGCTTAAAATATTTTTCCATATCCGGGTTTGGATCCCGAGCTTGCTTGAAAATAGTTTTCTGCAAAAGGTTTCGAATCCGACCGAAAGACCTTTTTGTATGTGAAGTTTTCCCCAACCATTCTGCAAATTGATCAACCAGTTCCTTTTCATCAGTCTTCATTCTTTTTTGAGCATCGGCCATAGCCTCTAAAGCACCCATAATTTCTTTCTTCTCCTTAGGAGAAGATAAATCTGCAATCATCTGTTTATACAACTCATCCTTTTCCTTTTTTAAGATCGGAGATAAAAGGTAGGGCTTTAACTCATCCAATTCATGCTTATCCAAATCAAATTTTTTGTAAAATGATTTAAGAATATTAAATTCTGATTGCGAGACTTCCCCATCTGCCCATGCAACGGTCGTGAGCACTTTAAGAAAAGTCATTTTTTTGAACTTTGACATAGGTTTTCCTCAATCGAAGCGGTTCAACCAAATCCGGCTTCTGCCCGGAGTTGGTGACAAGGCGAATAAATCCAGAAATCCATCCTGGTTGATGTCTGCAAAATCCATCTCTCGAAAAAAACGAAAACGTGGAAGCCTCTTACGGGTTTCATCGACAAACTCCCAACGGCCTCTTCCTTGTAAATAATAAACTCCCTTTGAGGTCAAGATCAAGGCATCTGGCTTGGTATTTCCGTTTGCGTCCAAAAGGTAGGCCTTATAGGAAGGAAGGCGAGGAAGCATTTTATGCGATCGTTTTTTAAAATGTCCTCCTCCTGTATTTTCAAGAAAGTATACTGTTTCCCCTGGATACCCTCTGTAATGAGGGTCAATCTCTCGGTTAACAACCAGAAGGTCATTGTCACCATCCTCGTCAAAATCAGCCCAGTCGGCATGCTGGCTATCGTCAAGAATGCGTGGAATATGGGAGGTGGTTCGGTCTGAAAATTTTCCCAATCCATTATTTATAAGAATCCGGTTTTGGCCTCCTCCATAGACCAGAAAAACATCCACAACTCCATCACCATTATAATCGGCAAAGGAGGCATCTCGAATTCCTGCGGGAAGACGAGGCAAAAGCATCGCTGTCAAATCCTCCAATCTTCCTTCGCCTTTATTAATGAGCACTCGGGTTTGGTGTCTGGAAACCTTTCCATTCTCACCTAGAACCTTTTGGCCAAAATAAAAAAGGTCTTTATCTCCATCCTGATCCAGGTCAATAGATATCACCCTGTTTATCCCCGGAAGAAGAGAGTAAGGCCCCTCTTTATCTTTAGCGTAGAAATAGCCTTTCTTATTATTGAAAAGAATTTTTGTGGATACGCTTCCCATTTTTTTTAGAATGAGAATCAGGTCATCACCCCCATCCCGATTCAAATCCGCCACCGTGAGAGAAAGAATCGGAGCCTCCAATTCCTCAATCCACCGTCCAGGATTTTTCTGCTGAAAACCTTTTTCGTTATGATTAACAAAAAGATTTATCTGAGATTTTCCTGGAATCGCCTTCTTTAAAATTATTAAATCTGACAATGCATCCTGATCTGCACGGAGGAAAAAGGCCTGCCTTGAAGAAAAACCTAGTTTAGGGAGAAGCTTTCCCGTCACATCGCGAAAACGCTGGCTAGCCGGGTTATCCGCAACATGAGGTTGGGTGGCCCCACACCCATTAAGAAATACCAGTACGAGCAAAACTCGCAACAAGGATTTAATCAAATAGGGATTTGGGCAGTGCTTCCTGTGACAAATCGATTTGCAAGCCTTCATAGGCAGCTATGCTTTTTGGAAAAAGTTGGCGGGATTCAGTTTCAATTTGTTTAACAAAATTATCATCGTGAGAGGGATCATGATGGAATAATACCAGTTTTTTGACATTCGCTGCTTCCGCAACTTTGATCCCTTCACGCATTGTGCTATGCCCCCAGCCTTTACGTGAGAACTGGCCATTGAGGCCATAATATTCATCCTCAGTATACTGAGCATCATAAATAAGAGCATCGGCATCTTGGCTTAGCTCAATCAGGTTTTTATTTGGCTTGTCCTCAAAATGCTCACAATCGGTAGAAAAAACCAAGGTCTGCCCTTCATGTTCGATCCGGTAAGCATAACATCCATTTGGATGATACAGAGGAGCCAGAGTAACCTTGTAATTATCCCCTTCAATCACATCACCGGGTTTAACATCATAATAAGAAATAGTGGCTCCAAACAAATCTGTTTTGACCGGAAAACAAGGGGGTGTCATCTGCTGGTTTAAAATCTCTTCAATGGTTGAAGGTAAGCTGGTTCCCCCAAAAATCCGAAACTCATTTCCGGGAACAAAAAAAGGCGCGAAAAAGGGAAAACCTTGTATATGGTCCCAATGAACATGGCTAAACAAGATTGTAGCTTTAACAGGCATTTCCTTCATAAGCCCCATGCCCAGTTTCCGGACACCCGTTCCCGTATCAATGATTATCAATTCATCACCGCAACGGATCTCTATACAGGTCGTATTGCCTCCAACACCCGCAGTTTCTGGGTTTCCAGAAGGAATACTGCCTCTAACACCCCAAAATTTTATCAGCACTCCACTATCCTCAACGCCGTTTTCCAAAAGCCTAAGTTATTCATAAGTTTCAGCACCCGGAAAACATACCAAAAAAATTAATTCAAAGAAAATAAGAGGGGGCATTATAAACAATCCATCAGAGAGGAACAATAACTTCCTAAGAAAAAAGGGGACTTTAAAATCATTTTAAAATCCATATAAGTATTAATAGATTCGCCCTAAAACCTTTCTTTTAGGTTATCTATCAATTTTCCTTTAAATAACCTTTCATGAGTTTCATTTCCAATGAATTTAAAGTTTCAGTTTTCCAATTCCCAGGAAACGTATTCTGGAATCCATTTGTAAAGCAATTAGCCAGTTCTCCCCAATCTGGCTTTACGGGTAATGCTTCCTTCAAAGTCAACGTTCTTGAAATCAAAGTTTTCAACCCTTGCTCCTTCTCAGACTCGGAGGAATAGCGAAACAGGCTATGGGCCAGTTCCGGCTCCCAGTCCATTAAGATAGAGCCATGCTGCAAGAAAGCCCCACTTAGCCGGCGTTGGGCGCTACCTGCCAGTTTTTTACCCTTCACCGTAATTTCCCAATGATTGGATGCTGAGAAACAGGCTGGAGAACGATGGCGGCTTATACCTGGGGTTCTTTTGCTCATTCCAACCATTTCGGGTTTAGAAATACCTGCTCTTTCCAATGAAGAAATTACTGCTTTCGATACAGCACCAAAAGCTCCGGCTAGGTTTCCTGGAAAGCGGGGATGGGGGATAGGAGCAACGAGACTGTAGGTGAACTCAAAATGATGCAGCAAGGCTCTTCCTCCAGTAAATCGTCGTACAATGGGAATATTTCTTTTCTCACACTGAGCTCTGTCCACATCCCTTAATTCATTCTGGGAATAGCCAATAGAGAGAGTGGGTTTATCCCAACCATACAATCTCAACGTAGCAGGAGCCTGCCCTCTTTCGCAGGCAGTAAGAATGGCCCTGTCTATTGCCATGTTCAATCTGCCATCCATAGGGCCATCTTCAATCAATCTCCATGTAGGGATGCTCATCTCCACCACTCCATATCTTTCGGCAATAATTTTTTTGACTCGTAATGAATCATCCTATAAATATGAAGTATGAGAGTCAATTCCAGATACATATTAAGATCAATTTATTTTTTAGCCTTCATACTGACCTGGGGCATTGGGAACCCAACAGCCTGCCTGGCTTTTGAAAAGTTGGGCTCACTTCGAAAAGAATGTCGGACCACCTGCCATCAACCAGAACATATCCAAAAGGCAAAAAAAAACAGGTTCACTCAAGCCGAATGCAAAGCCTGTCACACAGGTGTTGTTGAAAAAACTGTTCTATCCCCTTTTTCGCCGCTTGGGCCGACAGGCCTCCTCAGCAAAAATAGCCTTTTATTAAAATCTATAATTCAAGCCAGTCCCAGTTCTTCATCTGAGGAAATAATGGAACAAGATAAACCCGCAACCTCGATGGCCGCAGTTCCTGCCGGAGAATTTATCATGGGATCGAACGAACGCTGGGATGATGAAGCGCCAGAGCATGTATCCTCAACCCAAGCATTTTACATAGACCTGAATGAGGTCACCAACGCAGACTATATTAAATTTGTAAATACCACCCAGAGAACTCCTCCTTACCATTGGCCGGAAGGAAATATATCCAAGGGAAAGGAAAATCACCCTGTGGTTTATGTCAGTTGGTTTGATGCTCATGATTATTGCTCCTGGGCTGGCAAACGCCTACCTACTGAGCAGGAATGGGAAAAGGCGGCTCGAGGAGAAGAAGGGCTCATTTATCCCTGGGGAAATGAGTGGTCCCTGGATAAATCCAATAATCCTTATAAGCACTCCACAGGCACACAGCCTGTGGGTTCGTACCCAAAAGGCCGAAGTCCCTACGGACTCTACGATATTTCCGGGAATGTGTGGGAATGGGTAGATAGCTACTATCTACCTCATCCAGGAAACCCTGTTACGCGTGCGGAGTATGGCAAAGACAAAAGAGTATTAAAAGGAGGGTCCTGGTTCGACTGCCTTTCATATGGGTGCGGATTGAGTGCTCCGACCTTTAACCGAAGCTTCTTCACCCCGGAGGTAAAAAACAATAGTTTTGGGTTTCGTTGCGCTAAAACGAAAAAGCCTTAATTCCTTTCAGAGGACAAACTCAGACTTGACGAAGGCTTTCTTATCCTTAAAATAATATTAAAGCGACCCGTTATTCTCAAACTTGCTGGCAATATAATGGATTCATCAAAACCTGATCGGGAAAAAACAGGAAAGCCTCGAGATAAGCCCCTCCCAGAAGAGGATAGCGGAGCTCAAATCAGCCTCGTCCGAAAAATATTAATTGGACTTTTTATTGTAGGGTACTGGGTGTTTTATTACTGGTTCCAGGGACCTTAACAGAAGAAGCATTAAACTGTTTTTTATTAAGAGATTCATTCCCTTCCAACAAGTCAAACTGTTTTTCGGCTTTCCTCAGCAGCAACAGGCTTTCCTTCCCAGGTTGAAATACAAGGACAGAATCCGGGTTCCTTTTCAGCGAGACAGTAGATTCAACACTACGCGAAGGTTCGGGTATGTTCTCAATAAGAGGGGGGGGTAATTCATTAAAAGCAGAACGTGTAGAGCTGTAAACCAGAAACTTCGTATCCCGGGAGTATCCCCCCTTAGGGTCCAGCAAGTCTACTTTTTCTATAACAGACGGATCTGGAGGCGCGACAAGCAAATGGGTGGAATAGTCTACGTCAATCGCAGGTTTTATTTCCTTTTCAAAAGCAGAAATATTGTAGCCTCTTCCAGCAAAGATCAAAGGCTTATCCTGGACTTTAACCGTTTTTCTTATTTGAGGCTTTTCTGGGCGTTTCTTAATCGTAATGGCATAACGTTGAGTGTCAATATTCTCATACCTTTTGATAGACTGGTATCCAGCATCCGCTTGAAATGCCGGAAGAAGTTTTCCTTTACCCCTTCTCTTCCTCTCCTTTTTTAGCTTGGCATACACATCGGATATGAATTTATTCGTCTCCTCTCCAACATCTTCCCCATCGGCAGTTTCCAACTGAGATTCTGGCTCCAGAGAATAATCCAGCTCTAACTGGGAATGTAGAGTGATGGTCACCTGAGGGGGCGTTTCAAAGTTTTCTATCTTTACTTCCCCCTCTGGTTTTCCCCCACATCCTGCCAATAAAAACCCGCACAAAACCAGAATACCCAAATATGGACGTCTATTAAATAAAGCCATAATTTATCATCGACTGTAAACGCTCACGACTTGAAAGAATATCAAACTTTTGACCCTGCTGCCACGTTCCAGAGGGTGGAATTAAATCAGGCCTCCACCCAATCAAACATAAATACATAATACAATAAAAATCAATGCTTTACATGGATCATGAAAACTGCTATGCTTTTTGAATCCGATCAACACAGGCTAGAAAAAAGAAGGATAATGCCATGAGAAGCGGTTTACGTTCCCTTTTAGAGGTAAAAAATATCAACTTCCTCAAGAAAAAGTTGGAACAAGGCCAAATCACCCCTGAGGAATGTAAAGAGGTCATGAAACGCCTGATTCTGAGAAAATATGACCGCATTACAAACCGTAGTTTCCGCGCCAGCATTTTAGGATTTGGCCGTTCTCTGGAAACTAAAATGACTGCTAAATCCTAATATTCTCCTTTGTAGTTTTCCCATCAATTTTACCTCCTAACTCCAAACCGAGTATCCGAAAAAATATTTTCAGATAATTGGTCACCCGCTCTGTATAAAGGTATAATGTCGTCCACCACTAGGCGCGGGGTCGACTAGCAATAGGCACGAATAGCTGGTAGTCAGCATTCCCATGCTCAGTTACATCCCTTTCTAAGGGGCGTTACGCGGGGCTGTGATATTCATTACCGCAAACTAAAATAAACAAGGAGACATGATGGGCGCGGACGACAGAGAAAAAGCACTGGAACTGGCATTCACTCAAATAGAGAAACAATTCGGCAAAGGCTCCATAATGAAACTGGGCAAAGCCGAGAGCATGAAAGGAATCCGTGTCATTTCCACCGGCTCCATTTCTCTGGATCACGCATTAGGTGTAGGTGGGGTTCCAAGAGGCCGAGTTATCGAGATATATGGCCCTGAAGGTTCAGGAAAAACCAGTTTAACCCTTCATATCATTGCGGAAGCGCAAAAAGAAGGTGGGGTCGCGGCATTCATAGACGCAGAACACGCTATGGATCCAGAATATGCCAGCAACCTCGGAGTTGATCTGGATGACCTGCTCCTCTCTCAGCCAGATACCGGCGAGCAAGCACTAGAGATCGTGGAAGTTCTCGTTCGCAGCGGCGCTGTGGATGTTATCGTGGTCGACTCCGTAGCTGCCCTCGTGCCTAAATCAGAACTTGATGGTGATATGGGGGATTCCCATATGGGACTACAAGCCCGGCTCATGTCTCAAGCCATGCGTAAACTGGCTGGAGTGGTCAACAAATCCAAAACTTCCTTAATATTCATAAATCAGATTCGCATGAAAATAGGAGTCATGTTTGGAAACCCCGAAACCACCACCGGCGGAAACGCTCTCAAGTTTTATTCTTCTGTCCGTATGGATATCCGTCGCATTGCGGCCCTGAAAGACGGAGAAAATGTCATCGGTAACCGCACCCGGGTCAAAGTAGTAAAAAATAAAGTCGCCCCTCCCTTTCGCCAAGTTGAATTCGATATTATTTATGGAAAAGGAATCTCCAAATATGGGGATCTGCTCGATCTAGGTGTAGCACACGATATTATCGCCAAAAGCGGCACCTGGTTCTCCTATAAGGAAAACCGGATTGGTCAGGGTCGCGAAAACTCAAAAAGGTTTTTATCGGAAAATCTAGAGATCTCTGCGGAAATTGAAGATCAACTACGAAAAACCCTGGGGCTGGTTCCATCTGAAACGGAGCCCGTCAAGGATGCTGAAGAACCTCCGAAAAAGGAAAAGAAAGCCAACTCTTAATTCCAATATAAAGTCCGATGCCGGATCGTGAAGACCTCAAAACCGCTAAATCCCAAGCTTTAAAACATCTTTCATACCGGGACCGTAGCAAGAGGGAACTTATCCAATATCTGGAAAAAAAGGAGCATGCACCTTCCGTTATACAAAAGACGATTCAGTATCTTGTAAGCCTGAACTATATTAATGACCAGCGTTTTGCCATGGAATGGGGCCGATCGCGGATCGAAAATAAGAAATTTGGCAAAGAGCGTGTGCGCCAAGAACTTTTCACCAAAGGAATTGCCTCTAATATCATTGAAATAGCCTTGGATACTCTTTACGATGCCAACCCGGAAAAAGATCTTGCCCTGGCTTGCGCCAGTAAAAAGCTGGCATCCCTTCATGGACTGGAACCCGAAAAAAAAACACGCCGATTAGCCCATTACCTTCAGAGGCGAGGATTTTCCGCCGATATTATTTATGAGACGCTGAAAATTTCGACCACTAACAATGAAAGCTGTGACCTATGAAAATTCCTTCTCATCCCTTAATTAGGATTAATTAAGGAATGGAATTTATTCAAGCAATTCCTCACCCTGTTTTGGTCGGGGCTGTTATTAGTTTAGGACTGGTAATTGGTAGTTTTGCTAATGTATGCATTCACCGTTTACCGCTGAATGAATCTGTTGTTTTTCCCGGGTCGCACTGTCCGGCTTGCTCATCCGCCGTTCGCCCGCTGGATAACATTCCCGTTATCAGCTATATTATTCTCGCTGGTAAGTGCAGAGACTGTGCAACACGAATTTCCCCGATTTATCCGGTTATTGAAGCGGTAACCGCCGCCCTTTTGATAACTGGGTTTTTCAGGTTTGGACTGTCGTTTGATTTTTTGGTTTTCGTTGTGGTGGCTCCCACACTGGTAATCATCACTGCTATAGATATTGAACACCAGATCATTCCCGATGTAATCACACTACCGGGCATTGTTCTTGGCCTTGCAGTGGGAACCTACACAATAGGTTATGCCAACTCCTTACTGGGGTTTTTCTTAGGAGGCGGATTATTTTATTTGCTCGCCGTTCTCAGTAATGGCGGAATGGGTGGAGGAGATATTAAATACATTGCAGCAGCAGGTGCTTTACTGGGTTGGCAAAAAGTATTGTTGGTAATTTTTATCGGAGCATTATTAGGATCTATAATCGGCTTATTCCAAATCGCAGTGCAAAAAATATCGAGGAAAAGCCTTATCCCGTTCGGACCTTTTCTTGCAATGGGCACCCTGATCACATTATTTTATGGCAACTCACTCATTCAGCTATACTTGGATTATCTGGTAGGATAGTTTCTGCCAAAACAATGAACGAAACACTCTAATAAGTAATCGGATCTGACATGGAAAACGAAGAAACCAAACACACTGAACAAAAGCCTCAATCTAACTTGGATCAAAGAGAAGAAAGTCTTACCCTAGACACTTTTACTTCGGAATTGAAAATCATCAAGGCCAGTATCAAAAAAAGAAAGAGTGAAACCACCACGCTAAAAATTCTTTTCTATACCGGTCTTGCTGTTTTACTATTTGGCTTCATCTATACCAACCAGACCCTGCAAAGAGCCCAACACCAAAATATTGAAGCAAATATTAGTTTTTTACAAAATCAAGTGGATCACACCTTACTATTGTTGGAGAGAAAACTTCATCAGGAAATTCAAGACATTGAGGCAAGATTGAACGGGACATCCGCGCCTAATATTCATCAAACTATACAAAGGATGAATCAGGCTCTGGATCAACTGGAACCTAAAACCACATCTATAGAGATTTTGATCGATAAGGTTAGAAGGAACTCAAATGAGCTGAGCCAAATGGTGCATACCCTTAAGCCTCAGGAAGAGGCAGCACCCATGCCGACACCTTGAAAAGCTCACCAAACAGAATCAAACTTAAGCAAAAATTTTTTCCATGCTTTCACAATTTTCGGCGGACGGTTCCCAACCAACTGCTTTCAGGTTTTCTTCCACTTGATCCGGATTTTTAACACCCACTAGAGCTGTTGAAATGCCCTCTTGCCTCAATACCCAATTGATGGCAGTCTGACCACAGGTTTTCCCCTCTTTGTCTGCAATTTCTTTTAACTGGTCCACCTTTTCTATATTCCTGACAAATCCTTCGCCGGTGAATGTGCCAATAATTCCTTTGCTTCTCCAATCCTTAAACTTAGTATTCTTATCATACTTGCCGGTCAAAACTCCTGAAGCCAGAGAACTGTATGCAATGATCCCGATATCATTTTCCAGGCAAACGGAAACCGTACCGTTCTGAATATCCCGGGCCAGCAAACTAAACTCCGGTTGGAGCGAAACAATTTTTCCGTATTGAAGACATTCTTTTATCTGCTCCGCCGAGTAATTACTAACTCCAATATGACGGATCTTTCCCTTTTTCTGGATTTCTACCAGAGTTTCCATGGTCTCTCTCTGTTCCGTTTCCACATCGGGCCAGTGAACCTGATAAAGATCGATCACGTCCGTATCAAGGCGTTTTAAACTTTGATCAATTTCTTCCAATATAGAATTTCTGCTGGCATCTTTACGAATGGAGCCCAATGCTTCCTTATCCCATCTCAATCCGCACTTGGTAGCAATAATCACCTTATCCCGGACCTGTTTGAGTGCCTTTCCAATCAGCTCCTCGGAATGACCGAAGCCATAAACCGGAGCCGTGTCAAAAAAATTAATCCCTAAGTCATAGGCTTTCTTGATCGAGTCCAGTGATTTTGTATGTCCTTCACTTTCCCAGAAAGGCGCTCCACCGATTCCCCATGCACCATAACCAATCGCTGACACTTCAAGATCACTGCTTCCCAGCTTTCTGTATTCCATAACCTCCGCCAAAGTAAAATTTAAATTTTAAGGTATTGGGTTTTCACCCGAATAATCGTTTTGTATTGCAAGAGTTCCTATTATAATCTTAATCATAGCAGTTCAATACTTTAAACATTGAAATATGAAATCTTTATCAAGAGTACTCAGTTATTTAAAACCTTATCAAAAAGGGGTTGCGACAACCTTGTTTTTAGCCATCGCAACCACCCTCCTAGACCTCGTTCCACCTTGGCTGATCAAGCTTATTGTAGACAGTCTGGTGGAAGGTAATAAATCCGCTTGGGTATATGGACCCATAGCGGGTTTGGCCGGCATCTATCTGGCGCGTAACTTCACCAATCATCGACGGATCATGGTCAACAACAAAGTAGAGCAAAGTGTAGTATTCGATTTAAGGTCTGATGTTTATCGGGCTCTTCAGAATATGTCCTTGAACTATTTTGAAAATCGCTCTACCGGCGAGTTGATGTCTCGTGCCAACGATGATGTAAATTATGTCGAACGTATTTTTATTGATGGTGTAGAACAGGTCGTGACCGCAATCCTGACCCTGATCGGAATTTCCGCCATACTTTTTTATATGCATTGGAAATTAGCAGTCGTTGCCTTGTTTCCCATTCCTTTTCTAATTTATGGCGCCTGGATCTATACCTCTAAGGCTCACGATCAGTATCACGTTGTTCGTAAGCGAGCCGCAAAAATGAATGCGAAGTTGCAGGACTCCCTTTCCGGGATACGCGAAACACTGTCCTTTAACCGTCAACTTCATGAAATTAAACAATTTGAAAAACGAAGCCAGGATTATTGCAATGGAACCCTGGAGGTCATGCGCTTATGGGCCTTCTACTCTCCATCCATGATGTTTCTCGGCTCTCTTGGAACAGTTTTAATTCTCCTGTATGGCGCAGGACTCGTACAGGCAGGGGATATCACCGTTGGTTCTCTGGTGGCATTTGTAGGCTATCTGGCCTTATTTTATACACCGATCAACCAATTGCATTCGGTCAATCACATGCTTCAACACGCACTGGCTTCTGGCGAGCGCCTGTTTGAAATTATCGATACCGTTCCGGAGGTGCAAGATTCATCCAACGCGGTTCTTCCTTCCACCAATGTCCGTGGCGTCATTCAATTTGACCGGGTAGATTTTTCCTATATCCCGGGCAAACTTGCCATCCAGAAAGTTGACTTCACGATCAGCGCTGGTGAAAGTATTGCTATTGTAGGTCACACAGGAAGCGGTAAATCCACATTAGTTAAACTGCTTATGCGGTTTTATGATGTCGGATCGGGTTCCATCTTAATGGACGGTTACCCAATAAAAGACTTGAAGCTTTCCTATCTCCGTGAGCAAATTGGGCTGGTTGCTCAAGACCCATTCCTGTTTAATGGCACCGTGGCAGAAAATATTCTTTACGGAAATATCGAAGCTAACCGGGAGCAGGTTATCTCGGCAGCTGTTTCAGCACACGCCAATCCATTTATCAGAAATCTTCCCGAAGGATACGATACCCGGGTTGGGGAGCGAGGCGTCAAACTTTCCGGTGGGGAAAAACACCGCATTGCTATCGCCCGAACTTTTCTAAAAAATCCTCCGATCCTGGTGCTGGACGAAGCCACTTCATCTGTAGATACTGAAACCGAATATCACATCAAGCAAGCTCTCGAAACACTGATGAAAGGGCGCACCACCCTGATCATTGCGCATCGATTGTCTACGCTTGAGGGTGCAGACAGGGTTTTGGTTATGAAAAAAGGAGAACTGGTTGAGACAGGGATACATGAAACCTTGATCAGCACCGACTCAGAATATGCCCAACTTTTTCGGCAACAAGTTCATCTCTAAGCATCGAGCTTTTTGGCTTCCGTTACGATAGTCCCACACTTGGTGGTCAGGATCCCTCTTCGACAACTTTACCCATTTCGCGAAATTTATTTTCGCGTTGTTGGGTCAATTGATCCGATGGAATCTGCATTAATCGATCAAGGTTTTTACGCAGGGATTTTCTTAGACGAATGGCGGCCTGCTTATGGTTGCGATGGGCACCGCCAAGAGGTTCACGAATAATTTCATCTATCACATTAAATTTCAAGAGATCATTTGCAGTAATACACAAAGCATCCGCCGCTTGGGAGGTTTTACCTTTGTCCCCCCAAAGAATAGAGGCGCAACCTTCGGGAGAGATCACTGAATAGACAGAATGTTCAAACATCGTAATATGATCGCCAATTCCAATCGCCAAGGCACCCCCCGATCCGCCTTCTCCAATCACTACACAGATGATGGGAACTTTCAGTTGGATAATATTGAACATATTGGTAGCGATCGCTTCAGCTTGTCCCTTTTCTTCGGCATCAACTCCGGGATAAGCCCCCGGCGTATCGATAAAGGTGATAATTGGCATATTAAATTTTTCCGCCATCCGCATCAATCGCAAAGCTTTTCTATATCCCGCCGGTTGTGACATGCCAAAGTTGCGTCTAATTTTTTCCTTAGTCTCCCGTCCCTTCTGGTGTCCAACTACCATTACGGATCGGCCATCGAATCTTGCCACGCCGCCAACAATGGAAGGACCATATCCTCCATGACGATCACCATGAAGCTCAAAAAACTCCTTAAAGACCAAATCCAGATAATCCAGAGTGTAAGGTCTGTCAGGATGTCGGGCCACTAGAGTTTTATCCCAACCCTTCAGGTTGGAGTACACATCATGCTTCATTCGGCGGAGCTTTTTTTTGAGCTTTGCTATCTCGTGCGTGATATCGCCAACACTGTCGTACATGTGAGACATTGAAACCAAGTCGTGGATCTGGGTTTCCAAGGCAAAAATCTCGCGTTCAAATTCTAGAATTTGCACCATATTCTTAATTTATGACTATAATTTAGGATTTATCTTTGAACATTTTATCATAAAGACAAAAGCGCTTCCATCAGTAGAATCCGAAGATAGGATGAACCAGGTTTTGGAGGTTTTCAGACTCATTCAGAGCACGGGCACCCTCAGTCCCGATCTTGTTCTGCCCTAGTTTCAAAGATTCCAGGTTTGCCAGTCGTGGAGACCGTGCAATCGCCTTGGCTCCTTCATCCCCAATTCGGTTAAAGTTCAAATTCAATTTCTTCAACCGTTTCAGTTTTTTGGTCTTGGCCAGTGCCAGAGCACCCGCATCAGTAATATTATTATTAGACAAGTTTAGCGAAACCAAACCTTCCAGCTTTTCGGATTGCGAAAGCGCAATCACCGCTTCATCGGTCAAATCATTATTTCTCAAATCTAAAGTTTCTAACTCAGAGACAAAAGCAAAGTCCAGCAATACCAGAACCCCAAAATTTCCGATGAGCCCTTCTCCCACCTTATTCAGACGGTTCTTGCGATGGAGGTCTTTAAATCCCTCCATCAACTGGAAACGCTTCCAAGCCTGTTTTCCACTTTTTATAATCGGGTTGTATGCCAGTTGGATGTTTTGAAGCTTGGGTAGTTTTTTTGATTGAGTAAGTTCAATGGCCCCTGGCCCTTTTATTTTATTATAGTTCAGGTTCAACTCTGTCAACTCAGTCAGGTTGTCTGAGCCAGCTATAGATTTCGCACCCTCATCGGTGATCTGATTATAATAAAGGTTCAAAGTTTTCAGCTTTGAAAAAGTTTTGGAATTGGAAATGATTTCCACCCCCCTGTCTGTAATAAAATTATGCTCCAGATAAAGGGCTTCCAGGTTTCTCAGATGAGGAGATGCGGCCAAAGCACGAACACCTTCATCGCTGACCTGAGCCCTATACAAAACGAGAGTCGTAACGGAGCGGACTAGCGGAGACTGGGCTAATACAGCCAAACCTGAATCGCCCAGATTCTTTTCATTAATCCTTAGGGTCTTATTATTACGCTTGAGTTTTTTCTGGATGTATTTCTCAACAGCCGTTCCAGACATAGGAGGCGAAACAGCTCCTAAGGTAAAAATATATATCAAAGGAAGGACCAAAACAGTCCTGCGGAATATAAACATAATCTATCACTTAAAACATTAGTCGTTTCAGAGAACTGCGCGAATAAAAACTTTCTACTGGGAAGACC
>Ga0233445_1002002_pt1 | contig 14278 bp, 13 predicted proteins | sample SI_124_October20_5_FD_182779 | JGI IMG/M metagenome (GOLD analysis project Ga0233445, IMG submission 182779) | Seawater microbial communities from Saanich Inlet, British Columbia, Canada - SI_124_October2016_100_MG | ecosystem: Environmental > Aquatic > Marine > Inlet | place: Canada: British...
TTCTAAACCATCTTTAAAGGTTTCAAGTGTTTCACCAGGTAAGCCCATAATTAATTCTGTGTAAGTTGGAATTCCATTATTTCGAAAAATCTCAGCTAATTCAGAAAATGCATCAAATTTGATATTTGCTCTTTTAACAATATCTAAAGTATTAGAGTCTAGGGATTGTACAGCTAAAGTAACAGCGCCAAGTATATCACCTTCTTGTAATTCTTTTGCAATGGGGATAATTTTTTCAGATGAATTTTTTGCCCATGCTGGACGTACTCTATCTGGATAATGTGTTTTCAATGCAACTTCTTTTAATTTTTTAGCAATTCGAAAATCTCTTTCCTGAAAAATACCAAAATTTGCATCGCAGCAATCAATATAGGGGATTTTATTTTCCCCAAACCATTCGATCTCTTTAAAAATTTTAGATTCTTCCCATTTACGTACTTTAGTAAAAGTTGCACTACCCCAATCACAAAACGTACATTGATACGGGCATCCTCTATTAGTTTCCCAACCAGCAATCCAATTTATGCCATCAATTTTATCAACTAAATCCCATACGGTATTTGTAAGATATGCGGATGGTAAAGAATCTAAATCATTTATACGATTTTGTGGTGGATTTCTAAATTCTTTGGTTTCTAAACCTTTAACATCAGAATAATTTTTGTCTCCCATGTATGCAGTAAGAAATTCTTCCAAAACAATTTCTCCTTCACCATGAACAATAAAATCAACATAAGGATGCTCTTCAAAAAAATCTTCTGAAAAATCAGGTACGTGTGCACCACCAAAAACTATTGTACAGTTAGGATTGATTTTATGAACTTCGCTTGCAAGAAAATTTGTTATTTCCCAGTTCCAAACATAACAAGAACATAAAAGAATATCAGCATCCTTACATTTTTGAATATGTTCATCAACGTGTTCTCTTAGAACAAATGCCTTTTGAAAATCAAAATTTTTGTTTAAAATTTCTTTAGACCGTATGTAAGCAACTAAAGATGATATTCGGTATGGAAAATGAATTTGATCACCATATTGGTAGTTAAATTCTGAGGAATGAACTTTTAACACAAAAATATGGAAGAATGTTTAATTATATAGATTTTATTTACAAATAGTCGTTTTTTGTATAAATAGTAAAAATATATCCATATTTGCAAGTAATAAAATACGATTTAAGATTTGAAACATCTGAAAGAACAGGAAAATAAAATAAGCCAAAATTGAGCCCAGTAGGATAATCAAAAAGATTTTTGAAAAATTTATTACTGAAAATATTCAATAATATAGTTTAATATTTGCTAAATAGAATAATTATAGACAAGAGATATTAACTAAATTTTCTCAATATGAAAATTATGGTAATCAATGTTTTAGCTATCGGCGATACAGCTAATGTTATGAAATCATTGAGTAAAATAACAAAAAAATCTAAAATACATATTGTAAATTTTCCAAAAGATGGTGCAGGAATTTTTATTCATGATGATAATGTTGACAGATTTTTATCATGGAAAGTAAAAGAGCAAGTAGAATACATTAACAAAATTAAAAATAATTATAATATTTGTATTGTCATGGGTGCAGGAGAAAGGATTGCATATTTAGCTGACTTAAATTATATTGCATATTATGTAGGAAGAGATATCGATGCACCAAGATTTATAAAAAATTCTAAAGAATTTTGGTTTAAAACTCCATTGCATAAATTAAATTTCTTAGAAAGAAAATTCTATCATAATACATTTAAAAATGCGATTGCTCATGTATCTGGAGTTTGGGTCTATCCATTTCTTGAAAAATATACAAAAAATGGAATTAAAATGGATATGCAAACAATAGACAATCAACTTTTCAAAAACATTAACGATAAAATAAATATGCAAAAAACGAAATTTACTTTTTTTAGTCCTCAAAGAATGGGTATTCCTAAAGGCACTGATTTATTATGGAAAGCCTTAAAGATTTGTAAGACAGATTTTGAGATTTTACAAGTTAATTGGTTTGATGAATCTAATGATGAAGAATTAAAAATTAAAGAACAATTATTGAATGAACTTCCATCACAAGTAAAATTAATTCCAATGATACAAAGAAAAAAAATGCCCGAATACTACAATTTTTCAGATGCAATAATAGGCAATATGAGAATTGGAACGTGGGAGTTAGTGGATTTGGAAGGTGTTATGTGTGGAAAACCAGTATTATCTTATAGCGATTTAAACCACAAATTATTGATAAAGGGGAATTATACTAAATCAGCATTTCTACCTCATTCAAATAAACCTGAAGATATTGCAAAAATTATTGATGAAATTGTTTCATCAAAAGAATTTAGAGATGAACTTTTTGAAAATGAAAGAAAATTTGTATCTAATTCAACAGATAAAGAATGGATATCAAATTGGTGGGATGAGTTGTTTGAAACATTTTCTCAAAAATATGAGAACATTCATAAAAATTCTTCTAGTATTTCAATCAAAATAAGAATGGGATTATTTCTAATTGGAAATAGATTCTATTGGAAAAAGATTAAAAAGTTAATTAAAAATTAAAAATTTTATTGTTTTAATTGTTTTCTAACAAAATCTATATCTTTATGGTTTTCAATAGTACGAGTATTTTTAAAATTAGATAGTTTTTCATGCAGTTCTCTAATTTCTTTTAATTCAGAGTCAGAAATTTTGTCATTTTGGTAAAATCTAAGTATAATATCCAACATCTTTAGATTTATTTCTAAAATCATTTCAGTGTTAGCAATATTTCTAGATGAAACTGGGTTACTTTCAATCATTATCTCTACTTCAGATTGAAAAGCTTTTGATCGTTTAAAGTGAGCATATCCAATTAATACCAAGATTGGAATTCCAAGTCCAGATACAATTAAAACATATTGAGCAAAAGTTGGAAAAATAGACATTAAAGCAGGAATTTTTTCAATCGCTAAATAATAAGTGACAGTTAAAGTGTTTACAGCAGCAAAAATAAATGCAAAATAAGTAGACCATCCCATTCTAAAATAATACCAACCTCGAAATCCTTTGGGTTTACCCATAAAGACACTAAAGAAACTAGATATATCAATATCTCGATTAAATTGACTTTGTTAAAATGAATAAAAATTTACTTTTATAGATATCCTAATCTTTTCAATTCTTCCCGAATTTTTGCTTCTTCCTCATCATCAAGAACGTTATCATCTGTAAAATTTGAAAATTTAGTGATAATTTCTTCCATTTCATGAATTTTTTCCAAATTTTCTTGGTAGATGTTTTTATTTTCTAGAGTATCCTGAGTAAGATCATACAGATGTATGTTTGATAATGGGTTTCGTGCATGTCTAAAATATTTATATTTTGAAGTTCTTATTCCCACTTGATCATTATCTGAGAGTTTCTCATGAGGTATGGTATGCATGTAACAAGAATTTTCCTCATAGTCATCTCCACGAATTAATGGTAATAATGATTTTCCTTGAATTTTTCCAGAATAATTAAATCCCAATAGATCAAAAACAGTAGGAAAAATATCAAGACTCCTAGTTTGTTTTTTTATAATCAATGATTCCATGTTATAACCAGAAAAAAGTAATGGTGTTTTAACAATCTCATCAAATAATGATTGAATGAATGGTGGAAGCCTTGAACGTATTTCATATTCACTTAAATTCTGATTTGCTACTTGTAATCTTTTATTTTTTACAGTTTCTCTAGTTTTGTTAAAAATTCTAGCACCAAATTTATGAGAAAATTTTGGCATAAATTTTTTTCCAACTTTTAATCCTAATCCCAAATCAGGTTCAAATGATGTTGTATCTTTTTCATCAAAAGGAATTGGATGTCCATGATCTGATGTTATAATGATTAAAGTGTCTTTCAAATTTAGCACGTCAAGGAATTTTTTAAGATAATAATCAATGGAAGATACTACTCGATCATATTTGTCTTTACCAAATTTCTCATCATCAAATTTTTCAGGGACAACTAGAGGCCAATGTAAATCCATTAAATGAATATAAAAAAACCAGGGTGATTTCATAGGTGAATTGAGTATTTCAAGAATTTTTTCACCCACACCATCGAATAATGATTCTGTAGGAGGTCCCCCATCATAGGAATATCCATTTGAACTAATATTCAAAAGTGGTGAGAAAGAAGTTAATTTAGGCATAACAGTGTAAATAGAATAGTCTTCATCAATAAGAGATGAAAGATAATTTGGACTTTTAAGAAGTAATTTTATTTCTCTTGTTCCAGTTACAGATGGAAATACACCATTGAAGATTGAATTTAATGAAAGAATAGTTCCATCAGCAGATGAAATATTTTGGCAAAAATATACACCGTTATCTCTCAATTTGTCTAAGGTAGGAGTAAAAGATGATTTTTCTTTTCCATAAAATCGATCAGCACGAAATGAATCAATTACTAAAAAAAGTATATTTGGTTTCATTTTAATTAATAATATTTCTAATTAATTGAAATGCTTCTGCATTTTTGAAACCAGATTCAACACCTCTTACATGAGAAAGACTTTCAATAAATTTTAGGGAACGTTCATGTGGAAAAGGATTGATTTCACTTTTATATTGTTTTAATGCTTTTAATTTGAATGATAATTCTTTGGAAATATCCACATACGTATTTGGATTAAATGGAGTTTTATTTCTACCACCCATTTCAAAGCAAAGAAATTGTTTAATTTTACTAGAAATAGGTCTAGAAATTACTGAACATGATTCAAATACTTTTTGATGATCTTTGTTAAGATCATTATAAGAAGTGGAATAAAGAATTTTAGGATTAAATTTTTTAATAATTTTTTCTAATTCTTTATTCATTTCAACATGTGGAATTGAATCTAATTTCATATCAGGAAAATTAAGAAAATGAAATTTAGAAATTCCCAAAATTTTTCCAGCTTTTTTACATGCATCTTGTCTTACCTTAATCATTTTTTTATCATCATATTGAGCAGAAGCCCCATCTGACATCACACAAAGAGTAATTTCATTATTTTTTGATAATTTTTTTATGGTTCCCCCCATACCAATGGTTTCATCATCAGGATGAGCCACAGTAATCAGAATATTCATAATCATGAATTTTTTTAGTTGATAATATTTCTTTATTTAATAAATTAGTTTGAAATACTTATTAAAAAATCAATGAATACAAAAATAAATGGACCAAATAAACTGGGAAAAACCCCTAATTGAACACGGTAAAATGACTCAATATAATTACATAGTTCAATATCCAGAAAATTTGAAAACTGGGAAAAATTTTGATATAGGAGAATTTAGTTATATTAATTCAGAAAAAGGGGTAAAAATTGAAGATTGGGTACAAATTGGTTCACATTGTTCCATCTATTCACATTCAACTATTGATGAAAAAGAAGGTCCAGTTCATTTAAAAAAAAACTGTAAAATTGGAACTCATAGTACTATAATGCCAAATGTTACTATTGGGGTTAATTCAATTGTAGGAGCTTATTCCTTTGTAAGTAAGAATATTCCAGATAATGAATTATGGATGGGCGTTCCTGCAAAATTTAAAAAAAAATTATAAAGTTTCGAAGAATTCATTAATTGTATCACTAATAAAATTAATTTCGTTTTTTGTTAAACTAGGATACATTGGAAGAGTCAATACTTGTTGAGATATTTTTTCTGTTACAGGTAGTGAAATTTTCTTATTCATATTTTTAGAATAAAATTTAGATAAGTGTACAGGCTCAAAGAAGATTTTAGACATAATACCTCTTTTTTCAAGAAATTTCATTAAATTATTTCTAAGATTTTTTCCTCTAATACGAATAGTATAAAGTTGAAAAACATTTTTATGATTTTTATAATCTAAGGGTAACGTAATTTCAGAATATTTTTTTAATTTAGAAGATAAGTAAATTGAGTTTTTTCTCCTTTTTGAAATTAATGTTTCAAGTTTTCTAAGTTGTGAAATTCCTAATGCAGCTGTCATACTTGACATTCTCCAATTATATCCAAGTGAAATATAGTTGGGCGTTTTAGTTGTATGAAAATAATTTGAATTAATCTGTCTTCCATGTGAACGAATCAGTTTTAATTTTTCATAAAGTTTTTTAGAATTTACAATAACAGCTCCACCTTCTCCAGTTGTTAGCACTTTGTTTCCTGCAAAACTAAGAATAGACATGTCACCGAATGAACCTGCTTTTTTATTTCCTATAGTAGAACCGATAGATTCAGCAGAATCTTCAATTAGTGTTAATTTATGTTGTTCTGCAAATTTCTTAATTTCAATTATTTTACAAGGCATACCCCCATAATGAATGGGCATTATTACTTTAGTTTTTTTTGAAATAATTGAATTCAGGTATGAAGGATCCATACCTAAAGTTTCTTCTTCAATTTCAGAAAAAATTGGTTTTGTACCAACCATTAGTGGCCAATTCGCAGTAGCAATAAAAGTAAAAGAAGGCACTATAACTTCACTTGATGGTTTAAGATTCAGAGATAGTAAAGCAGCATGTCCAGCTGAAGTTCCAGAATTAAATACAACACAGTATTTAGAGTCATGATAATTAGCAAGAGATTTTTCAAATTCTTCTATTTCTGGACCGATGGCCCAATCCATACCACGTTTGATTACATTTGTTACTGTTTTGACATCTTCTTTATCCCAATCTACTTTGTAAAGAGGGATTTTCCATTTCATATTATACTATTGCTCATCTAACTTTTAATCTTTAATTAATTTTATAGATAGTCATCCATTAATTCATTAATGATTTTTTCTAGTTTAATCTTAGATATTTTTTTGCCAGTTTCAGAATTAAATTGTGTATCAGAAAGTCTACTTTTTGATTGTTTTTTTGAGAGTTTGTACATGTTGCCTAGATCAGAACAAAAAGGTGTTTCATCAGTAGTTACAAGTAGTTCATAAAATCTTTCATATTCTCTAACTTTTGAAATTTTAATTTTTGGAATATTTTTTTGGTTAGTTCTCTTTTTAAAAACTTCCACCATAGATTTTGCAAGTTCCTCAATTTTCACTGATGGCATTTTTAGAATAAAAGTTTCACCATCCTGTGCAATCACAGGTATTTCTAGTATCATTGATGCTGCATCTGAAATTGACATTATAAAACGAGTCATTTTAGAATCAGTTACAGTGATAGGAAGGTTATTTTTTAATTGATTGTAAAAAATTTGAAATACGGAACCTCGTGAACCTATTACATTTCCAAATCTCACAATTGAAAAAATAGTTTTATTTCCTTCAACATATGAACTCGCATCTTGTGTCAGTCTTTCAGCTAACAATTTACTTGCACCTAATGTGGTAGTGGGGTTTGTTGCTTTATCAGTACTAATAAAAACAAATTTTGAGACACCTTCAATTATAGATGCCTCAAGTATATTGCTTGTTCCAACTACATTAGTTTTGACAGCATCAAATGGATTTTGTTCACAAATATCAATGTGTTTCATAGCAGCAGCATGAAAAACAAAATTTACATTTCTCATAGCTAAACGTAATCTATCATTATCACGAATATCTCCTAAAATATATTTAATCTGAGAAATTTCACCTAGTAGTTTTTTTGATTCAAAAATAGAATTTTCATCATTTGTAAGAATTTTAATCATTTTTGGTTTTAAAGGAATTAATTTTTTTACAATACCTAATCCTATTGAACCAGTTCCTCCAGTTATCAGAATAATTTTATTTTTGTATTCATTTTCAAGTTTTTTATTGATTTTTATCAATATTTTTTATTAATAATATTCAATAAAAAGTATTCTTACAAGTAATTTCATATTAATTCAGGTTTAATAACAAACTATATTTGATTAAATCGTTACACTCGGTTATGCCAATTAAGATACTAGTTATTGGTGACGTTAGCAATATCTTTGCAACATTAAGAAAATTTACAAATACTCAAATACACATTATTAATTTTCCAAAAGACGGTCCAGGTATTTTTACATACAGTGATAATTTTAAATTATTTTTTTGAATATAAAACATCATATGCCTTGTTTCCATAATTAAATAATAAATCAATGCATGACATTTCTGGTAAAAATTTACCCTGTATTTGATCATATTTTGGATGTTTAAAATCTTGAAAAGTAAATTTAATATTTTTCTCATAAAATTTCTCTTTCTCAATATACTCGCTACCATGTTGACCAAAAACAAATAATTTTGCATTCATAATTTTACAAAGATTAAGTATCAAGTCAGTTTTTGAACCACCAACATCATATCCTTTTTTTTGTAATTCTGAAGTTCTATATATTGGAATATTAATTTTAAACTTATCAAATGAATACATAATAAATTTTATTACAAAATCAATTAATTTTTCATCTGAACTAGAATTATAAATATTTTCAATTTCATCAAAAATTTGTTTAAAATATGGTGTCTTTCCATAAGAAAATTTAATCGCTTGTAGATGTTTTTTTTTCCAATCTTCTGATTTTGAAATTTTAACTTCAGAAAGATTCATTATTTTACTTTTAGCATATTCAACTGGGATTGTTATCCATTGCCATCCTTGCTCATTTTTTATTCTAATTTTATTTCTATTAGTCGCCCCTTCTTTTCTAAATTGAACTGTATCAAGTATGAAAAATGCATCCCCCATAGAAGCTTTTGAAATAAAGCCTAACCATGGAAGAAATTCAGGTTGATGTGCAACTAATATTAAATTAGTAAAATTCTGTCTTCTTAAATCATCACTTTTTTTAATTTTTAATGGTTGCAATACTGAATCTTTTTTTTATCTCTTTAAAAATTTAATACTTGAATAAATAAGAGATCAAATACGAGAGAAAATTGCCTGAGAATGTTAAATTATTAATTGGTGCAGGTGCAAATAAAATACAATATGTGGAAAAATTTTCAGAATATTTAGAAAAATTTGGGGTAAATTGTAAATTAGTCATAGATGTTGAAACGTGTAATGGTTTTCCAAGTAAAAATATCACTCAATGGATTAATCCTCTTAAAAAATTTAATTTGTTAGTAGAATCATTCAAACCTGATGTAGTTTTTGTAGATAGACAAACTCAGTTTGGAATTGGTGCAATAAAAGCAGGAATTCCACTTTTAATGCATTTAAGAGGAAATTATTGGAATGAAATTAAATGGGCAAAGAAAAATTGCTCTATTAAAGATAAGTTAACTCTATCAATGAGAGAAAAGATAGCAGAAGATTGTTTTAGAGAATCAAAAATGATCTTACCATTTTCTAAACATTTATCTGAAATTGTTAGTAAAAAATATCCTAATAAAAAAATCAGAGTATTTCATGATGGATTAGAAATTGATGATTGGTATAAAGAAGAACCAATGAATCTCAAACATCCTTGTGTAGGATTATTGCAAAATGCATCAATATGGATAAAAACTCAAGAAATGCTTTCATTAAAGAATATTTTAGAAAAATTTCCAAATGTTACATTTTATTGGGCTGGTGATGGAATTTTTCGACAAAAAGTTCTAGATGTACTTGGAAAATATGAGAATTTTAAATGGTTAGGAAACTTAGAATATCCAAATAAAGTTAGAAAATTCCTTAGTTCAATTGATCTCTATCTTTTATTATCAGGATATGATACTTTTGGAATGACCATTGTTGAGGCAGAAGTAATGCAAGTACCAGTAATTGCTACAAATATTGGAGGAACATCAGAAACAATGATCGATGGAAAAACAGGGTTTTTAGTTAATCAGGGGGACATTAAGGAAATTGAAAAAAATATTACTTTATTATTAAATGATAAAGATTTTTCAAAACAGATGGGAAATGAAGGAAGGAAATTTGTTATAGAAAATTTTAGTTGGGAGAAGTCAACTAAGAAATTTATTCAAGATATGAAAAGTTGTCTTTAAAAAAATGAAAACAAATACAGGATAATTTATTACATACACATAAAAAATTGTTTTTAGTGAACATTACTCAAAGTACGCCAATTCACATTATTTTTCTAACAATTTTTCCAATTATTTTTATATTTTCAGAAAATATGAAGGAATTAGTTCCTACAGATATTTTAATTCCATTATTGGTAATTATACCAATTTCATTAACTACTTTTTTCATTTTAAAATTAATTCTTAAAGATTCAAAAAAGGCAGCACTAATTGTATCAATTGGTTTAGTTTTATTTTTTACATATGGACATTTTTACAATATACTCAAAGGATTTACTATTTTAGATGAAGTTATAGGAAGACATCGTTATTTAATAATTCCATTTATTTTGGGTATTATTATTCCCACATACTTTATTATAAAAAGTAAAATTGATTTTCAAAATATTACAAAAATTGTAAACGGAATTTCTATTGTATTAGTAATAATGGTATTTGTAAATGTTACAACATTTGGGATGACAGAAATTGAATCATATTCAACAATTCATTATGAGTCAACAAATGATCCTATGGAACTACAAAATATCTATAACACACCTGATGTGTATTACATAATTCTTGATGAGTATGGAGGTCCTGAAAGTATGAAATATTTGAATTATGATAATAGTCAATTTTATGAATTTTTGAAAGAAAAAAAATTTATCATACCTGAAAAATCAACCGGGAATTATCCAATAAGTCAATTCTCAATTGGGTCATCGTTGAATATGGAATATCTGAGTGATCTTTCTAATAATGTAGGAAAAGATTCAAAATCATATCTTCCCATAATACAAATGGTATACAATAGTCAAGTAATTAAGAACTTTAAATCTCTAGGATATGAAATTGTTATTTTTGATTCAGAATTTGTTCCTGCCAAAAATTTTGTGCTAGTTGATGACATAAAATGTCATAAAGATGAAATGAATTCAATTTTGTTAGATTCAATTACTAGAATGACTATGATGGGATATTTTGTAGAAAGAGTTGATGAAGAAAAAAGAAGAGACCTAATAAAATGTGCATTTTCAGAAAGTAAAACTATAGGAAATAATAAAGATAAACCAATTTTTGCTTTTATTCATATACTTTTACCACATCCACCAAATATTTTTGGTCCAAATGGAGAAAGTATAATTCCTGGAAATTCCATATCATCGGAAAAATGGGATGAAAAAATAGCATATATTGACCAACTCAAGTTTGCAAATACGGAAATTACTAAAGTTATTGAGAAAATACTTAATAAAAATGAAAAATCAATAATAATTCTTCAATCAGATCATGGGTCAGGATTAGATGTAAATTTTAAAAATCCAGATGAATCAATGATGTTACAAAGATTATCAATATTGAATGCTTATTATGCTCCAGAAATATCCGAAAATAGATTCCATGAAAACATAACACCTGTTAATTCATTTAGAATTATTTTTAATGATTATTTTAATGGGAGTTACAAAATTTTAGAAGATCGAAATTATTGGAATCATGGAGGCGCACCATGGGATTTTGATGATGTAACTGAAATAATAGAAATAAATAGCAAAAAATAATGATGAAAGAAAAAACTAGATATTGAATGAGAGTTTTAGGTAGAAAATTTTCTATACCAAATTTCAAATGCTAGTAAACCAAAAAGCTTGTTAATATGACGAATATCAATATGGTTATCATTCAAATTTGATTTAATCCAATCTTCTTTAACCCATCCATCTTGAATAATTTTTGCATCTGAAAGATATTCCTTTGCCATTTCAAATCCATAGTTTTTCCACAAATTTTCAGTGTTAACAGAAAATCCTAGTTTTTGTTTTAGAATTAATTCTTCAATTCCAAATTTTTTTAAAATTTTTCTTAGTGGTAGTTTTCCAATATTTAATGAAGAGTTAAATTTTTGAATTGTGGGTATTTTCATTGATTTTTGAATTATTTTATGTGATAAAAGAGGAGTAACGGAATTAAGATTGAAATATTTTGCAATGGAATTATTAATAATAGAAAAATTATAAAGTAATTTTCCATTATAATCAGCTAAAAAAACTTGTTCAATAGGAGATAATGGATTATTAAAAAATGGATAAAGTGTGTCATGGATATCCTTCCAATTAAATTGCATTTTTTTGTCAAAAATATTTTCTTGTTCAGGTACATGATCTCTCTCATGGCAAGAAAGATATGCCTGAATTTTGTCTTTGGGACTAGAATTAGAGTTAATTTTTGATAAAAATTTTGAATAACGAAAAACATATCCACCAAATAATTCATCTCCTCCATCTCCCGAAACAAGATAATTTGAGAAGTTTTTTGCATTTTCAGCAACATATATCCAATGAATATCCCAAAATGGAAGCTTTGTGATTGAAATTGCATCTGAGAGTTTTTCGAGAAAATTATCAATTTCAATTATGTGATGATCAACACCAACTTTTTTTGCAATTTTTGATGCAGTTTCTGTTTCATCAGTACTATCAGAGAATTTTATAGAAATTGCATCAATTTGATTTTCAGGAAAGTTTTGTTTTAACAGACATAATGCTAATGATGAATCAACACCACCACTTAACGAAATTGAGATGGGTCCAGAATAATTTTCAGGTATTTGTTTGTACAGATGGGAGGTTAATTGATTGTCAATATCTTCTACTGAAAATTCTTCTTTTTTTTCTAAATCTTCCCATTTTAATCGTGGAAGAGTTGGTATTTGAGTATAATCATATCTAAGAGTAAGGATTGATTTAATAGAATTGAGATTCATTGATTATATTTTTCCTCTGCCAATTCCCCGATAAATTAATCCAGCTTTTTTTGCCAAATGTTGATCGATGATATTTTTGGAGTCAATGACTATAGGGTTTTTCATTTTAGATTTTAAAAATTCTGGATCTATATTGTGAAATTCTTTATGTGCAGTACCAATAATCAAACCATCTAAAATTCCTAGATTTTGAACAAAATCATCAAGTGTTTTTATTCCAAATACTTCTGAATTTTTGAAATAAGGATCATAAATTAAGATATTTGCACCCTTCTCTTTGAGTATATCAATAATTTTTTCTATTGGAGAAATTTGAATATCTTTTACATCTGGTTTGTATGAAACACCCAAAACAAGAATAGATGAGCCTGACAAGGGTTTGTTGATTTCGTTTAATGCATCTTCAAGAAGATCTACTGTATGATAAGGCATTTTTTCGTTAATTTTTCTCCCCTTTTCAACTAATTCAAAAGTTTTTGTTGTGAAATTTTTTGCAAAATTTATCATCTGATAAGAATTGACAGGTAAACAAGGACCACCAACACCAGCACTAGGATAATGTATTTGAAAATTATATTTTGTTTTAGCTGCTTCAAGAACGGTCATAATATCAATACCAGCTTTTTCAAAAACTAATGCTAATTCATTTACAAATGCAATATTAAGATCACGAAATACATTAGTTGTCAATTTTACTGCATTTGCTGTTTTACAATCTGGCATTGGGAGTAAATCAACTGTAAATACATGCTTGTATATTTTTATAATTAAATTTTGAGTGTCTTCATCCATAGCACCAACTAATCTAGGCAATCTTTCAAAATCGTTTAGAATTTGTCCAGGATTTGCTGTTTCAGGACAAACACCTAGACTAAAATTTTTACCGAGTTTTAGTTTCTCATCATTTCCTTCTAAAATTTTTAAGAAATCTGTCTCAACAAAACCAGGTTCAACAGTACTTTCTATAATAATTAATTTTCCATTAAACATTTCATCATGAAGTTTTTTAGCGACAGATAGTAATGCAGAGTAATCAGGAATATTTTGATCATTCATAGGAGTAGGAAGAGATAGTACGATAATATCACTAGAATTTACACCATCACTAAAATTAGTAGTAGCTCTAAATTTTTTTTCATTGATGACTTTATCAAATATTACATCATAGCCGGGTTCATCTTTAAGTGGAAATATTTTTGAATTAATCATTTCAACTAATTTTGAATTAATATCTACTCCAATTGTAGATATTCCTGAATTTGCAAAGGATAAAGCTGTAGGTAATCCAATTCTACCAATCCCAATCACACAAACAGAAATAGTATTTGATTGAATTGACTCAATTAAATCATGTTCATCTAACTCTATAATTTTTGATGTGTGTTCCATTATTACGTTACATGTACAAGAAAATTAAGCTTCTTAATATTCTTGTTTTCTTAATCAAAACTTAAACAGAGATGGGTTTTATAAAAAAATATTATGAAATATGTAGTAACAGGGGGTGCAGGATTTGTAGGTAGTAATTTAGTAAAATTATTAGTTAATCAAGGACATGATGTTACAGTTATAGACAATTTGCATACAGGTAAAG
>Ga0233445_1002020_pt1 | contig 14206 bp, 15 predicted proteins | sample SI_124_October20_5_FD_182779 | JGI IMG/M metagenome (GOLD analysis project Ga0233445, IMG submission 182779) | Seawater microbial communities from Saanich Inlet, British Columbia, Canada - SI_124_October2016_100_MG | ecosystem: Environmental > Aquatic > Marine > Inlet | place: Canada: British...
TCATAATCATCATCATCATCATAATCTTCTTCATCTTCATACTCAGCATCATAATTAAACATATCCTCATCTGATTCAGTATAATTTCCATCTTTACTATCTATATAATCTAATATTTTTTCTAAAGCAAATTCAGTTAATCGTTCATATATTTTTTCTTCATCTCCTGAAGATGACATAATTTTACTAAAAATACTTTTTAATGTCGATTGTATTTCTGAAGGAATATCTGTTGAATTAATTAAAAATGAATGAGCAGGACCTGCTGTTTCAGTACCATATCCTTTATAATAGAAATCTCCATCATTATAATAACGATAAATAATTTTATTTATAGCTCTTAATAATTCACCTTCAATTGTATCAGCATTACCTTGTCCAGGTACTAATTTTTCAAAGTAATCATTACTTCTTTTTTCTAATTCACCTCCAACCCATTCTTTAATCTTTTTCTTTTTTGATATTGCTGTGTCTTTACACATCTCATCAAATTCAGGTCCGTCTTGAGAGCATGCCCATTTTCTTTGTTTTTCAGAGAAAACTTCTTTTAGTTTTTGATTTTCATTTAACTTAAACTGTTGTGTAAGTTTTTCCCAAGAATAGTTTTTATCAACCCACCCTTGTAATTTTTCTTCATCCCAATCTTTCTTAAATTTATTAGCATTATTAAGATCTGTTAAGATTTTTAATTTTTTAGCAGTACGTTCGTTCCACTCTTTATTTGATAATTCCTTTTCTGCTTTTCGACTTACATCTATGGCATCCCACCTTGATTCGGTTGATTCTGTTAATCTACCTTCTGCTAAATATTTTTTTAAATCGAAATTTTTCATTTGTTTTATTTTACGGTGTAGTAGAATATATATATTCGTTAAATTGAAGATTGATATACTTGTCATATGGCATCGTACCCACATTATAAGCAAATTTATCTTTACCAATAGGAGCTTCATTTTTATTAATAAACCGTTTACGTTTTGTAACAAAATCTATTAAATATTGCTCTGGGTCTTCTTGTTTTTTTAATTGAGGGTGATTAGCTAATATTGGTTTAATTCTTTTTACTATATCTTCTACCGAATCTCTTTCGTATGCCATTTCGGCTATATCTTCTTCTTTAATTACACCTTCAGATAAATCTATATATGATTTCAAATCATCAAGTAAATCTTTATCTGTAGAGTTTTCATAGGCATCAGGTTCAAAATTTCCATCGAGTTCATCTATATAATCTTCAATATATTCATCCTCTATGCCTTTTTCTTTTCCTAATTTCCTAACTCTTGAAGCAATTTCATCTGCAGTTACACCTTCTGTAAGGAATTGTCTAAATCTGTATAGTTCTTTCATTTTATTTTTATATTATATCTTGTATTTTAGTATATTGATCTGCAGTTAGAACATCAAAAGTATAATCTTCAAAATCACCACCATCATAAAGTATAGTTGATACTGCTCCAGCAATATCATTTCTTAATTCTTTTGAATCAGCATTTAAAGCTTTAACTGCCTTAACATAATCTTTAAATGTGTTCATAGCTTCATCGGATACTTTTCCAAATTCAGCATCAACACCACCAGCATCAATTACATCATCATTTCCTACTTTAATTTCTCCTGCTGCCCATTCTGACCAGTAGTCTCTTAAATTATCTTCTTTTAGTAGCCTACCTTCAGCTAAATATTTTTTTAAATTGAAATTTTCCATTTTTATTTTATTTATTTTATCTCCAAAATTCACTTCCTTCTACCATCCAACGTTCAAAATCTTTATCAGAATGTACAAACTCTACACCTTTTGGATTTCCTATAAAGTAATCATCAAGCATTTGTTCTGTATCAATTTCAAATCCTAAATACTCTGACATTTTATCTTCATTAGTTTCTAAAAATTTGTCTCCATTTTCGGATGTAAAGTCTTTTTTATCTTCTTCAACGTTTGCAGGATCAGTAAAATATCCATAGTTAATATAATCTATAAATTCTTCTTCTAATTTTTTTACATCAACATCCATGTATTTGGTATAACTAAAGAAATCAAGTAATTCTTGTCCTCTTAGCTTAGTGATGTCTTCTTTTAATAGTTTACTTTCAGCTAAATACTTTTTTAAATTGAAATTTTCCATTTACTTTTATTTTAAAAGTTAAGTGCTATTTTTTTAGCTGTTTCTCCTTCTTCAGGGGTTATTAATCCTTGTTTAACATGAACATCAATAGCATCTAGAACAGACTCACGATCTGCTCCTGTTCCAACATCTAAATTTGCTTGTTTTACCCACTCGTCTTCTAAAGCCATGTAATCTTCAATAGACATTGTTTTAGGAGCGGGTAAAATATTACTTTTAATCCATCCAGCATCTTCTACATCAAAGCCAAAATCATCCGGTGAGGTAAGTACATCTTTAATGTAGTCATTACCACCAAACATAATAGTGGTGTCAACCATTATCTCTTCTTTTAATAGTTTACTTTCAGCTAAATATTTTTTTAAGTCAAATTCTTTCATTGTTATATTTTTTATATAAAATTAGATAAACCCCATTCCCCATCTCCTTCTGAGCTAGGCATATAATATTTTATTAGGGGTTTGAATATTTTCTCCATACCCGATTTTCTAACCTTAATAATTTCATCTTCGATTCTTGTTGATCTAATACTACTTATAAGCTTTTCAAATTCGGGTGTGATTTCATCCAATTTGAAGGTGAAAATAGCGTAATTCCCCATCATATCAACACCCGGTTGTTTCCTTCTTTCGTTTATGTATTTTCCTTTAAAAAAGGAATCACCTATTGTTTTTACAAATACATCTGTGGGTGTATCTTCATCACCAACAGATCCATTAACCCTTATAGCTGTTACACCCCCTATTGGTTTCTCCTCAAACACCCTTGATATTTCCTCTTTGATTATTTTACGTAGTTCCGATTTTTTCATTTTATTTGGTTTTATAAAATCTTTATACCTTCCTGTTTTAATTAAATGTTCTTCCAATAGAGGATTTTTTGATATAAATGTTTTTAAGTCAAAATCTTTCATTTTTATTTTATTGGTTTATTTTAATTAAATCTTCTGCTTATATTAGTTGCTTCACCAGCTACTACTTTACCATTTTGTAAAAGAACAACTCCATTAGCTGAATCACCATCAGCTTCTGAATTGTTAATAAGTCTATTTAGTTCTTCATAATACATATCCAAATTATCTTCTATGTGTTTATTAAAGACACTTTCCCAATTATCTCCAGCTGCATCTAATTCATCTGTAAGTCCAAATTTTCTTTCAAAGTGTTCGATATCCCAATAACTTTTAATAGAATCTTTTATATATTCTTCTTTACTATCATAAACAATATAATCAGGACCTTCATCATTCCAAAATATCATGTGGTACATTCCTGGTTTAAGGTCAATCATATATTCATCACTAAATTGTTCTTCTTCAGAAGAAGCATCATGTTCAGCTCTATTTCCTATATAAAGTTCTTGATAATCATCATGGCTAAGTATTGTAGCCATATCTATATCTTCTTTTAATAGCTTACCTTCAGCTAAACCTGATAGTTTATCTTTAGCCCATTCTTTAGCCAATTTTACGGCTTCATCTTTAGAATAAAATCCTTGTTCTACAGCATTCATTATCTCATAATAGTCATCGCTTACAATTTCTTCAGCAGATGCATCTATAATACCCTGAAGATATACTTCAGGTTCTACTACCATAGCACCCATTGCACCTTCAAATTCATCTTCCATTTCTGGGAAGTCTATAGCTTCATTTAATAGCTTACCTTCAGCTAAATATTTTTTTAAATCGAAATTTTCCATTTGGGTTTGTTTTATATTATGTAATTTATCATACCATGCTTTATATTCGGGATCTCTAAGAAGATTAGCTGTAACCATATCTGACATTGCATCAAATCCACCATTATCAAAACGATCTAGTTCATACTGAGCATCATCTGGGTCTTTAACGTATTTCATGATAATATCAAGTAACGCATCCATACTTTCATCATCAAAGACTGTAGGTTCGTTTTCAAATAGCTTACCTTCAGCTAAATATTTTTTTAAATCGAAATCTTTCATTTTATTTTATTAGTTTATTATACATATGTCAATTTATTCAAAATATTACATCCGCATTTACACATATCTTATTTTATTATAAATATTTATAATTTTTTTGCTTTTGATATTTCTATCGTATTTTGCTCTCCACCATTACTTCTAGCTGATATTTTTAGTTGGTATTGAGATATTCTATCATCACCTACCATTATATTTACAGTCATATCAATAATTAAAGAACCATTTTTATTACCATCATATATTTTGATTTTTGTTCCTGGGGTTAATTTAGCTGTTGCTCCCGCTGGGAATTTTTCTGGTGTATCGGCAGTTGATCCATCAGTTTTTCCTATTAATTTAAAATATGTTGGGTTAACACCTGAAATAGACATACCATAAGCTGCCATTTTAACAAGTGCTGTAACTGGGTTTGTTTCTCCAGCCTTATCTTTAAACCAAGTTATTAAATAATCTAAAGCTTTATAAGCAGCTAATTTAAATTTTTTCTGTTGTATTGTTGGTGGGTTTTCTCCTGCTTTAAAATCAATAAATTCTTGATTACCAAGTTTACCCATTACAGTACTTTTATAAGAACCCAATGCAGTATCAAAATCATACCCATCTTGCATTTCATCTTTACTTAAGCCATATATTGGGGGAAGTGGTTTGTTATCTCCATCTGCGGGTAGTAAATCAGGATTTAAATTTTTAAGAAACCCTTTTGCTTTACCACCTTGTGCATTTTGTTGTTTTAATGATACTGCGACAAATTCAGCATCCGTTTCTCCCCATTGACCTTCAAATAATTCATTAAGTTTACCCCAAGGCATAGCATCTGTTTCTAATTTTTTTACATCAAACCCTGGTTTGAGTTCTACATAAATATCTCCTGGGTTCCATTTATCTTTATCTATACCTGTTGCTGCCGCACCTGCTGATCTTATCTTTTCAAAAGCTCCATCTCGGATTAAATCATAACTACCATAATCTGCGTGTAATCTTTTTGCTGATGAAAGTGGATCATTTAATGCCGCTAAAGCAGCTAAACTTGAATTTGCATTTTCTCCCTTTAATATAGGTAATTTTTTATTAACTTCTTTTTTTGAGGTGTCATCCATACCTTTAGTATTAATTGGTAAGGAATTTAAAAGTTCATAATAATTTTCTGATGTGAATGGGTCTTTTTTTTTATTCCAATCATCTTTTAACGCATTAAAAAATAAAATTACTAATCCTTCTTTAACATTTGTATTTGTACTAAATTTACTTCCAGCACCTTTAATAACAAATATTTCTCCATCTTCTGTTTCTAAATAAAACGCACCTTTATTTGATGTTACCTTACCTGGTGGTAATGCTCCTTTTTTAACTAGATCATCAGTTAAATCTTTTCTAAGCCCTCTACCTTTTTCACTTACATCTTTTAAATAAATCCAAGTACCTTTTGGAGTACCAACACCTGTTTTCTTTGTTTGGATTGCTTCTACTTCATAACCATCTAAAGCATTTATTCTTGATTTTAAATCCAATAAATCTTCTGGTAGGCCTTCTGAATCTTCAAATTCCATAACGACTAATTGTTCCAATAATGTTTCTAGTAATAAAACATCCTGATCATTATTCATGTCAGGATATCCTTTAGGAAATTTATATGCTATTTTATTTAAAAATTTATCTATTACATCCATCTAATGATAGTATTTTGATTTGTAAATATACGACTCTTGTTTTAGGGAGCCACGTAATTTATATTATTCTACCAAGCTTTACAAGACCAATATCTGGCCTTAGTTTTAGGTCCTGGGGTATCACATTTATGTCTTTTTGCAAATGCAGCACGGGCTTTGGAGTCATTTATTTTTGCTCTTAAACCACCAGATCCAAATCTAACGGTTTTAATTTTCTTGGTTTTAGGATCCTTAACGTATACTTTATATGCTTTTCCACCGGATGTATCACGCATTGGTTTTCCTATTGGTCTATTGTCTTTTTTCTTAGCTTTTTTCTTTTTAGCTTCATCTAAGCTGCCAGCTTGTAATCTAACAAACCCATTATCTTTTAACCACTTAGCTGCTTCTTTAGCATTAGAAGCTTCTCCATCAAAATCATCAGTTTGGAAATAATAACCCTCTGGTGTCTTATAAACATCTACCATACCATCAGGACCATCAAAAATTGCAATGTGGTTTGAAGAATTAAAAGTTCCTTCATTCATAGACATATTATCTATTTCATCATGAACCCATTCTTTTTCATTGTCACCTAATTGGTCATAATCCATTCCAAATTCCATATTTGCTAACTCGTCTTCAAGATCCATTTGCTCATTTAATTCAATAGGAAAATCTAATGGTACTTTTTTATTTTCAGCTAATTCAAATTTATCGAATTTATTTAAATCATTTAAAGATTTTAATTCAACTCTTTTACCATCACTACCTAATCCATAAACTGTAGCATCATATTTACCAAACCCATCTGAGCGTACTCCTTTAAGTTTTTGTTTTAATTCTGCTCCTGCTCTACGCTTACTTACTGTTGATGTTTGTTCTAATAAACCAAAATGGCCTAAATTAGTTTCTGTAAGTAAAGCTAAATCATCTTTATTAGTAAATTCTAAAATACCTCTACTATATAAAGATCTTGCTTCTGCAAATAATTTAAAATAATCACGTGAACCAATGCTGCATAAATGCTTAATAAGCGGTTTATTATTGTCTATATGATATCTTAAATCCCTAGACAACATAGCCCTTGGAGCTTTGCTCTCATTAAGTACTAACGCAGTACTTTTAGTCTTACACGTATTACATCCACAGTTACACATATTATTTCATTTTATTTTTTAACCCCTATGCATCTATATCAATGTTATCATCTACCTCAACATCTACATCTTCTCCACCACCTTCACTTCCACCTTCAACAGCATCAGTGTCAGCTTTTACACCATATCGTAAAATACGTGCAATAGCTTCAGTTGCTCTTTCTTCTTCTGGTAGGTTTAATAGATAGTATTTTTTGCCTTCAACTTGAGCTATCCAACTGGTTTTTGTATAAATTAAATAAAAATCTTGGTCATTTTTAAGATTTATTCTAAATGTTGTAGGTTTTGGGGCAACCCAATCAATTGATGATAAAAATGAATCAAATTCATGAGTTAATAAGTCAACAATAACAGCTTTTAGCTCTGGGAATTTAGTTAATTCATCATATTCCACTGCAGCTTCTTCTGCTTGTTTCTTATTACCAACAACAGTTGGGACAAGTAATCTTATCTTTTCCCTTAATTCTGCTGCTGTCATATTATTTTTGTTTTGCTGTTGGACCTTTACCTCCGCCTTTTGCTTTATATGATGCTACTGCACCTGCAATTGCTTTTGCTGCTTTTTCGGATTTACCTGATTTTTTACCTTTTACTGGTTTACTTTCATTCATTGAATTATTCAACATTTCATTCTGAGCTTTGTTTTGTGATTCACCTATGTTTGGATATTTACCAATTACGGGTTTTTTAGAATTCAATGATTTCTTGGCAAACTTCATCCATGTAGTATAATCCTCTTTACTACCAAAATCGTCTGCATTTACTGATTTGAAAAACCTCGTATCAATATAAATTATTGCAAATTCTTCACCGTTACCACCATTTCCATCTACACCAATGTAATCCGTTTCATCTTCCAATGTGTATCCAAATAATTCATCATTTTTAAGTTGAGTTGCTTTTTGAACTGCCTGTTTGAATGATGGGTAGTTTGCAACATCATCATGTCCATGTTTTACACCGTGATATTCAACATTATAATGTGATTTTCTACTCTTTACAGGTTTACTCTCATTCATTCTACCATCTTGATCTTCATCCTTAGCATCAATTTTTTTATCCCAAAATCCTTTAGGTAAACCTTCTTTTAAATCTTTAGCTAATTTTTCTGCTATTGTACTATATTTAGATGGTTTATTTTCATTTACTGCTGCACCTTCAAAATATTCAGCAGGACCTATTTTCATTTTACTTTTATCAGTAACACCGGTGTCAAACCAAGCTTTAATAGCATTATCAACATTTTGACCACCTAAGAAATAGCTTAGTAGACTTTCTAATCCTTTAGCTCCATCATCTACAAAATCATCAAATTGTTCTTCGGTATCAAATTCCATTTTGTCATCTGATGTAAATAAATAAGTTGGTTTATTTTGTAAATTAGACATAGCAAAGGGCATTCCACTACCTTCGTGGTTTCCAAAATAAGATTCTTTAAGGGATACAATATCTTTTGATGGTGTTTCTTTATATTTGAAATAAATAGCATATCTTTTTTTATTGCCATTATAGTCTTCTAAATATACTATTTTTTTAGCAAATGCTTTTCCGTTGTAGGCACGGCGCCATTTATTCATGTTCATAGTTTCGTTTATTGGTTTTTGGTTTTCTTCAAACGCCCCCGAAGCATATTCTCTTCCTACGGAAACATCACCTAATTCATTTGGGGTATATAATGACGCTTGAAATCCAGTATCGTCATCTGTACCTAATTGGCCAGTTTCTTCAGCTACTGCTTGATCATATGTCATTTCTTTTCTTCCTCTTAACTTATCTAATTGTTTATCAATTTTATTAAGCATATAACCATACTCATCTGCAATTGGTCCTCCTTCTGGCTCTGCTTCTTGTTCCATATCCATTAATAATTCTTCTCTTTTAGCTAACAATAAACCTATATGATAGGAATTATCTTTTGGTTTTTTAGGAGATTTTTTTGATTTAATTTTAGATTTTTCTTTCATTGCAGCCTCAAATTCTTTTCTATCTTTAGCCATTTGTCTCATTACACGAACTCTAACATTGAAAGGATCATTTATATCTGTGTCTTCACCTAATGGCTCTGAAAATTTAGAACTAATAGGTTCGTCATTTAAAAATGGGTCATCTGCTACTATATCAATATGGTCTCTTATCATTGAATCTAAATATAAATTAGCATCATCTGTAGATAATGCTTTCATTAGGGACTGAATAATATAATCATCATCACCAATAGCATCTCTAAGTCTATCTAATTTACCCCATGCTTTTTCATCTAAAGTTTCTTTTAGATTTTTTTCAATAGCAGATCCCCTAGTTTTTTCATAATCTGATAGCTTACCATCCTTATTTAAATCGGCTTTTTTAGGATTTTTTAAAGCATCTTTAATCAACTCAGTTAGTTTAGGGTCTCTCATTTCTTTAGTTTGTTTTTTTGCCATATTAGTAGCACGCCCATACATAACTGCCTCTGCATCTTTACCATATTTCTTAACAAGGTCACGTTTGTTACCTTTCATATTCATGATAATATCTTCCCTTTTTTTAAGTTCTGACTTAGACAGCTTACGTTCGTTCATTCTTACTTATGGTTTCTTTTGAAATCAGCAGAAAAGTTTTTAATCTTATTAGCAGCAGATCTACATCTACCTTTGGCAGCAGCGCTTGTTTTTTCAATTTCTGCTTCAATTAATAATACTTGTTCTTTGATTCCTTCTAATAATTCTTTTGTATCCATTTTTATAAATTTTATTGGTTAATAACTAGTTTTTATTTATTTTATCAATCCTGCTAATTTTGGAAATCTAGATAATGATTCATCTAACGCAAATCCAATTTCAGCATCTTCAGCTGGATTGTCTTTTGTTACATTAACTATACTATCAGAGTCAACTTCATCACCACCAGAACCAACGAATCTTTCAGGATCCATTCCTTGTTCTTCATTAGTAGCTACAACGTGTGCTCTAGTATAATAAGTAATTGTATTTCCTATTTGATCAAGTAACTTTTCATCACCCAGAGATTTTGCCTCTTCTTGAGCTTTAGTTAAAAGACCTAATATAGCTGCTACATCCGAAGACTCACCTGCTAGTTCAGAATCAACTTCAATTTCTGATTTTGAAGATTCATCATCAATATCAACTTCGTCTTCAATGTCGATGTCAATGTCTTCATTGTCTTCAACATCTACTTCTTCAGCTTCAGTTAAATTCCACCATTCAGGTTTAGAATCACCGGATGCAAATTCATCTTCTAAATGATCTAAAAAATCTTCTCTTGAAGAGGTTTCAAATTCATAATCATCTTTATCATCATATCTATTTGGGAAGTAATCGTCTGCCCAATCTTTAATAACATCCATTGGTACATCCATTTTGTAGTACCTTTTCATATCACCTTTGATTTCTGGGTACATATCATCACCTTCAAAATTCAATAGTTCTTCTTTAATAACATCATCCTTAAAATCCTTTTTAAGTTTAGCTAATTTTTCTTCGTTGTCTTTAATATCTTTTTCAAGATTTTTTATGTGGTCTCTATCATCACGAATAGCACCTTCCATACGTTTTTGTTCTTCACTGTTTCCTTTTTTAGAATCTTCAGCTTCAGATAAAAACTGACTCTTGATGATTTCTTTTAATTCCGATTTTTTCATTATATTTGTATTTTTCTGTTGATTAATTTTATTATAAATATGTTAGGATTTTTCCTTATTGATATTTTTTGCCGGATTTAATGGCTGATTTATATGTTTTATCTTTCCTTTTTTCTTTTTAAGTCTTCTAAGTATTCAATTTGTTTACGAGTTAATTTATTATAATCAAATACTTCTCTATCTTCTTTTAAATCTTTAGCTGATTTATATAGTGAAAGTAGTCTTTTAAGTTCTTTCTGTACTAACATTTCTGTTTCACTAGTTAAAGGTTCACCATTAGCTTCACCACTATCTAATATTTCTTCTGCATCTTTGATTTGTTTTTAATACCTGCTTTACTCATCCCTTCGTTGATAGGAAAATCTTCTACATTAAATTGAAATTTTATTTTTGGGTACCATGCTCTATCTCCATCATATTCCATTTCATACCAATTAGATTCTGATTCTATATCAAATCCTTTATCTTCTACCCACTTTAATGCTTTATTCCAATCATTAGGTAAAAGTTCATCTTTAATATTAAAACTAATAGAACCATATCCCTTACCTTTTAAAGGGTCTGTATCTGGTCTATCACCACTATACATTCCTAATGAAATGCTAGGATTATAATCATTAAATTGAGAATCTAATTCTTTTCTTAATTCTATTTCTCGAGATTTATATTCTCCATATTCGTCTATTTGACTCTCCTTAAGATAGCGGTTTCTATTCCACTTAGTGATATTAAAATTATCCATTAGTTTTAGTTATAAATATATAAAAATATGTTATCTTTTAAGACTATTTAAATGTTCAATAGTTTTATTTAAACCCTCTAATACTCTTACTTTATCAGGAGCACCTACCCAATTTTCTACATCTCCCTGTTCTGTAATAAAACCTTTATTAGATAATAATAATTCTGCTTCTATATAAGCTTTAAACTCATTTGCAAAATTATCTATTTCTGAATTAATAATTTTAGATTCATAAGCTTCATACAATCCTGCTACTTTTAAATGGTGTTCAAATTCAACAACACAATTAAAACATTTTTTATGGATATTATAATAAGGTTTATCTAAATCAGTATGCATTTTTGATTTACAGTTAGGGCAAAAAATAGGCATTATGTGTGCTTTTTTTGCTTTATCTAATTTAGTAATATTTTGTTTTATTCCTTCTTTAATAGTCCAAGTACGACCATCAGTTTCCCAAACATCACCTTCTTTATATTCCTTTTCATGTTTGGCGTAACCCACACTTTGTCCTATTTTTTCACCATGCTTACCTTGAATAAGGTTACGCATTCTATTTACGTCTTTTTCTGTAAATTGTTTATTTAATCCTTGTACCTTACTCATAAAACTAATTTATTTAATTCTTTAATAATAACTTGTATATCATCTTTTGATAAATTACCACCACTATACCATTGTTTTATTTGGTTTGCTAATAAATTAACATCTACTTTTATAGGCAAATCATTGGGGGTAGTAATTAGTGGGTTAGTACTTCTGGACCTTAATGATCCTTCTTTATATCCTTTTGATAAAGTATTTGATTTATTCATAATCCTAATGCTTTAAGTTGGTTGATTGTATCCTGGGTTGATGTATGTAATATACCAATACCCCCAGCTTCAATCCATTGTTCTATATTTGATTTTCTATCATCAATTAAAATATGGTTAGGTTCAGCATAATTCTTTTTATTATAAGCTTGGGCTAATGTTAATTTAACTCCAGGCATGTTATTTCTAACCCATAATCTTTTTCCTAATCTTGAGGTTTGTGATCTTGATGGGGATGATAGTAATTCTACATCATAATCTTTAATATAATTCCAATAGTCTTTACCATCTTCCATCCAAGGCATCCCTACCCAAAATCCAACTTTACCTTTACCATCAATTAATTCCCAAAATCCATCTTCCCCAAACTTTTTTTCATATTCTCTGGGTGGTATTCCTTTAGAGTACTTTTCAAATGATTTATCAAAATCTGTTAATACACCATCCATATCTGAATATATTTTATATTCCATAGGGGGTGAAGATACAACCTCTTCTTCAGGTATCAAAACTCCTTCAGCAATTTCTCTAGCAAATTGATTTAAACCAAATGGATCTTTACCTAATTTGGGATCAAATCCCTGTTTTTCATCTAAACTATCAGTCCAATTTCTAAATGTCATTGTACCTTTTAAATTAGCTTCAGCTTCAATATCATTTAACTCATCATCTTCTTGAGTATTTGTTGTTGTAATATTACCTAATCTACCTTCTAGATTTTGGGTATGATGAACCATTTCATGGGAAAATGAACGTACAATATCTTTTGGATGTCTGCCTTCAGTGTATAATACAATTGTTTGAGAATTTGGATCATAATAAGCAGTTTTACCTAAAAACTCTTGAGCATTACTACGATCACCATTTATGAATTTTAAATTAGGTAAGGGTTGAATATTCATCCCCTTATCTATCATATGCTTAGTTAATTTAGCTATCTCTTTTTTAATATCTATATTTTGAGAATATGAAGCATTTTCATTTAATGGTTTTCCTCTTTTAGAATATCTTCCTTCTACTTCAAAATTATTACTTAATGTAGACAATACCTCTTGTGTTTTTTGGGTTTCTCTATATAATCCCCCTGTCCAGTGATCTTTAACTGTTGAAAAACCCCAAGGCCCTCCTGCTTCTTTAATTTTATTCTCAACCCACCCACTTAAATCATAATAATTAGATTTTTGTTTAATTATAACAAATGTTTCTCCTTTTTCAAGTAAATCCTGGTCTGTTAATTGATCCATAAAATTTTTTGCTCCCTCTAAAGTTTTTGAAAATGAGATATTTTTTCCATTATAATTTGTCCAAATATATTCTCTTAAATCTGGGATTTTGGTTGCATTCTTAATGGATAAAATTCTATATATTGTTCCAAAATCTTTATAGCCTAATTGTTTTAATTTTAAAACAAATACTCTATTAATTGAAGAACTATCATGTACTCCTCCTTTTCCTAACCAATCTTCAACATATTTATCTAAATCTATTTCTTCATTTAAGTTTTCTTTTAAAACTGTTCCTTCAGGAAGTTCTAATGAATCAAAAAAATCTTGAGCTATTTTTAATAGTTTTTCTTTTATTTCTGGTTTTAAATTAAGATCATCCCAAACATCTTTTACTAATGTATCTTGTATATCAAAACTATCGATTACATCTTTTTCAATATTTTCTTGAAGAGCGATTACAGGGGTAGATGTTTTAAAATCTTTTTTACGCATTACTGTTTTTGCATACATTTCAATATCATCATCAGTAACATTTATAGCAAATGGTATGTTTATGTTATTATTAAAATCCTTAACAACAGCATCAAAATCATCATCTATTTTAGATAGTGGTTTACCATGTTTTTTATGTAAACGTTTAAACATCCCTATAAGTTCAGCTACTGTAATTGGTTTTTTATTTCTTTTATCATTTAATCTATCTAAAAAATGCCTAGTAAATTCAATATCAATACCCAATTTATTAAATAATCCATCAGCATATTTTTCAATTGAGTCTAATTGGGGTTTAGTAATTTCTTCTTTAATAATTGGTCTTAGAATATTAAATACATCTTCTTTTTCTTTATCATCTAATTCATCTGGTAGGAATGGTGCTAATTCA
>Ga0233445_1002026_pt1 | contig 14182 bp, 16 predicted proteins | sample SI_124_October20_5_FD_182779 | JGI IMG/M metagenome (GOLD analysis project Ga0233445, IMG submission 182779) | Seawater microbial communities from Saanich Inlet, British Columbia, Canada - SI_124_October2016_100_MG | ecosystem: Environmental > Aquatic > Marine > Inlet | place: Canada: British...
CATGCAGGACTTTAATAATCTGACTCTCTGTATAACGACTCTTCTTCATTATCATTCTCCTTTTTGCTTCGCATTATGCCGGAGAACTCTAATTTACAATGGTCCTATTTTAAGGGAGGGTTACAAAACCACCAGCTGGATCTGACTGTCATCAACAACTAATAATTTTTTATTTAAATCCATTTACTCTAAACCTCGCCAAAATTGATTTTCTAATATTATTAGTCTCAGGGAAGTGTTGTAAGTAGTCAATGATGGATTTCCGATATATACGACAATTCCGGCGAGTTCGGAGGTTTGACTACATCAAAAAATAAAAAAAGACCTACGGGTAATCCGTAAGTCCTTTTAAATCAATCTAAAGTAGTCGGGGCGAGAGGATTTGAACCTCCGACCCCCTGCCCCAAAGGTGGGTGGGGCTTTAATTGGGAGTCCTCTATAAACAAATAAACTTATTGAAGTTATTAAAATCATTCCCTTCCGGTGATAGATTTGAATATACCATTACTCATGACCGGGATATTTTATCTTCTCATCATGGCTCAATGCGAGTAGCTGTTTCATTTCCAAAGTGCAAATTAATAAGGTCTGAAGACTACAAGTCAAGGGAAAGAAAAAAGAAAACAACAGGAAGGATAAAGATTTATCTAGGGCCTAAGCGGAAGTTTAGATACCTCATCAACTTGTAGCCCTGTTGTTTGGTGGATGAGGTGAATCACACTCGCATCCATCATCTCCATCAATGGTCCGGGATACAATCCAATACACAATACGAGGATAGCCAATGGGATCAGCGTTGCCATTTCCCGATTCGATAAATCCGGGAGCATTTTAGCGGTTTCTGTATTTGGCTCTCCTAATGCTACTCTTTGGATCATCCACAGCATATATGCGGCAGCTAAAACAATACCGCCCATAGAGATAAGAACTATGGCAAAGCTGACATAGGAAGTTCCTACTAAGACTAAAAATTCGCCAATGAAATTACAGGTGCCTGGTAGCCCAAAGGCAGCGACTGAAAACAAAAAGAACAAGGCAACAAATCTTGGCATGGGTTTATGCAAGCCGCCGTAGTCAGAAATCGCTCGACTGTGAGTGCGGTCGTACAATTGTCCAACAGCAATAAATAGGGCTGCAGTAGTAATCCCGTGATTAAACATTTGCAAGACAGCCCCCTGGATACCTTGGCTATTGAACACAAAAATTCCGAGAGTAACAAAACCCATGTGAGAAACTGAAGAATAGGCCACGAGCTTTTTTAGATCGGACTGCGCCAAGGCCAGATACCCGCCATAGATAATGGCTGTGACCGACAACCACAAAATATATGGGGCGAAATTCGCCGAAGCCTCTGGAAACATCGGCAAACAAAAACGCAAAAACCCATATCCCCCCATTTTCAACAGCACTCCAGCCAGAATCACACTGCCAGCCGTAGGGGCTTCGGAGTGCGCGTCAGGGAGCCACGTATGAAAGGGAACCATTGGCATTTTTATGGCAAAGGCCAGAAAGAACGCCAGGAATAACCAGAATTGTGTGCTGGAAGAATAAGTTTGTTCAGATAACACCAACAGATCGTAGGTATGTCCCCCATTAAGGTAAACACCCAATATTCCCACCAGTAGTAGTAAGCTTCCTGTTAGGCTGTACAAAACGAATTTAAGCCCAGCAGCAATACGATTCGGCCCCCCCCCAGAGAATAATCATGAAATACATGGGAATCATTGTAAGTTCCCACAACATGAAAAACAGGAAAAGATCCAAGGCGGTAAAGACGACAATCATGGCGCCTTCAACTAGCAAGATCAGCGAGAGATAGGCCCGTACTCGTGTTGTAATTCCCGTCCACGAACAAAGGATACAGAGTGGACAAAGAAGGGCTGTGAGTATCACCATAAGAATACTGATGCCATCAACACCAACCGCATACTGAATATTAAACGTGGGCATCCATTCCATGCGTTCCACGAACTGCATGCCTTGCTGGGTGGAATCAAAATTCCTCCAGAGTATCAGCGAAAGGAAAAACTCCACCATTGTGATGCCGAAGGCAATTCGTCGAATCGATTTTTCATCACCTACAAATGCCAGAATGACGATTCCTAAAAAAGGAACGGCAATCATCCAGCTAATCAGATGATCCATCAATATAGCCATAAAGACCTCAGTCCTACGAAAGGAGCAAACTCCTGATTTTTCAAGTTAGCACAAGAATAAAAACGTAAAGCTATTCGCAACCACTTCCATTTTTTATAATAGGGATACATATCGGTAAATCATTATAGCAAGATATATAATAGGCCAGTCATCGCCACCAACCAAAATATCATTACTAATATTTGATGTTGGATGGTACGGGATTCCATCTCTTGCAGTAATTGCCCCGCGGCATTAGCTTGCTCCGCTACCAGTTCTACTTTCCGCCCCAACAAACGAATATCAACCATCCGCCACAACCATCTTGCAAAATACACAGAATAAGTTGCTATAGAATGGGTGGAATGATCTATAACCCTTAAATCAACCATTCGCCACAACCATCTTGCAAAATACACAGAATAAGTTGCGATGGAAAGAATGAAACGATCTATAGCCCTTATATCAATATTTCGCCACAACCAGTGTGCGAACTTAATGGTTGGGTTTACCAGATAGGCATCATAGATCTCATCAAAATACCCTTTATTCCAAAATAGGATATACAGTCGATTGCTACTAACATTTGCTCTTGGGACCTGATGTTGAGATCGAACCTGTTTTGAGTATGCATAGACCCACCCCGCCACTGCCATGCCAAGAGAAACCACAAGCCAAAAAGGAAAGCCCTGCTCAACTGTACCTTCGCCCAACTTGACTCCTGAAAAGGTAAAAGCCGGAGCAAGAAAGTTGGCGAACCAACTCCAAAACAAAGTCAATAGCCCCCCTACAAAAACCGTAGCCAGAAAAAGACCCGTTAAAATGGAGCCATTTAAAAGCTGTGGTCGAACAGATTGCGTCTCCAAACTATCCTGCCCTGAAGCGGGCCAGTACGTCTTTGGACCGTGAACAAAAAGCGAGGTGACGCCTTTAAAAAGATATTGAGAAGCCACAAATACCGTGATCAAGCCAATGATTTTAAATCCGATCGTGGCAGAAGCAAACCCCGTGACCCCCCACAAATATTCATACGATCCGGAAAACAGTATTAACGGCGGGAGTAACGCCAACACCAAGGCCCCGCCATATAAGATCCCCATGCCCTCAGAGACAGGGTGTTCGTGCTCACCATGCCCAAGGCTCCGCTCCACTGATCGCAATGCATTGCCGGTAGATAGAAAAAAGAACGCTTTGTAGCACCCATGGGCAAGAAGGTGGAAAATCGCAACTGCAAACGCGCCCAAACCACAGGCCATAACCATGAACCCGATTTGACTAATTGTGGAATAGGCCAAAATCTTTTTAATGTCCGATTGAGTCAAGGAAACTATCCCAGCAAATACTGCGGTAGTGGCACCAATTATGAAAATGAACGTCATGGCGTACGGAGAAAGAACAATCAAAGGACTCAATCTCACTAACAAAAACGGACCCGCATTCACCATAGTAGCCGCATGAATAAGAGCCGAGACCGGAGTCGGAGCTTCCATCGCCCCGGGTAACCACACGTGAAACGGTATTTGTGCTGATTTTCCCATAGCCCCTATAAAGAGGAAGAAGGGAATGACCGTCACAGGATGGATATGTAGATCCAAGCCCATCCACCCTAAGATATTGACGGTATAGTCCTGCATGCCTTCAGCCTGAGCAAGAATAGTCGGGATATCGAGTGTGCCAAAGGTAAAAAAAGTTAGAATGATGCCAAAACTGAATCCGACATCCGCGACTGCGTTAACGAGAAAAGCTTTGGTGGCTGCCCGGCAAGCTGAAGGTCGATTTGATGCGTGAGAAATTAACAGGTAGGAACAGATCCCCATTACTTCCCAACTAATCAACAGCATCAAAAGGTTGCCACTCATTACCAGCATGAGCATGGAAAAAGTAAAGAGTGCAATCACTGCGAAAAATCGATTGTATTTAGGATCACCGATCATGTAACGAGAGGAATACACATGCACAACCGTACTTACTCCTGTGACCAAGAGCAAAAGCAGAACCGTTAGTTGGTCAATGAACAGAGTTAAATCAATGGTCAAGGAACCAGATTGAAAGAAGCGATAAAGAGAAATAGTAAAGGGTCCATTTCTCAACACTTCAATGAAAGCGACAACGGATAACGCAAAGGAAAAACCGATGGCAGGAATCCCAATCCGGTGACTGTTCTCACCCCAACGACGTCCCCCAAGAAGAAGAATAATAGAAGCCAGGAGGGGAAGCAAAGGAATGAGGACGAAAAGAGTCATGATTTCCCTCAAAGAGTTGGTGGCAGAGCCTGGCTCAACAACAGTTGAATAATGGGGGAGCTGAACAAACCAAGAATCATGATAGCTGCGGACGTGACTCCCAGAGTCAGTTTAAATGAGAGGGGAATTTCACCAGACTGAACGTCCAATCGAGTTGATGTTTGGCTGAAAATGGCCTCAAACAGCCTAACGAAATAGGCAAGCGTCAAGAGCGTGGAAAGCAACACCGCAGCGACCGAAACATAATTGCCCGCTTCTAATGCTCCAAGAATGATGTACCATTTGCCAAAAAATCCACCCGTCGGAGGCAGGCCAATCATGCCCAAGGCCATAACAATTAAAGACCCGGTAAGCCAGGGGGCTTGTTTGCCAACACGTCCCATGTCGTCAATCGTTCTGACCCCATACTGATAAAACGCCATGCCTGCTAAAAAAAACAAGCCGGCCTGCATAACGGAATCGTTCAATAAATAAAAAACTCCTCCGGCAAACCCAGTTGGGTTGCCTTGACTGATTCCAATGAGAATGATGCCGATGTGCGAAATCCCTCCATAAGCGAACATCATTTTAATATTCCGCTGAGCCAGGGCCAGGCTTGCACCTATGACCGCCGCTAATGTTCCAACAACTTCCACCAGCAGCAAAATCGGAACATCATTAATGATACTTGACGCATTAAAGACCCAATAGATTATTCTGACCCACGCCAATAGCGCTACTTTGGTGACGAGTGAAGCCAGGATAGGGGATATGGAATCAGGAGCATAAGTATAGGCCTCGGGCAACCAGGAATGAAACGGGACCAGGGCCATCTTGATCCCCAAGCCAATAAACATAAAAAGAAGTCCACCCAATACAGCTTTAGAGTTTAGCAACAAAGGAAGTTTGTCGACCATATCAGACATATTCAGTGTGCCAGTCACTGCATAGAGATAACTCACCCCTAAAAGATAAAGGGAGGCACCAAGGGTTCCCAATATAAGATAGCGAAAGGCCGCAAACAACGCTCTCCCGCCAGCGACACCAATAAGCGCGTAACTCGAGATGGCAGCAACTTCTAAAAACACGAACAGATTGAATAAATCCCCAGCGAAAACAATGCCGGTCGTAGAGGATACCAATAACAAAATCAGCGTGTAGTAATGAACGATTCGGCCACCTAGATCCTTTGGGGAAGTGGGTCCAGTAAACACCACACACAGCAAACACACGGCATTCAATAGCACTATGATGACACTTGCTAATCCATCAGCCACCCACTCAATGCCGAGGGGCACAGTCCACCCACTAAACACATATCTAACTTCTCCATGATGAATGACGTTTTGGAGATTCAAAATAGAGACCAGTACCATAGCCGCGAGAATTGCCACAGCAATTGGGTGGCTCCAGTGACGGTGTTTTAGGCAAACCACTGGCATGGAAATTGCGGCAAACAATGGGAGCAGAAATAGGATTGCGGGAAGTTGGTGGCTCATTCTAATTTTTCAAGAATTTCTTGTTCGTCAAGGCTTCCATATTTTCGATAGATCGCCCCGCACAGGGCTAATCCCACGCCCGTGGTCGCAACGCCAACCACAATAGCAGTTAACGTCAAAACATGAGGTAACGGATTCGCGTAACTTGCCGCTTGCACCGGCTCCGTGGTTGACAAGAGCACGGGAAGCGTCGCGCCTTTTTTCGCACTAATAGACACCAGGAAAAAAATCACGCTGGTTTGCACTAAATACATTCCGATGAGTTTCTTTACCAGATTGTATCGCGTAACCATGATATAAAAGCCCCACAGAAAAATGATGACAAATGTCAAAAAATTGGGTCGCTGCAAAACCGCTAATAATGCATCAGCCATTTATTGAATCCTCGATAATCTCTTCAGCCGATAAGCTGAAGACAATGGAAACGGCTGTTACCGCAACATCTATTGCCACACCGATTTGCGTGAGTACGATTCCTAAAGATCTTCGAGAAGCAGTTTCTAAACCTGGAATTTCCAAATTCGCATAATTGAGAAACTCTCCTCCTCCAATCATGCACAAGCCACCAACCCCCGCGTAGATCAGCATCCCAACCCCATCACCATGTAGTACCTTTTTGATAATTTGACTCCGGGAAGCGTCATGACCAAAAATCAAAACCGATAAAATCATCCCCGTGCCTAGAATCACCCCACCCACAAAGCCTCCTCCTGGTCCGTATTGCCCAAAAAACAACACGTATAAACCAAAAATTTGGACCACCGGAATGACAAAGCGCCCTAAGGTATGGACAATAACGCTGTCGTGTGGGCGTATCATTATGCCTGCCTCCTAAGCAGTAAAATGCAAGCAATGCCCGCCGCAAAAATCACTACGGTTTCAACCATCGTATCAAGCGATCGATAGTCCATCAGTACCGAAGTCACAACATTCGGAGTGTGGGTATCCTGATAACTCTGCTCAAGGTAGGTCGGCGAAATATGAGCACTCGCTGGAGAATTCGGGTCTCCAAATTCAGGAAGATCGTTCGCGGCATAAAGCAAAAGAACTCCCAGGAGGGGAAAAACAATTAACGTTACCAGAGAAGGAGGAGGGCGCCGAAGCCGAGTGTCTTTGGGAGCGGTACCAAATAGAGTTAATAGAAATAGAACAGTACCTAATCCTGCTCCTACAACGGCTTCCACGAAGGCGACATCCACAGCTCCGAGCCATGCCCATACCAACGACAGGAAAAAGCTGTAAGAGCCTAAAAGAAGAACGGCGCTAATCAAATCCTTAACCATGATGGCACCGGCGGCAGTAACAAGCAGGAGAAGGAGTAAAAGAATGTCATATGAAAAGATCATGAGGTTTCTTTTTTCCAGGGTTTTACACCAGACCTGAGAGCCGCGCGAATCGTGGCATGCGCGATGACTGGATTTAGAATATAAAGCAAAGCCAACACCACTAGAATTTTCAGCGTATTTGTACTCAGTCCTTCATGCAAGGCGATTCCAACTAACATCAAAAAGGCTCCTAAGGAGTCTGTTAATGATACGGCATGAGATCGGCTAAACACATCGGGCAATCGAACAATGCCAATCGCAGCAACAATCAGAAAAAATAATCCCGCTACTATAAAAATAATGGAAAGTATGTCCATACTACGGAAGTCCCTTTTGTTCCAAATATTTGACCACGGCAAGCGCTCCGACTAAATTTAGTAGGGCATAACCCGTCGAGATATCAACAAACATATCGACTCGTTCCAAATAAGTTCCCATGACAATGAGCAAAATAATTGCCTTGGTGGAAATGCCATTGAGACCCAACACACGATCAAAAATTGTGGGACCCTGTAAGACACGGTACAGATACGCACCAATGAGAATAGCCAGCAACACTAAAACGCCGAAAAGGAAAGTATTCATAAGTCCGGCTCTTCGTCCTTAAAAATATCAGCAATTTTCGATTCGATCTGCTTGCTTATAATATCTTCGCTTAAAACTTTATCCATCGCGTGAACAATGAGTTTATTACGGTCAACCTCTGCGGTAATCGTTCCAGGGGTTAACGTAATAGAATTACCGAGAAGAACAACGGCTGCGTGATGACGCAGTTTTGAATCCACAGAAATCAACTGAGGAGCAATGGGAAGCGCAGGATGCAAAATAAGCTTGGACAAATGAAGGCTGCTTTCCATGATTTTATAAAAAAGCCATGGAAGGTAAAGGAGGATTCTGAGCCACAAACGAAATTTCGGAACAAAAAGTGAATGGCCAGAGTTGATCCAGGCCACGGCGAAGGAAAAAATAAGCCCCAAACCAAGATGAACCCATTCAAAGCTGGCAGATAACAAAATCCAAAACACAAACAGAGCCATGGCTTTTAAAAACAGGAATCTTGAAGAAATTGGTCTAGGTCGAGTTGCCATAAAATTATTAGATACGGGTTTGGCCGAAAAGTATCATTATTATTTGATTTTTCCTATAAAAACCAGCCGGAAACTTAGAATGAAGTAGCCGTATTCTTGTAGTAGTCCAAGTGCCTATTTTCCACAAATGTCTAATTAAGGAACAAGAACTGTTTCCCACTTAGCATTCGAATTGTACCGATGAAACTCAAACGTATCGGGATCCAAGGCCACAAGATTAATCCATTGATTATGAAACAACTGTTGAAGGATCGAGTGTTTTTGAATGATAGATGAGATTACACCCGGCGTCTGTTCGATGATAGCTAAGAGTCTCATGGGCTCATGATAGTGAGTTTCCCCGTTATTGACCGTCTGCAAGGGGAATCCCATTTGCAAATCACTTTGGCTTCCCAGCATCATCCCAACACCGCCAACGACATTGTGTAACACCTTGCTCCCACTTCCATACGTCCACGGATCAACCGCAGAAAAATAATAACCCGTGCTAATCCACTCGCCGACAATTAATGGCGCAGTCATGATTTTTTCGAGGATGGCACCTTGTGGATCCGCAATGGGATCATAAGAATGCAAGAAAGCCCGACCGCCTAAATCTAATCCTTTGCTCAGTTTTCGTCTTCCAATGAGAAACGCGCCATTGCCCGCTAATCCCCATTCCGGTCGAGTATTCGTCCAATCGCAACTACGTTCGTCTACATGAGCAAAAGCCTGTTCTGGAGAAAGTTCAGTCGGAGCATTAGGAATGCGCTGGCATCGCTCAAGAGCCTGCTTCGCACCAGCTTCTTCGAGACTCTTGTTCAACGCCTGCAAATCTTCTTTATGCGAATCAGGCAATTCCTCTAGATCGTAAAACTCGACCCGATCCGTCGTCGTGTTATGTTTCCCCGGAAGAAACCAGGTGTCATTGGGAATCGGCAATCCATTTTCCTTGAGAATGCGACGAACTTCAGGCTCATTCGCCATCGCGGCAAAAACTCGCGCATTAGCATCGCCCGGTGCTCCCCCGCAAGCTCCGCAATCTAACGCCCCATAATAAGGATTGTTGTCCGTCTCACTCCCATGACCGCAGAGACATACCAACCGCGCAAGATTTTGGGTGAGCCCCATTGCACGCAAACCATTTTCGATAAATGTCGCCCGTTCCGAAAGAGTAAACCCCTGGGAAAGCCCGTCAGGAATCCCTTCCGCATTTACTTCTCCGACCCCGGGGCTTTGAGGATTAGATGGCGTGGTAATTGAGATCTGGGTCGGAACCCTATGCGTCAACCAATTCTGGATAGTTGAGGTCATTGCACGAAATGTTTTTTGGAGTAAGGTCTTGCCCACCAACCCCAGGCTAAAAAAGAATCCCAATACATCAATCATCATCATCGACCCAATAGGGTGATGCTTTAGATCGTGAAATAGATGGTGCCCTAGCTGGCCCCAGCGAGTACGAGAAGAATATTTTTCTAACGCCGCTCCTTCTCCCGGACGAGGTGTTTCTGTCACCGCATGGTTAGGAGTCAATAACACCGGACATAAATCGGCACGTTGATTATTATCAAAAGCTTGATGGTTAATGGGAATGCCAAAAAACCCAGCAAACCCAAACGTTTCATAGGAGCCCTGGGCTTCAATATGGCGACGAAATGATTCAGAACGTACGTCGATACAAAAGACTAGTTGTCCATGGGGACGAGTTTCTAATTCTGGTACCGTTTCGCGATGCGCTGAAATATTTCTCAGCATCTTCTCTCGAAAGGAATCTTCGTACGCCTCAATCCATACCTGTCCATGCTGATCAGCAGGAAAGTAATCTAACCATTGCAACAACATTTGGGCATCAGTAAGCGAGAGATCATGAACTTCTCTTGGAGATAACTCAAGAAACTGCGCCAAATGGAATAATCGCCAAGCATGTCGACATTTCATCTGTTTGGCTGGATCCCCAGATTGTCCTCCATGCCCAATTTGTTGGTGGTATTCTTCAGATCGATCATTCCAATATGCCGTCAGGGTAGAAACGGTCCCATCAATTCCCCATTCCTGTTGGCACTTAATGTTGGTCAACTCCACTTCATAGAATAAACGCACGGCCAAATATTGTGTGGTGTCAATGGGATGCTTCTGTTGCGCATGGTATGTTGGGTGTTCCCCGAGCCATCGTATGTATCGCGTCCAGCCAGGTAATAATGACAGTTGCCTTGAGAGATAATCTTCCCATTGCTCTTGAGGAATTTCGAGTTGGTGCAAGCTGGAACGGATCGCGTCCTCTGGAGCTGCAGGCAGGCTATGAACTTTTTGGGCGAAATCTGTAATCCCGATAAGCTGTCCCGAAAAATCTTTTTGCGCCAGGTTCTTCCATACCTGATAGAAACCTTCTTCTCGGCCAGGCATTTCCCAGCCGGCTAATCCTTCATCGAGAAACGCAGTCACCCATTTGATGAGTTGATTATTGATTTGGTCGACCACTCCACCCTCAGTCAAATCATCCACCCAATCGCTGATGGACCGTTGAGGCGACAAGGAAATGGGTGTAGAAGTTTGCGAATTCTCAGATATTTGAGATGAAGCATGAAAATCAGATAGCTCGAAGGTGGCTAACACACTCTCCCATAAATTCGTCAGGTAAGCCTCTTCTGGAGATTCCCGAAGCTGTTCGCTTTCTTTGATTATTTGTTCAATAATTTTTTTCCGGGATTCCTCGGAGAGATCTTGCCGAAACTGTTTTGTAGCTCTACCACCGCTAAACTCCCATTCCAGGAGTGCTAGCGGCAATTCCTCGAAGCCAAAAAGTAGGTGTAATTGCCAAACATCTTTTGGGGTAATCTTTCGACTTCCAACTTCAATAGGAAACTGTTCCTCTGGGCGAGGCCCAACCCTGGAAAAAGCGCGCTTAAAACTTTCTTTGGTAATACGGCCATTTCGGTAAAATTGACGATACTCCTCATTGGCAAGATACCCATTTCCACCAAGGAGGTCCTTGCCTTTTCGAACCGCCTGATCAAACGGCAGATATTCCAGTCCATGAATGGGGTTCTGGGCGACCATGGTCCGCATAGGCCAAAACGGCGCAATTGGCTCACTGGCGTTCAATACAATTTGCCGAACCTGGTCACGATCTTCTGGGGAAAGAGGCTTCACTGAAATAGTACTCATATAGAAGGATTTACCTCTCGCATCGAGTTCTTCTTGGTAAAGTTTTTTTCAAGCTTCATCAAGGATGGTCATATGCTAGCCTTGATTCAAATCATTTTTTAATTAGCTTAATCAGGTCATGTACTTGTCGATGTTTCTCAACACTATGCCGCAGAGGCTTGCGACTGAAAACCTTGTACACATTCCTCCTCCCATCACGAATGCGCTCCAAATACCCGTCCCCTTCAAGCTCAACGATAATACGCTGAACCGCGCGTTCCGTAATTCCAACTTCCACTGCAATGTCTCGTATGCGTTCAGATGAATTATTGGCCAGGCACATCAGGATGTGCGCATGATTCGTCAAAAAAGTCCACGACGGGGTAGTTATTTTTCTTGTGCTCTTCATCGATCCTATTTGTAAAGATGCAATATTTCTAAAGTTTAGCTGGCGTCCCGATAAATACAAGAAGCACAATACACGAAATGCATTTCACTAATCAATTAATTATTCATGTGTTTGCTTGTTCTGGTTCGAAAATCAGGTCTGGAATTTAAGAAAGAAGAAAGTAAGGGAATTCGCCGTTTCGTTTAGGGCTTTAGAGGTATAATTATGTAGATGGATGTTTAGAAAATACACTTGGCTATTTTTTGCTGTGGAAAATAGAGGAGGTTTGTTTGATGGATAGGCCCGAAGAGCTGAATGACCCGAAGAAATTTAATGAAATAATGGAAAGAATAAATACAAAACTGGCAATAACCGCCATTCCTCTTAGAGAAAGGGCGCTCATGTCGCAGGCTCTTCTAGGGGATGAATTAGATTACGATATAGCAGACGACGATAGCGTCTATCCGCTGACTTTAGAGTGGTATCGAAAAAGATTTCCAGACGAAAGAATTTAAGTGAAAACGAGTAAATTAAATTTTCCGCTTAGAAAATGAGGATTGAATTTGTTCCCGGTTTAGGAATTTTAATAGGAGTAAACTTCTTTCCGGTGAGTCCGGTTGTTTTGCATACATCTGGTGATTTGACTACATGGCTAATGGGTGTGACGTTTCGTTTGGTCTTCCACACCTCACCCTGCAAAAATGGTTTCCAGTTTTTCCCTGATGATATCAGGGTTAGCCGGTTTGACGATAAAATCTGATGCACCTGCGTCCATTGCTTCCCGATTGGAATCTTCATCCTCCAAAATCGTGATCATGATAAATGGGATATTCTGATAGTCTGGAGTTTTCTTCACTTTCTTAAGAAATTCCAGGCCATCCATCTCCGGCATTTCCCAATCAGATATAATCAGATCATATGAGCCCTTTTCCAGTAACGCAAAAGCTTCGGCGCCGTTTCCTGCCTGGGTAATTTTATCAAATCCCATTTCTTTTAAATAAAAAGCAAATATTTCGCTTTGAAATTCTGAATCCTCAACCACCAGAATATTTATATTCGTGTCCATGGATCTTATTCCTCAAGAAGATAAGACCTCCAATATAAAAGTAAACCTTCATCAAACTCAATATTTATTTTGCCAAAAAAAAGTTGCCAGATGTAACTGTAAACCTCGGGATTTTATATCCTGCAAATTTGTTCGTAACGTTACTTCCCGGTATTTGGGATGCGATATTGCCACGGATTAATAAAAAGTTGTATATTTGGGCTGTTACTTTGAAAGAGGTATAGGAGTATTAGGATACTGTGGCGATCGAACGGATAATTTTACTGGTTGAAGATTCTGACCTTCAAAGGGAAGTTGCTAAATCGCACTTGGAAGACTTGGGATTTGACCGGGTCGTTGAGGCGAAGGATGGGAGAGAAGCCTACCGGTATTTGCAAAAAAGGAAAGTCGACCTGATTATATCCGATTGGGAAATGCCGGAGATGGATGGCCTAGAGCTTCTTGGTAGAATAAGGCAGAATGATATTCTGGAAAATATCCCTTTCATTATTTTAACAGTGTTTGATGATAAAGAAAAAATTATAGCCGCTGTTAAAGCCGGAATCACCGACTACATCGTCAAGCCAGTAGAACGTAACGTGTTGGAGAAAAAAATTAAAAATATTTTTGGATGATTTAAACTGCTTTCTAAAAACAAAGTTCTTCCTGCAAAATTTTAACACTCCCTCAATCAAGCCCATCCTGAGCTTTACAGACAGAAACCTATTGTGATCTTAAATCAAAGGACATATACTTAAACTTTCCGATAACCTGTAAAAATTGGTGCCTATAATGTCCCCGCAAGGCAAAAAGGGCAAAAGCCAAAAGATTCTGGATAAGGTCAAAGAGCAGCAAGACCGAGATCAGATTGTGAACGTGGATGAGGAAGAGATCAAGCTGGTCATCTTCACTCTTCATGAAGACTTTTTTGCCTTTTACAGCTCGAACATTAAAGAAATCCTGACCTTGGAAAAAATCAATTTTGTTCCGGGTTCGCCTGAATATATTTTGGGGATATCCAATGTCCGGGGCGATATCGAGTCTGTGATGAACATCAACGGATTTCTGGGGTTTCCGCCTCAACCTGAATCGAAGGAAAACCGTGTCATCATTGCTACGGCACAGGGGATACGCTCCGGAATTCTGGTTGGTTCGGTGGAAGATGTGCTGGATGTTCCCAAAAGCACCATTAAATCGCCCCTTTCTACTCTTCATGACAATATCAGGCCATTCGTGATTGGAGAGATGGAATACAAAGATCATAACGTGACTGTGTTGAATGTTGACCATATATTCGAAAGAATAGCTGTCAAAGAGTAGAACAGGAGTTGCGATTTGGATACCTCGACAGAAATG
>Ga0233445_1002034_pt1 | contig 14135 bp, 13 predicted proteins | sample SI_124_October20_5_FD_182779 | JGI IMG/M metagenome (GOLD analysis project Ga0233445, IMG submission 182779) | Seawater microbial communities from Saanich Inlet, British Columbia, Canada - SI_124_October2016_100_MG | ecosystem: Environmental > Aquatic > Marine > Inlet | place: Canada: British...
GTTTATATAATCATGAGTCTATAAGGAGAGATTATTTTTTTCTACCTAGAAAGATAACAAGAGCAGCTGCAAGAATAAAGCTTGGAAAACAAAGCTCTCTTACTTTGGGAGATATAAATGTTAGTCGAGACTGGTCTTATGCTGGTGATATTGTAGAATCAATGTGGCTAATGCTTCAAACTAATCAGCCAAAAGATTACGTTGTTGGAAGTGGTTTACTGCACACTGTTAAGGAGCTTCTGGAAATTGCATTTAATGAAGTAGATTTAAATTGGAGAGATTATGTTGAGATTGATGCATCATTAATTAGAAATGTAGAATATAAGGCTCCATGTGCTAACTCTAATAAGATATATAAAGAATTAGGTTGGAAAGCAAAAGTAGAGTTTGGAGATCTTATAAGGTCAATGGTTTTAAATGATATTTATATTGAGAAAAAATGATTAAATTACAAAAATTCACTTTTTATAACGAGGATAAAACAAAGAGAGAGCTCTGTGATTTTATTATGGAATCTAGTTCTCTCAGTATGGGCGTTGAGTGTAAAAAGTTTGAAAAAGGATTTTCATTAAAACAGAACAGAAAATCATCAGTATTTGTCAATAGTGGCAGTAGTGCTAATTTAGTTTTATTTCAAGCTTTATTAAATCTAGGGCGATTAAAAATGGGCGATATGGTTGCAGTGTCAGCCCTAACATGGGCTACAAATATTATGCCACTGATTCAACTTGGCTTAAAACCTTTTTTGGTAGATTGTGAGGTTAATAGTTTAAATGCTTCTGCCAAAACTTTAAAAGAGGCGTTATTAATCCAACCTAATATAAAGGCACTTTTTATTACAAATACACTGGGATTTTGTTCTGATTTAGCAAACATTGAGGAGTTTTGTAACAATAAAAATATCATGCTATTTGAGGATAATTGTGAGGCTCTAGGATCTTCTACTAATGGTAAGCTACTTGGAAATTTTGGTATTGCATCAACATTTTCATTTTTTGTAGGGCATCATTTGTCAACAATCGAAGGGGGCATGGTTTGCACCGATGACATGGAGTTGTCGTCTCAAATGACTATGTGTAGAGCGCATGGCTGGGATAGAAATATTGATGATAATGCACAACAAAAGATACGTAGAGAATATAAAGTTGATGATTTTTATTCCAAATATACATTTTATGATCTTGGATTTAACGTCCGACCAACAGATATAAATGGATTTATTGGGAATTTGCAATTACAGTATTGGGACGAAATTGTAGACAAAAGACATAAAAACTTTATTACAATTAATAATGCTATAGAGGCGAATGACAATCTTATCTCTATAGAGTGCAACAAGATGGATATAGTTTCAAGTTTTGCAATTCCTATCATAGCAAAAGACAAGAGTATTTTAAAAAGATATACTAAGCTGTTTATGGATGCAGGCGTTGAAATAAGGCCTATGATAGCTGGTAATATGTCAAAACAGCCATTTTATCGCAAATATATAAGTAACTCTGGTTTGCAAGAAAATGCCGACTTTGTTCATAATCATAGCTTCTACTTCGGAAACAATGCTGATCTGTCAACTGACGAGATAGACAAGCTTTTATCTTTGATTGACTAGTTTTTATGTGTAATAATGATGCTACACCTTTGATTTCAATATGCATCGCAACTATTGATAGCCCAAAATCTGTTAAAGAATTAATTGATAGTCTCTATATGCAATGTTTAGATGACGTAGAGGTGATTATATGTGATGAAAGTTCAGATGATATTACTGAGAATATAGTCAAAGAATGCAATATACCAATCAGATACTATAGGAGAAAAAAAAGTGGCCTAGATAGTGCGATTATATTTTTAACAGAAAAATCACTTGGTGATTTTATATGGTGGTTTGGTGATGACATTTTTTTAGATGGCGCAGTTAGCGAAGTTGTTTCAGTTGTTAAAAATAATAAAGGCCTTAATTTTATCTGGGTAAATTCACGCGATAAAACTCAAATTGATCAAACAGCCTTTCCAAATATATCAAATTTTCTTTATAGAGATAAAGATGATATTTTAGATTTTGATATTGGAATGTTGGGATTCATATCTGCTACCATTATTAGAAGATCCGTTGCATTAAAAGGTGTTGAGAGCGCCAAAAAACATATTGGCTCTGCATTTGTGTGTTTAAGTATAGTTTTGTTTGTTATTACGCAACCAGGTAAAGCATTTTTTATTGGTCGACCATGCTTTGAGAGTAGCCCAAAACCTTCTGGTGAAGTGCGTTGGTATGATCAATTTCAAGTTTTTGGCATTAATTTATTCATTATTTCCAAGGAATTTGAATATGCTTTTAGTAAGAAGAAATTTAAGCGTGCAATATCAAAAAATCTAACAAAGGTTCTCAAGTCAATTATTGCTGAAAGAGGTATGGGCCTTACTACTGGATTTGCTTCTACTACCATTAGTATCAAGCCGTTAATTAAGTTATTTTGGAGATACTCAAAATTATGGCTATACTTGCCGTTAATTATTCTTCCTAGAAAGATTATTATTTTTCTTTATAAGTTTGTTAAATAAACTGTATTTGTTGATATGTGCGGAATCGCCGGAACATTTTTTTTAGATAAACAATCTAGCAATACTGGCGCAAGTAGTATTGTTTCTAAGATGTCGGAGCATTTAAGGTCTCGTGGCCCGGATGCATCAGGTCATTTTCAGGATGCTGAATGTGATTTAAATTTAGTACACAGGCGCTTGTCTATTATTGATCTTAATCAGCGATCAAATCAGCCTATGATTTCTGACGATGGCAGATATGCCATTGTTTTTAATGGAGAGATATACAACTTTAAAGCACTGCGTACAGAGCTAGAAAGTGAAGGTGAAGTATTTAACACGCAAAGTGATACAGAAGTTATCTTAAAACTTTTTTTCCGTTATAAGGAAAATATGCTCAAACGATTAAGGGGCATGTTTGCTTTTTCTATTTGGGATCGTGATAAAAAAGAATTATTTTTAGCACGTGACCCTTACGGCATTAAACCTTTGTATATTGCGAAATGCAAACAGGGTTGGTTATTTGCATCCCAAGTAAAAACTTTATTAGCTTCTGGTGTTATCTCTCAAGAGCCTAACTTAGAGGCTCAATCTGGATTTTGGTCTCTTGGGAGTGTTCCCGAGCCTTATACATGGTTTCGTGATGTAAATGCATTGCCTGCTGGAACTTTTTGTCGAATTAATTCAAAAGGTGAAAAAACAGAACCAATCAAATATTGGGAAATAGCTGATTTATGGAGAGAAGCATCAAATTGTCTATTGTCGAAAGATATTATTGCTAATGATGTAACCGATGCTTTAATGGAATCAATAAAGTGCCATTTGGTATCTGATGTTCCAGTTGGTGTATTTTTGTCTGGTGGTATTGATTCTAGTGCTCTAGTAGGGCTAATGAAAGACGCAGGTGTACGCCAGATTGAAGGTATTACAATTGCTTATGATGAGTTTAAAGGGACGTTTGAGGATGAGGTGCCCGTTGCTGCACAAGTTGCCAAATATTATGATATACGACACCATGTTCGCAGAGTGACAAAGGAAGAGTTTATTGCTGACTTACCTAAGATATTGAATGACATGGACCAACCATCAATTGATGGAATTAATACTTGGTATGCGAGTAAAGCAGTGGCAGAACTAGGTTTAAAAGTAGTTGTATCTGGTATTGGTGGTGATGAATTATTTTTAGGATACCCTAGTTTTTTACAGTTGCCACGACTTACTAAAGCTATGAATTTATTAAAGCACATTCCAGGCGCTATGAAAGTTGCGAATATTGTGTTCCGACGCAAGGCATTGACAAGTGGTAATTCTCGCTGGAAGTACACTACAGATTGGTCAAAAACTATTGCTGGGGCGTGGTGGTTGAGGAGGAGTATGTACAGTCCAGATGATTTGTTAGGGCTAATGGATAGTGGTTATGCTGAAAAATTTCAACAAAGTTTTAATGTTAAAAAACAAATAGAATCAATGATTGGAAAACAATCAAAAAATTCCATACTTGCACTAGCTCAAATTGAGTCTATGGTCTATTTGCGCAATCAGCTATTGCGAGATAGTGATTGGGCTAGTATGGCTCATGGTGTTGAGCTACGCACTCCTCTTGTAGATGCGTATTTATTAAGCCAAGTGGAGCCTTATTTATCATTATTTCATAAATTTTCTAATAAGAGTTTATTGGCTAACGCTCCACGTAAACCGTTACCACATCAAATTATTAATCGCAATAAAACAGGGTTTGGTATTCCAGTTGAGCGTTGGCTGAGTGAATCAGGTATTATTCCAGCTTCTAAAATGCGTAGTAGAGAATTGGCTAAACATGTAGTGAATGCTTACGAATCTTGGGCGCCATGAAGCTACTTCATATCATTCCTCATATTGATGAAGAGGCAGCAGGCCCATCCTATTCTGTACCGCGCTTGTGTCAAAGTTTGGTAGTTGCTGGTAATGAAGTTGAACTGTCATGTCTTGCAGCTAAAAAAAATATTAAAGGCGTTAATATTGTCATCCATTCAGAGTGGCCTTTTTTGAAACGATTTGCCGTATCAAGTAGTTTTGTTAAGTATTTACGATTAAGGGCGGATAGTGTTGATATTATTCATAATCATAGTTTATGGTCTATGGTTAATGTGGCTACAGGTTGGTTGGCACCATATAAAGCAGCAAAGCTCGTGACATCTCCAAGAGGGACGCTATCAACTTGGGCACTGAGTCAAAATTATATTATTAAAAAAGTGCTATGGGTTATTCAGCGTAGAGTGTTACGGTATTCCGACATGATACATGCAACCAGTATGGTTGAATATGAGCAAATAAGATCAATGGGTTTTAATGCGCCTGTTGCGATTATTCCTAATGGGATCGATTTGCCATTAGAGTTTCCATTCAAAAAAGAAAGCGATAGACGCACTTTATTATTTTTGGGGCGTTTGCATCCTACAAAGTGTGTAGATCGTCTTTTACATGCTTGGAAAGAATTGCAATATAATCATCCAGAGTGGGATTTGGTCATAGTGGGCAAGGGTAAGTCTAACTATATTAAAGAATTAACCCATCTTAAGGGTCAATTATTACTAGAACGAGTCAAGTTTACTGGCGCTGTTTATGGCGCTGAAAAATCAGATATTTACAACAATGCTAATTTGTTTGTCTTACCATCACACTCTGAAAATTTTGGCATTGCTGTTGCAGAATCATTGGCACATAGTTGTCCTGTAGTTGTTAGTAAAGGGGCGCCTTGGTCACAATTAGAAGAAAAAAAATGTGGCTGGTGGACTGATCATAACATTCAAAGCCTGAGTAAATCGCTTGACATATCCATGTCCACCCCAGTAGAGCAACTTAGAATTATGGGTATTAATGGGCGTCATTGGATGGCACAAGATTATGAATGGAAGGTTATCGCACAGAAAATGAGTAATAGTTATAATTGGCTGATAAAAGGCGGAAAGCGACCTTCATGGATTAAATTATCATAATGAAACAATCGAATAACTGGCAACATGGAAGCTCTCAAGTTTCAGTAATTATGATATCCCTCAACGAGGAGCATAATATGGATGCAGTTTTAAAAAATTTATCAGGATGGGCTTATGACGTGCATTTGGTGGATAGCTGCAGCCAAGATAACACGATTGATATTGCTTTAAAACATGGTGTGAATGTAATTCAGCATCGTTTTAATGGATTTGGCGATCAGTGGAACTTTGCATTAGATAATTTACCGATTTCTACGCCCTGGGTAATGAAGCTTGATCCTGATGAAAGGTTAACACCTGAGCTGAAAAAGTCTATTGATGAAATGATCAAAAATGACGCGTCAGACGGTATTATTATTAAACGTAGATTATGGTTTATGGGGAGCGTACTACCAATAACACAGTCTATTCTTAGGTTATGGAGAACGGGAACTTGCCATTTTACAGAAGTAAAGGTTAATGAGCACCCGTTGGTTGAAGGCGATATACATTATGCAGATGGGTATTTAGAACACCATGATAGTCCTCATCTAGATCATTGGGTTGTAAAGCAGAACAAATACACCACCACCGAAGCGATAAATCAATTTTATGAAGGTAATTTAGCAGCCAGTCCAAAATTATTTGGCACCTCTCTTGAAAGGCGTATTTGGATAAAAAAGAATTTTTGGAAGATCCCTGGTCGTTATATAATACTTTTTTTATATCATTTTATATTTTTAGGTGCATGGCGTGCCGGCCGAATAGGATGGATATGGTCTCATCTAAGAGTAGAGGTGTATCGTCTTTGGGGGTTTAAAAAAATTGAAATGAAGCTCTTGAATGGCGTAGTAAAAGATATACCAGCGCATGCTGGAAATCCAGATACTAGAGTAAGGTTTTACGAGTAGTTAATTAAATTATTCAATGTTTTAATGTGGATAGCAATATATGTATAAAAATAAAATTATAGTAATAACAGGCGGTACAGGCTCTTTTGGTAAGACTGTAACCAAACATTTACTATGTAATGATGTTAAGGAAATTAGAATCTTTAGTAGGGATGAAACTAAACAAGATGCTCTAAGAACAAAGCACATGCACGATTCTAGAGTAAAATTCTATATTGGTGATATTCGTGATTATGACAGTATTTATGCGGCACTAAATGGCGTAGATTATGTTTTCCATGCGGCTGCCTTAAAGCAAGTTCCTTCATGTGAATTTTTCCCTATGCAGGCAGTAAAAACCAATATTATTGGTAGTGACAACGTAATTCGCGCATCAATTGCACAAGAGGTTAGTAAAGTTGTATGTTTAAGCACTGATAAGGCTGTTTACCCAATTAACGCTATGGGAGTTAGTAAAGCAATGATGGAGAAGGTGGCACAGTCTCATGCAAGGCAAATAACTAACGGAAAAACTGTTATTTGCTCTGTTCGTTATGGAAATGTCATGTATTCACGCGGCTCAGTGATTCCAAGGTTTATCGAGCAAATAAAAGATAAAATCCCAATCACCATTACCGAACCAACAATGACTAGATTTTTAATGGCATTACCTGAAGCAGTGGATTTAGTTGATTATGCTTTCCAACATGGTCAGCAAGGTGATATATTTATTAAGAAATCTCCAGCCTGCACGGTAGGAGATTTGGCACTGGCATTAGTAGAATTATTTAAATCCGATGTTGAGTCCAGAGTTATTGGTATTAGACATGGTGAAAAGATATATGAAACATTAGCTTCGAAAGAAGAGCTTGCAACAGCTGAGGATATGGGTGATTATTATCGTGTAAAGATGGACAATCGTGATCTAAATTATGAAAGATTTTTTACTGATGGAAATGAGAATGAAATTAAATTTGATGACTATCACTCTCATAACACAACCCAATTAGATGTTGAACAGATTAAGGTGTTATTATTAACTCTACCAGAGGTTCGTTGGGAGTTAGAAAGCGTCTAATGAAAGTTGGTATTACCGGAGGAAATGGATTTATTGGCTGGCATTTACAATGCTTTTTGCAGACTATTGGCGATGTTTCAGAGGTTATAATTGCTGATCGAGCTATATTTTCAGAAAAAGACACGCTAGTTGAGTTTGTGAATGGTTTGGATATCATTGTTCATCTTGCTGGAGTCAACCGTGCAAAGGACAAAGAACTTTTGTCTGGCAATATTAACCCAGCCTTGGATTTGGTTGAGGCTTTGAATGCTCATGGTAACAAGCCTTGTATTGTATATGCATCTAGTACTTATGCAGAATTGAAGAAAGGTGCCTACGGCTCAGGAAAGGAAGAAGCCGGCTTGATTTTGAAAAAATGGGGTGACAAAGTCGGCGCTAAGATTGTGAATTTAATTATTCCTCATGTGTTTGGAGAATATAGTCGTCCTTTTTATAATTCTGCTATGGCAACATTTTGTTATCAAATTATAAAGGGTGAAGATTTGAATGTAGATCCCGAAGGATTCCTGGAGTTGATACATGTCCAAGATTTAGTTGAGATAATACTTCAGGCAGCTGGTGACAAAAATGGCTCTAGAAGCATTAGAGTAGATGGTAGAAAGATAAGTGTTACAGAAGTGGTAAGTTTATTAAATAAATTGCATGAAGAGTATGTCGTGCATAATAGGCTTCCCGATTTAAGCGATAATTTTGTGAGAAACTTATTCAATTCTTTAAGAAGTTTTATCGTAAATGATAATCGTATTAAATTTTCCCATAAAATTACTGACGAAAGAGGATGGCTAGTGGAAACCGTCAAAGCTGGGTCTGGTGGACAGTGTTTTGTCTCTACAACCAAGCCAGAAGTAACAAGAGGCAATCATTTTCACCGAAGAAAAATTGAACGTTTTTTTGTATTGCAAGGCAAGGCAGAAATTAAGATTAGAAAGTTATTTACCAATGATGTGATTGTTTTTAACCTAGATGGAAGTAGTCCATCATTTGTGGATATTCCAACGCTATGCACTCACAACATAACTAATATAGGTGATAATGATCTAATTACATTATTTTGGGCGGATGAGTTTTTTGACTCTGAAAACCCTGATACCTATTTTGAGAATGTTGTATGAATAAGCTTAAGGTTGTAACTGTTGTTGGTACTAGACCAGAAATTATTAGATTATCCAGAGTTATTTCTAAATTGGATAATTATTGTGAACATATTCTAGTTCATACTGGACAAAACTATGATTATGAGCTCAATGAAATATTTTTCAACGACTTAGAGATTCGAAAACCAGATTACTTCCTTGATGCTGCTGGCGGTTCGAGTTCAGAAACAATTGGCAATGTGATTATTGCAGTTGATAAAGTGCTGGAAAAAATTAAACCAGACGCATTACTTGTTCTTGGGGATACTAATAGTTGTATGGCTGTAATTCCAGCTAAACGAAGGAAAATTCCTGTCTTTCATATGGAGGCGGGCAATCGTTGCTTTGATCAGCGCGTACCGGAAGAAATCAATAGACGGATTGTTGACCATTCTGCCGATATTAATTTAACCTATAGTTCTATCGCTAGAGAATATCTATTAAGGGAAGGGTTGCCAGCAGATATGGTTATTAAGACTGGAAGCCCTATGAATGAGGTGCTAAATTATTATAAAGATGGTATAGATGGTTCAGATATATTGAGTCGGCTTAATCTTGATAAAAGAAAATTCTTTGTTGTGAGTGCGCATCGGGAAGAGAATATTGAATCCGATAAAAATTTTTCAAACTTGGTTAATGTGCTTAATCATATTGCAAAGACATTTAAACTCCCTGTTATTGTTTCTACACACCCAAGAACTCAGAATCGAATTTCCAAATCTGGTGTTGTTTTTCACGATGGTGTTCGTTTATTAAAGCCACTTGGATTCAAGGATTATAACAAGCTTCAAGTATCTGCAAAAGCGGTATTGTCTGATAGTGGCACAATCAATGAAGAGTCATCTATTTTGAACTTCCCGGCATTAAACATCCGCGAAGCACATGAGCGACCAGAAGGCATGGAAGAGGCTGCAGTAATGATGGTTAGTTTAGAGGTTGAGCGTGTGATGCAAGCATTATCAATATTAAATGATCAACCATTTGGTGATGAAAGGTTGTTAAAACAAGTTTCTGATTATAGCACTCCTAATGTTTCAGATAAAGTGGTCAGAATTATCCATAGTTATACTGATTATGTAAACAGAGTGGTTTGGAAAAAGTATTAGGTAAACATTGATGTCAATTTTAATATGATGAATCTTTTAGACCAATCGTTTTTAGAGCTTTCAACCAGGCTTGGGTCTAACCCCATGTTGATTCAAGGTGGTGGTGGTAATACGTCAATCAAATCTGAATCTTGCATATGGATCAAGGCATCTGGGAAATGGCTGATGAATGCCAAATCTGATTCTATGTTTATACCATTGGATTATAAAATTGCTATGAGCGATGTCAAATCCGGTGATGATAAATTCAGAGCATCACGTGTATATTCTGATAATAATGAATTAAGACCGTCTATAGAGACTGCATTCCATGTCATGATTCCTTACAATGTGGTGTTACATGTTCACTCAATTAATGTATTGGTATGGTCAGTACAAAAATATGGCAGGTCTAAACTTCAAAAGCTGCTTAAAGGTCTTGATTGGGCTTGGGTGGACTATGTTAAGCCTGGTATCCAGCTTTCCCAAGAGATTGAGTTAAGCTTAAAAAATAAAGCGCCACGTATTTTTATATTAGGAAACCATGGATTGATAATTGCCGGTGATAATTGTGTAGATGCTGAAGCATTACTGCTAGAAGTAGAGCGTAGGCTTACAGTTCCAGTAAAAAATATTCAATCATCAAACAACACACTCTTGTTAAGTTTGGCTGAAAAAATTGACTGGTTTTTGCCTTTGTATGAAGAAGTTCACTATTTGGGTATAGATTCATTTTCTTTTAAAACTTTATTAAATGGGCCTTTGTATCCTGACCACGTAGTATTTCTTGGCGGTGTTGCGCCTGTGATGCGTAAAGGTGAAGACCCGGTAGAGTGCTTATTAAAATATAATAGCTTGCATAAATGTAGCGCAAATCATTTAATTATAGAAGGTCAGGGGGTTCTAGTTTCGCCATCTATATCTCAAGCATCGCAAGAGATGCTCCTGTGCCTTGCGAAATTAATGATGAGACTTCCTAACAATGAAGACCTTCGATATCTAACCAATAATGAAGTCATGGAATTGGTTGATTGGGATGCGGAAAAATATAGGAAAGAGCTTGTTAAATAGTCAGGGGGGTATTAAATGCAGATTGTAATACCCATGTCGGGTTTTGGTGAGAGGTTTCGTCAGGCAGGATATACTGTGCCCAAGCCTTTGATTGAGGTAGATGGAAAGCCTATTATTCAATACATTGTTGAAATGTTTTCAGATAAAGATGATTTTATTTTTATATGCAATGAAGATCATTTAAATAACAAGACCTATGGGATGGAGTCAATATTGAGGTCGATATGTTCTAGTTGCGTCATTGTCGGCATACTACCGCATAAATTAGGCCCTGTTCATGCTGTAATGCAATCTATAGATTTTATTAATTTGAATAGCTCAGTAATTGTCAATTACTGCGATTTCACTTGTGATTGGGATTATTCTGATTTTTCTAATATGGTTGGAGAAACAGAATGCGATGGAGCAATACCATGTTATCGTGGATTTCATCCGCATACGCTTTGGAGTAATTACTATGCTTATGTACAAGAAGAAAAAATGCATGCATACAATATACAAGAAAAGCAGCCTTTTACTGACAAACCAAGAGAAGAGTTTGCATCTTCAGGCACCTATTATTTCAAAAGTGGTGCACTTATGCAGAGGTATTTTAATCGATGCATAGATGAAGAGTTAATGGTTGGAGGTGAATATTATGTGAGCATGGTGTATAAGCCCATGATGCAGGATGATCTAAATATTCAGGTATATGAACTTGAGCACTTTATGCAATGGGGCGTACCATCTGATCTTGAGGAATATTGTTACTGGTCTAATACCTTCCGTTCAATTTTAAGTGAAGACACTACACCCAAACACAAAGGGGCGCTGATACTCCCAATGGTTGGTCTTGGAAGTCGTTTTCAAAAAGAAGGATACAAGACACCAAAACCATTAATTCCAGTTTCTAATCATCCAATGTCAGTGCAGGCATTGATGGACTTACCTCAAACTGAGCGCCAGAGATTTGTGTTGCGTAAAGATATGCTAGGTATTGATGAATTACAAAAAGTTTTACAAGAGGAATCCTCTATTGCTGAGTTTTCTATTCTTAATCATATGACAGATGGGCAGGCAAGCACATGTGTTGAAGGCTCTTTGGGGTTGTCAGCTGATGATCCTGTAACAATTGCTGCATGTGATAATGGCATGATCTATGATACTGCTACATTTCAATCATTAATGGATTTAGAGGATATAGATGTTATAGTTTGGGGGGCTAAAGGGTATCCTGGCGCAATACGCTCTCCAGAAATGTATGGGTGGATTGATGCGGATGCATCTGGAGTTATTAAAAGTGTTTCAGTAAAGAAACCTCTGTCAAATCCATCTATAGATCCAATAGTTGTTGGTACTTTTACCTTTAAAAGATTGGGAGATTTCCTTAATAGTGTTAATCATATGAAGAATCGCAAGGCTTTGGTCAATGGCGAGTATTATGTAGATACAGCAATAAATGATGCAATTTCACTTGGATTACGTTGCGTTATATTTGAAATTGATAATTATATTTGCTGGGGTACCCCAAATGATCTTAAGACGTTTGAATATTGGCAGTCATGTTTTCATAAATGGTATTCGCATCCGTATAAATTAGACTTGGACCCTAACACTCCTAGAAAATCTTCTTTTGAGTAATATATAAAATTCGTATATGATTAATATCAAAATATTTAAAAGTGAGGTTGGACGCTTTTTATTGGTTGGGAGTACATCAGTGCTTATAGACTTTATTGTTTATTTATTTTTATTGCTTGTTTTAGGTTTGGAAACAAAAATATCTAAAGGCATTGGGTTTTCTAGTGGAGCTCTGTTTGCTTATTTTGCAAATAGAAGGTTTACTTTTAAAAGTCCTGCAAAAGGTTTTTTTGCATTTTCATTGTTCTGGGCTCTGTATGTTACAACATTATTCGTTAATATTTCAACAAATGAATTAAGCTTATCGGTTTTTGGAGGAAATAGTTTTGGTATTGGATTGTCATTATTTATTGCGACAGGGTTGTCGGCATTGCTGAATTTTGTTGGAATGAAGTATTTAGTTTTTAGGGGGAATTAGACAGAATGAAAACATCACTAATCATCCCTTGTTTTAATGAAAGCAGGGGTATTCCTGCACTATTAGCCCGCTGCCAAGAAATTATTGGCGAAAGAGACATAGAGGTTGTTATTGTCGATAATGGCTCAAGCGATGATACACAAGAAGTTTTAGCACCTTTATTGCAAAAATATTCTTTCGTAACGTTGATTAATGTGGCTGTAAACAAGGGGTATGGATATGGAATTCTTTCCGGACTTAAGGGCGCTTCTGGTAATATCTTGGCTTGGACGCATGCCGACCTACAAACAGACCCAGGTGATATTATCAAAGCTTTAGAATTTTTTGAAGAGTCAAATAGGTCAGAATTATTGTTTGTAAAAGGTAAGCGCTATGGCAGACCATTGATAGATGTAATTTTTACAATAGGAATGTCTATTTTTGAAACCATACTAATGAAAACAAAGATGTGGGATATTAACGCACAACCGACTGTATTTCATAGATCTTTTTATGAGTCATGGGAGAATCCACCTAAAGACTTTTCATTGGATTTATTTGTATATTTTATGGCTAAAAAACAAAACTTAATTATTAAAAGATTTCCAGTATTGTTTGCTGATAGAGTACATGGATCATCACATTGGAATGTAAGTATTTCTGCTAAATTTAATTTTATAAAAAGAACATTGCACTATAGTTTTCTTTTAAACAAAAGGTTTAAAGATAATGCATAGAATAATGCATAGAATAAACACTAAAGATGCTTTACTAAAAACACCAACAGAGTTTGGAGTAGAGGTAGATATTCGAACCAACAATAACCAGCTTATCATTCATCATGATCCTTTTCAAGATGGTGAAAATTTTGAAGATTGGTTAGAGGTGTATAAGCACGGAACGCTAATTCTTAATGTTAAAGAAGAAGGCTTGGAAGAGCGTCTTATTGGGTTAATGAGTCAATACAATATAGACGATTATTTTTTTCTAGATCAATCTTTTCCTTTTTTAATTAAAACTTCAAATATTAATGAAAAACGTTGTGCTGTACGTGTATCAGAATTTGAAAGTATTGATACAGCCATCACTCTTGCTAATAAAGTTGATTGGATCTGGGTTGACTGTTTTACCCATTTTCCTTTAACAGCATACCAAGTAGAAAAATTACAAACAGAATTTAAATTCAAACTTTGTTTTGTTTCTCCGGAATTGCAAGGAAGGGCAGATATTGAGCATGTAAAGAGATTCATACAAAAAATAAAATTTCTTGACATTAAAGGAGATGCAGTTTGCACCAAGTATCCAGAACTTTGGGTTTAATATGGCCAGATCTTCTTAGAGATCGAATTTTTATTGCTGGCCTAATTCT
>Ga0233445_1002039_pt1 | contig 14097 bp, 9 predicted proteins | sample SI_124_October20_5_FD_182779 | JGI IMG/M metagenome (GOLD analysis project Ga0233445, IMG submission 182779) | Seawater microbial communities from Saanich Inlet, British Columbia, Canada - SI_124_October2016_100_MG | ecosystem: Environmental > Aquatic > Marine > Inlet | place: Canada: British...
TAAAAAAATATCGTGAGAGAAAAGTAAGATACAAAAAAACAGCGTAGTTACGCTGTGAAGTAGAGTGTTCGGCTTGACTAGCGTCGGTAGGAGATCAGCACTACTGTATTTTTAACATCATAATCCTATTTTGTCAAACACAAAAAATACACCTAATCTTAGATGAATCTTTTGAAAACATTTTTTATTTTTTCCAATCAACAATTAATACTCCTTACGACTTTTTGGCTAAACAACGGAAAAATTTTAAATTTTCTGCCCCATTTTCGGCGGAGCCAAAAATGGCATTAATACTTTCTGAAGAGAAAGTTTCTATTTGTAGCCCCACGGAGAATCGAACTCCGGTCTCCGCCTTGAGAAGGCGATGTCCTAGCCGCTAGACGATGGGGCCATAATACAAGGATTATTCTATAATATTTTTAACGCTTTTTCAAGTATCTTAATATTTATATAAAAATATCCTTCCCAATTCTGGATTATCGTTATTAGTTTCAATCACTTTATCTGGCTGACGATTAGGAAGCTTGAAGGCATAAGATACCACTCGACTACCCGGCTTTAATTCTTGCTCAAATTTATCCTCTAACTTTTTCATAATCTTGGGAAACAGATAACAAAACACCACATCTGCCTCAGACAAGTCTGCTTTAAAAAAATTCCTCATATACAGCTTCAATTTGGTGCCGCTAATCCAAGACCATAATTGGGCCCACAAATATGGAGTCAGAGATAATTCATAACCAATCCCCTTCACCCGATACTCTTTTACTGCTTTAACTAAAAGATTAGCCTTACCACAACCAAGATCATAAATAGTTTCCCCTGTCTTTAGCTCACTCGCTTTTAATATCTGATTAAAATCACTACTCTTAGTCGAAATAAAAGGTACGCCACCAGCCATCACTAGTCCAATCACTAGAGCGATAGCCAAAACCAAAGCTATAAAAGCAATGACCATAATTAAAATCAATAAACCAATAAACATGTTTAACTTATATATTTAACTCATCTAACTGTTTTTTCTTCCCTCGACTAATTCCTTTTGGAATATCTACTATCACAGTTACCAAGTGATCTCCTCGACCTCTACTTTGTAGATGAGGGACGCCTTTACTGCTTAATCTAAACTGAGTATGACTTTGGGTCCCTTCAGGAATTTTTAATTTCACTGAACCGTCAACGGTTTCAATGTCCACCTTATCGCCCAAAACCGCTTGTTTAATACTAATATGATAATCCGATACAATATTACTATTATCTCGTTTAAACTTACGACTAGCTTTTACTCGAACATGAACATACAGATCTCCCGTTGATCCACCCCTAACTGGTTCACCTTTACCACCCAATCTAATTGACTGACCATCGGAAATACCAGCTGGAATCTTTATCTTAATCTTTTCTGATCCGTGAGCAATCCCCTTACCATCACACTTACTACATTTTTTGTCTACTTTTTGACCCTCGCCATGACAATCTGAACAAGCGGATTGAGTCTGAAAATTACCCAAAATAGTCTGTTGAACTTTATTCACTCGACCGGTTCCCTTACAGGTTGAACAATCTTCAATTTTTGCACCAGGTTCAGCACCGTTTCCGCCACAATGATCACACAAAACTCTTTTTTGTAAATTAACTTCCTTTTCAACACCGAAAACAGATTGTTCAAAATCAATCGACAATTCGATTTGAACATCAGCACCACGAGCACTCTTGGCTTGGCCACCTCCACCACCACCAAAAAATGAACCAAAAACATCACCCATATCTCCGAAATCAAAATTAACATTACCACCCCCGAATGGACTTCCACCACCCTGAGATCTAGCAAAGTCTTGATAATTGAAACCACCTGGGCCACCTGAGGCACCATTAAAAGATTGACCAAACTGGTCATATTGTTTTCGTTTCTCTGGTTTGCTCAAAGTTTGGTAAGCCTGACTAATTTCTTTAAACTTGTCTGCATTACCATTACCCTTATCTGGGTGATGTTCGTGAGCTAATTTTCTAAATGCCTTTTTAATTTCATCAGCTGAAGCGCTTTTTGAAACACCAAGTACATCATAATAGTCTTTTGCCATCTTACTATATCTACAATATTAATTATTTATTCCTTAGGGGTCTGAAATCCCATTTTTTCTTTCAAACTTTCAGCCACCTCTACTGCTCCAAACTGTTCTTCATATTTTTTCAAATTATCACTCATTGCTGTAATCATTCTTTTCAAATGACCCGGACTAGTTATAATTTTACCACAAACTCGTCCACTTGGAGGCAAAATATTCAGAAAAGTTAAAATGAACTCTTCCTTATTGTGAGCCACTTGCATACCATTAGAATATTCACCACCAGCCAAGCCGTCTTTAATTTGAATTTGAGACTGTTGTTTTGGCTGGGCTACTTGTTGATTGTTGTTTTCGTTTTGCATATTTTTTTAAAAGAGTTAATAAAGACCCCTAATAAATACACCACCAGCCCAAATCAACACGCACTAGGCTGGCAATGCATCATTAATTCTAATTCTTATTTCTTCTCCTCTTCATTAGGCTTCGCTTCAGTATCATCGGGCCTCGCTTCAGTATCAGCGTCTTTTGCTTCAGTCTCGCCATCTTTCTTCACTTCTTCAAAGTCAGCTTCAACTGGTTCTTCTTTCTTTTCGTCAGTTGACGCACTGTCCTTTGGCGCTTCACCTTCAGCTGGCTTTTCCTGTTCATACATTTTAGCTCCAACCTTCTGGATTTCATCACTCAATTCATCATAACTTTTCTGAATCAAGTCTTTGTCTTCACCATCTTTAATCTTTTTCAAATCTTCAACCTTGTCCATAATTGATTTTCGAGTATCTGCATCTACCTTGTCCCCTGCATCTTTTAAGGTTTTTTCAGTAGTCATAATCAAGCTTTCGACCTGGTTTTTCAAATCAATCGATTCTCTTTTCTTTTTATCCTCTTCAGCATGAGTCTCAGCATCAGTTTTCATCTTTTCAATTTCTTCCTTAGATAATCCACTTGATGCAGTAATAGCAATATGCTGTTCTTTACCAGTTGCCTTATCAGTCGCCTTAACATTTAAAATACCATTAGCATCGATATCAAAATGAACCTCAATCTGTGGCACTCCTCTTGGTGCTGGTGGAATTCCGTCTAGAGTAAATCGACCTAAAGTCTTATTATCTGTAGCCATTGGTCTTTCACCTTGCAAAACATGAATTTCTACTGCTGGCTGATTATCTGCTGCAGTTGAAAATGTTTGAGTTTGAGAAGTTGGAATGGTAGTGTTTTTTTCAACCAATTGAGTCATTACTGCTCCCATGGTTTCAATTCCCAATGTAAGTGGAGTAACATCGAGTAATAACACATCTTTCACATCGCCCTGTAAAACACCAGCTTGAACTGCAGCACCACTAGCTACTACTTCATCTGGGTTCACTGACACATTAGGCTTTTTACCAAAGAATTCTTCTACTTTCTTTTGAACTAAAGGCATTCTAGTCATACCACCTACTAAAATTACTTCCTCTATGGCTTTAGCTTCCATTCCTGCGTCCTTTAAGGCGGTTTTAACGGACTCAAAAGTCTTTTCCACTAATTCACCCACTAATCCTTCAAGTTGAGCTCTAGTCACCTTTATGGTCAAATGTTTTGGTTGACCATCTGGTCCTTGAGTAATAAATGGTTGGTTAATTTCTGTCTCCATTTGAGTAGACAATTCAATCTTCAACTTTTCAGCTGATTCTTTCACTCGTTGCAATGCAGTTTGATCTTTGCTCAAGTCAATTCCTTCAAGTTTCTTAAACTCTTCCAAAATCCAAGCCATAATTGCTTGATCAAAATCATCACCACCTAAGTGAGTATCACCATTAGTTGATTTTACCTCCACAGTATCTTCAGCAATATCTAAAATTGAAATATCAAAAGTACCACCACCTAAATCATAAACAGCGATCTGTTGACCTTTTTTAGTTTCAAATCCATAAGCCAAAGCAGCTGCAGTTGGCTCATTAATAATTCTTTTAACATCTAATCCAGCAATTTCACCAGCATCTTTAGTGGCTTGTCTCTGAGCGTCATCAAAGTAAGCTGGAACAGTAATAACTGCTTCAGTAATTGTTTCGCCTAACTTTTCTTCTGCATCAGATTTTAGCTTTTGTAAAACCATTGCTGATATCTCCTGAGGACTATGATCTTTGTCTCCCATTACTACTTTAATACCATCACCGGATTGTTTAATCTCAAACGGCATATGTTTGGCATCAGCTTGAATTTCATCATCAGTCCACTTTCGACCAATAAATCGTTTAACTGAAAACAAAGTATTAGCTGGATTAGTTACTGCTTGTCGCTTTGCAGATACACCAACCAATCTTTCACCAGTCTTATTAACGGCAACCATAGATGGAGTGGTTCGTGAACCCTCTTTATTCTCCAAAATCTTTGGCTTTCCACCCTCCATAACTGCCATCGCACTATTTGTTGTTCCTAAATCGATTCCTAAAATTTTACTCATATTTTTGTTTATTATTACTTTTTAAATAATTTATTTTGCAACTTTTACTTTTGCTGGCATTAACACCTTGCCATCTACAATATATCCAGCCTGTACCTCTTCAAAAACCATATCCGGATCATGTTCTTTAGATTCTTCATGGGCTATTGCTTCGTGGATATTATGATCAAACTTTTCTCCTATTGTTTTTATCTCTTCAATTTTATACTTAGCCAAGAAATCTTGAAATTGTTTTTGAATGTGACCAATACCTACTACCCACTCTACTTTTTGCTGATCTTCCGGAATATGTTTTAATGCTAACTTAAAATGATTATAAACTGGCAAAATCTGAGACATAAAGGTGGCATTAATCATTTCAATGATCTCTTGTCGCCTACTACCCTCACTCTTTTTGTAATTTTCAAAATCCGCTTGAGTTCTTTGCCAACCAGATAGACTTTCCGCTGATTGCTTCTCTGCTTCAACTAATAACTTTTCTAGCTCTTTAATATTCTTACTATTTTTCTTTTCCTTCATAAATTAACAACTTAATTATAAATTTGATAATATTTTTCTAGCTAAATCAATTAATTCCATATTTTCTCGATAATTCATTCGATTGGGACCAAGGATACCAATCACCCCTTCATCGCTACCTGATTCATACCGAGCTATCACAGCAGATGACTCCTCACCAAACGGATTTTCTGGACCAATCATAATTTGCGCGCTCGAGTCAATGTCTTCAAATATTCCGTCCATTAGCTCATCTAAGTTATCAATAACATCACTCATATCATTTACTAATTCCTGATGAGCGAATTCAGGCTGTCTAAACAAATTGGAGATACCAGTATAATACACATCACCAGAATTTGAACTGACCAAGACTACTTCTCCAGATATATCAGCAATTTTTTTGGCCAAACTTTTGACCGGACTCTCATCTACACCCTCCTCAATGGATAAAGCTTTTAGCCCTTCCCTCTTTTTGTTTTTTGATTTACCACCAATAACAAAGTTATTGATATAATACTGATAACCTTTAGTGGTAGGAACTCTTCCAGATGAGGTATGAGGCTGAAAAATAAGATCTCGTTCTTCTAATTCCGCCATATAATTTCGAATCGTAGCAGAACTTACATCAGGTAGATATTTGAAAACTACCAAACCAGATCCAACCGGACTGGCTGTTTTGATATACTCCTCTACTATAATTCGAAGTAGGTTGTCTATTTTATTCTCCTCCATCTATAAAATATTATTTTAGCACTCTCGCTATCCGAGTGCTAAGATAATTCTATATGCTTTTTAAGAAAGTGTCAAGTGCCTTATATAAACCATTGAATTGTGATATACTTTAATTAAATAATTTAAAATCATGTTTAAAAAAATAATCTTAACTTTATTGTTATTTGGACTACTAATTCCTAGTGTTTCCCTGGATGCCGCTGCTAACCCCCTTTTCAAAAAGGGAGTAGACGAAGCAATTGGCGAAGAATCTAATACTTACGTTAATGTTAAGGGAGTTGGGCAAATTGTAGTAAATAGTGATCGAACAGACGTTACAGTGGCTGGCATCCCAAAGGTAAGCTTCCCCCAATTTATTGGCACCATGGTTAAAACAATTCTAGCAGTTTTAGGGATTATTTTTATTATTTTAATAATTTATGCTGGCGCCCTCTGGTCTCTTTCCGTGGGTGACGCTGCAAAAATAACCAAAGCTAAGGGAATGCTAATTGCTGGAGTGATTGGAATAATCATTATAATAGGCTCATATACAATTGTCTCGTTTGTTATAACTGCAATAGGTACTCCAACACCAGCTGTAGCACCAGCTACAACACCGGCTCCAACCGAAACGCCTCTACCCTTGTTTTAAACTTTTATTTATTCAATAAAAAATAAATGACTTAAAGAAGATTAAGCCTTTTATGTTCCATAAAAGCATAGGGGTCACACCCCCTAGACAGGCCCTTTAAATTAAAAGCTAAGTAATAAACGCTTCATTCCCTATAATGAAGCGTTTATTTTATTCAATTATATTGATCTTATTGATCAAGTCACTAAGCAAATTTTTCATTTCCCTTTGAGCTACTACGCTGTCATCACTATTTACAAAGATATTCCATTGCCTTAGAATATTCTCATCTCCTAGTCGACGGACAGAATTTTCCAATTGCAGACGAGTTTCAAAATTAACCTCTGTTTCTGATTTTAGAACTTCTTCAATTAACATTTTTGTAAACAATAAAGCTTTAGTGTTAACTTTTTGTATTTCTAAAACTGTTCTTGCCTGCTTGAGTTCTTCTTGGACCCTAACACACCTTAGGGCTAAAAAGACTGTGGAGAATAATAGAACAATAATCACCACCGACCAAACTATTTTTGTCTTGTTCATATTATTTCTTTATTTTTAATAATAAAAATGAGACTAAAACTATTAAAACTATTAATAACAATACTATTGTGATCTGCCACCAATACCTCTCCAACAACCAAACACTACCCTTTAATTCAATGTTTTCATGAACACTACTACCTTCTTTAACTTTAAATGGTTTAGAACTATAAGTGTTGTAGTTTTCAGCTTCTACTTTCAGTTGGTATGTTCCTTCTGGTACTAAGAATGAGTATTTACCATTATCAGTAGTTATTTGAGGGTTCTCTTGGTTAAACTCATTAGCTGGCCATAGGATATATTCATTTTCACTTGTTTGTAAATAAAGTGAAACTTTAGCATTAGAGATTCTAGCTTTTTCATTTGTTCTATCGTCTATGTAATACACATAACCCTCTGGATCAATAACAGTAGTTAGTCTTACTATCTTAGGTGTCTTTTGGTATTTGTAAGAAATAGCAGTAAGTATTTCAAAGGTACCTTCTACTGGAGGGGTGGTGATGCCAGTGGTATATATTCCATCATTATCTTCATCTAGATAGTCAAACTCCATTAATACTAATAGTTGGTCTGGTTTAGGGTCTAAGACCTCCTCCTGACCTCTCTCTTCAAGTAATGGAGAGTCTTGTTCACCTAGTACTCTTCCCCCATTACCACTGATCCTAGGCAATCTCAAGTCCATGGCATACACAGGAGAGATTAAACTATTAAACCATGTGTTTCTTACTACTGGTTTAGTAACATCATTCATTGAAGTACGATCTATCTCTTTTAGAATTAGATAACCTTTGACTCCTTCTACTGTTTCATAATCCTTGGGTTTAATTGCTAGTTTTATGTCTTGGTTAGATGAAACAGTTATTTTCTTCTCTATCTTGTTGTTTGATGTTATTTCTACTTTAGTAGATATATCTATAAACTCATCACTAGTTCTAATAAACACTAGATCCTCTGGTATTGCTTCTTTTACTTCTTTTGACATCTCACCCAATGGAGTAGCTTTAGAGATTAGAGCTACAATTGGCTTTCCACTAATACTATTAGTAGTTACTTTAGTAGTTCTAGTTACTTCACTAGCTAATTGAGATGGACTAATACTACCTGAAGATAGTGCTGAATTAGTAATACCAGGGAGAGTGAAAGAGATACCTTTAATGTTCTCTAAGTCTTTTTTAATGTTTAGATCAATATTAGTGTTATCTAATGTATCACCTAAAGATGGGAATTGTTTAGTTAGATCACTTAAATCATTAGATAGAAGAGCATATTGAGCTATTTCATCTAGTTGCTCCATAGATAGGTCTATTAAATCTAGTCCTTCTATTCCTAGTTCATTAATCACTAAGGGAATGTCTTGAATTAGCTCTACAAGGTCTAACTCTTGGTCTATTAGTTCTTCTTCAAGTAGAGCATCACTTACGTCTTGAGGGATAATAATCTCTTCCTCTGGTAGAATACCTAGATCTTCTAGTTCTTCTATGTCTTCTTCTGTTAAATCTTCTGAAGTGATTGGTTCTGGGTCATTAATTACTAATACATCTTCTGATGAGTCTTGTGGTGTATCTACTGTAGTATCTCCTCCATCACTAGAGTCTGTATTACCTCCAAAGAGGCTAGGCATAAAGAAAGAGGCAACACCACAAGACTCTGTAGTCGCACTAACACTACTTGAGTCTACTGATTCAATGTTATTAGCATTTCTAGCTCTAACAGTGAAGGAATAGCTAGTGTTACAAGCTAATTCACTAGAAATCCAAGTAGTAGCAGTAATCCAACCACTGTTAGTACCTTTAGAACCATTAGTAATATTGAAATAAGTACCACTAGGGTTAGAGTTAGCACCCCAAGTAGCTGTTATCTTATTTGAAGAGTTAACTGAAAGTGTAGGAGTACTAGGAACACTAGCAAGAGTATAGATAGTAGTAGAGGCTACTACAGTAGAGTAGCTTGAAACATTATCTATTAGATCTTTAGATCTAACTTGGTAACTGTATTGAGTATTAGGGGTTAAGCCACTATCTATGTATGTTTTAGATCCTTGGTAGGTAGTACTATCTGTTCCTCCATCATTATTACTAGTTTCGTTAAACCAATAGGTAGAAGGATGAACTCCTACAGTAGCATCTGTTGAAGAAGCACTAATTACTGTTATTTGAGTGCTACTATCTGCTGTTATTACATCTATTGCAATATTAGTTGGTGCGGTAGTGTCTAAAACTAAAGAACCCATACTAGTCCAAACGGAGAGAGCTACTCCATCACTGTTTCTAGCACACCAATAGTAAGTACCATCACTACCAATAGATGAACTTGGAGTGTATGAAGTTGTTTCGTTAATAGTACTTGTTTCACTACTGGTACCACTGTCTACTATGGTGCCATCATCTAAACAATCTTGAGCACTAACACTACTAATTCTATAATCTGTAGTTCCTACATCCCCTATGTCTGCATCTGTGTAGTTAACGGAGAGAGTTGGAGTATTGTCATTAGTATTACTAGCATCACTAGGAGAAACTAGAGTAGGAGCATTTGGTGCTACATTAGGCTGCTGTACTCCTATGGTGTAGAAGGTAGAAGTACTGTTCTGATTGTTATATGAAGTGGAGACGTATTGTTCGCTCCTTGCGGAGCTAGAGATACGGACTTCGTCGATTGTGCCGTTGAAGAATTCTGTATTTTTATCTAATGCTCTTGCCCCAAAAACCCAATCTACACTAGATAAAACTGAACTAGTTGTTATATCAATTTCTGAATCACTTTCTACCCCATCAACATGAACTTTAAAGGTATTCCCTTTATCTCTTACCAAAACGATATAATACCATTGATTTAAATTTAAAACATCCCCTAAAAGAGCAGTAGGATTAACATTATCATCAATTTGTGCCTCTATTGTAATCCCTGCTCCACTTGGGTCAGCATGAAGGTTAATATGATTACCATTATAGTCTCCAGCACCTTGATAATTATTTATCAAATAACTAGATTTACTTTCAGCGAAATTTATCCAAGTAGATATAGTAAAACTATCGTTTAGTTCAAGAGGATTTGTTCCACCTGTTGCTGTTCCGTTTAAATCAACATAATCCCCAGCCCCATCAAAACTAAACGCCTCAGCCACCTTGCCAGAATTATATACAAGATTATCTGTCGAAGAAGCATTATCATAAGCTGTACCGTTGTTTGCATTACTGGTACTGTCAGTTGCATCATCATTAGACCCTAAATGCCAAACACCCACATAATCACTGGCCCAAGTAGCAGTACTAGAAGATTGAATAGGAATAGTAGAAGAACCATAGTACATGTTAATTACTGTATCAGTGGTAGATGATATTGAGTCTAAATTAACCCAAGCAGTAAGAACTCCAGTAGTACTATCGTATTCATCTATTTCATGATATAGTTTTTCACCACTAGAGTTAGCAAATAGTATATCGTTACCTAAGAGATTACCTACGTAACCACCAGAGGTGGTTGCTTTTAAATTTGTGTCAGTGACAGAGTATAGTACTGGGAAGTTAGTAAGGTTAGAAGTTACTTTAGTGTTATCTATAGTAATTACTTTATAGTATGAGTTACCAAAGTATTGGTAGTTAGTGAAGTTAGGAGTGGTAGCGTTAAACGCTGTCCAACCACTACATCCTCCATCATCATCACAAGCATTTACTTGCCACATCATAGAAGTAGAAGAAGCAATACCACCTATTACTACTTGAGTAGTAGTTCCACCAGAGTAGTCACCATGGGTGGATTGAGCATACCAAATACTTGTAGCACAGTTAGCGCGAGTAGTAGCACTAGTACATGAAGTAGCTACAGTAGGAGTAGCTGGAGAGTTAAAGGATTGAGTAGTAGAGGCTACCTCAAAGTATACTGTTAGTGCTTCTGATGTATCACTATCTGTAGTAGAAGCTTGTAACATTACAGTAGAAGCGTTTATATATTCACCATTAACTATTTGAGCAGTGTTACTACCACCATAGTATTGACTTAGAGTAGGAGTAGCTGGAGCAGTGTTAGGGGTTTCTACTCCTATAGCGTAGAAGGTAGAGGTAGAGCTTTGACTATTATAGATAGTTTCTATATATTGCGCGCTCCTAGCGGAGCTAGAGATACGAACTTCGTCTATTGAGCCGTTGAAATATTGTCCGTAACCACGTCCCATGAGAAGATTATTGCTGATATCCCCAATATCTCCAGCAATTATTGACCCACCCAATACCCCATTATTATAAATGTAGAGAACTCCTCCAGTATGCATCCAAATTATATGTATCCACTCGTTGTTAGTATAATTAACACCTATTTGAGTCGCACTAGTAGGATAGCTCGATACCCATATTTTATCATTCCCTCCAACTACAGCCCTACTAATTGAGATGTAACTAGGAGCATCAGATAGAATGTTTTGTCCAGAATAGGAAGGAGCATCAACGGGGGATGTACCGGTGGGTTTTACCCACACAGACATTGTACCGTCAGACACACTAAGCAACGAAGAAAGTTTAGTGTTAGTATTAACATAATCCCCATCCCCATCAAACACAAACGCCTCACCAAACTTACCATAATTATATACAAGATTATCCGTAGAAGACGCATTACCATACGCCGTTCCATTATTTGCATTACTGGTACTGTCAGTTACATCATCCCCAGCACCCAAATGCCAAACCCCAGTGTAGTCACTAGCCCAAACACCAGTAGTAGTAGAGTGATCTACACTGTCTAGATCACCATAGTACATATTAATGGTTGTGTCAGTGGTTGAAGAAACACTATCTACTTCCACCCAAGCGATTAGTTCACCTGTTGAGCTAGTATATTTCTCTATTTCATAGTCTAAGTAAGTTCCATCACTACTAGTAAATACAATATCAGTTGCATCTGTCTTTTGAATTCGACCATTACTAGATGTAGCCTTCATGTCATCTAAAGTAGTACTAAAGAGCATTGGGAAGTTAGTAAGGTTGGTGGTGACTTTGGTGTTATCAATAGTAATAACACGCTTAGCGGCCATACCAAAGAAGTCATCACGACCAAAGTTAGGCGTGGTGGCGTTATACGCTACCCAAGAAGAGCAAGGGCCATCTTGAGCATCATCGCAGGCTTTAGCTTGCCATTTATAATTGGTATCATCTACTAATCCTGAAACAGTTGTAGTTGTGGTATAGGGAGTCGCTGAATAATCTCCTGATGCGGAGGTGACAAACCAAACTTTACTAGCACAATCTGCGAAGGCAGTGTCACTAGCACATGCTACTGCAGTAGTTGGAGTAGAACTTGAAGTAAAGGCAGTAGCACTTTCTTGAACTTCAAAGAACATAGTAATAGTTTCTGTAGTATCTGAATCAGTAGTAGAAGCGTATAGATCTATACTCTGTTCACTGGTATAGTCACCATTAACTATTTCACGAGTAGTAGTAGACCAGTATTGAGTTAGAATAGATGGAGCTAAAGGACTGTTGTTTTGTTGAGATTCTGCACCAAAAGTCATGAATTCTGATACTGCTACTTGATTGGTGTATTCTGTGAGGATGTCTGCGTCGGTACGAGCGATGTTTGAGATACGGACTTCGTCTATTGAGCCGTTTGTATAATAACCCGTTGGGTCTCCTCCGATATTAACAGTTGGACCATTATAACCCGGTATGCCAGTACTAGCAACATTTTTATTCAAAACACCATCAAAATACAATAAAATATTTGTTCCATTGTAAACACCAACAACATGAATCCATCTATTCGCATCAATACTATTGGAATTTGAAATAATGGACGTAGATGTCAAACTATGAACATATAGCCTAATATTATTTGTGTCATGCTTATTCAGCCATATTCTGCCTTCATGCGCAACAACAATCATAGTCCTACCATCACTTATATCATCAAAATTCACCCATGCAGAAATTGTGAAATTGTATAGTCTTTCCATGGTTGCCCCAACATAATCATCACTCCCATCAAAATCCAGTGCAGTATCAGCTATACCAGTTACAGAAGATGTAGCAGAATACTGATTCATCATTGAACCATTATTAGCATTTGATGTACTATCGGTTGATGACGCATTATACGCATTATCCATATGCCAAACCCCAGCGTAATCACTCACATAACTATCATTAGCCCAAGTACCTGTCGTAGTAGCTTGGTCAGTAGATATATCAGAATTACCATAATACATATATAGTACTTTATCTGTAGTACTAGATACATCAGTTTCTATCCAATGAACTATTTCACCAGTAGTAGCATCATACTTTTCTACTTCAAAGTCTAGAAGAGTACTACCATCACTATCTGTCCAAACGATATCATAACCATTAGCATCTGTTACTAGTCCCCCATTACCTGTTGTTTTTAGTGATGCTAGGGTGGTAGTAGCTAATACCACAAAAGCATCAGAGGTGGTTGCTACTTTAGTGTTATCTATAGTTATTTCTCTTCTGTAGGTATAACCAGAGACCCATGCTTCTCCTGCTGCTTCAGTAACTGAGACATTAGGGAATAAGATAGTAGTAATAGAAGATACTACTAAACTTATCATTACCACTGTTAACACAGTACCAAGAGTAGATAATTTAGCTTTCTTTTGTTTCTTGTTGTGTACTAACTCTAAGTACTCTTTAAGGTATGCTTCTTTCACTTCAGAGGGGTTAGAGTTATTTACTTTCTTATTGTTTTTTAGTTTAGCTGGTATCCTACTTTTGAAGTTAATACCAAGAGGCTCTTTAGTATTACCTACTATCATTCTGAAGCTAGTATTAGGAGTTCTTAAGGCTAGGGTAAGATAGTTTAAAACACAAGAAAAAAATCCTCTAGTTTTGTTAATAACTATAGATTTAATTTGCTCTAAATTGTATTTTCCGTGTCTCACAACTCTACTATAATATTTCAAAGTTGACGTACTTTTATTTTACCTAAATTTAAAAAAATAATACACAGATGATAGACATATTATAACATAAAAGATAGTTTGAAAACAATCTTTTAATTGATGTTAAATTATGCCCCCCAACTAAAAGAATCTAACGGCTAAACATTGTTTAGCCGTTAGATTTAATTTATTACTTTTTGTTGTTGATAAGATTCCCACCCGTGCGGGAATGACAGTGGCGGTAACTAGATCTCTCCACTACATCTAGTGACTTCGGTCGAGATGACAAAGAGTGGGAAGTCAGTCACCTTTAATTATC
>Ga0233445_1002042_pt1 | contig 14080 bp, 15 predicted proteins | sample SI_124_October20_5_FD_182779 | JGI IMG/M metagenome (GOLD analysis project Ga0233445, IMG submission 182779) | Seawater microbial communities from Saanich Inlet, British Columbia, Canada - SI_124_October2016_100_MG | ecosystem: Environmental > Aquatic > Marine > Inlet | place: Canada: British...
CATTAGATGTATTGCGTATCTATAAGAACTCAATTCATTCATCCATTCTGTCCACATCATATATGGCAAATGCGTAACCATTTCTTCTTCACCATCCTTTTTTCTACCCATTGATGGTGCATGAATCGGCAATTCAAATTTGGATGCCATTATATAACTATCCATTCCACCATACCAAGATACAAAATTGCCGCCAATAATGACAGCATCCTTTTTTACTTCAGATTCCGCAATGGTATCTTCTATCATTAGGCTCTGAAGAACATGTGCTCTCTTGCCCGTAAGTCCACTATAATATTTTCTATCAATTTCATTATGACACAATAGGAAATCCGCCTCTGCCAATGAATTATAAAAATGGATTTGATTTGCAACATCATAGTCTTGCCAAAACCAATTGGGACCCTCCTGCATGACTGCTACCTTATCACATACTAATCTTATTCTATCCATGTCCACTTCGGGATTATTTTTTGGTACAATTACTATACCCAAATCGTATTTAGTCTCGGTATCATAATTTTGATGTATGTTGAAATGATGTGCACCAGTACTCGCCATCCACGCCATTTCTGTTCTCATGTTATTGTGATTTCTAGGTACTTTCCCAGTGAATCCGTTTTCTGTGAAAAATGTTATATTAGTCATTAAAATCCAACCTTTTGATTCTTGGCAAATGGATAATCATTTTCGATAAAATAATTATTCAATACCGATTTATAATATTTATTTTTTAATTCCATATTCAACCATAAAAATTCTTGAACAACCGCTTTATCTAGAAATGGGAATCGTGATTCAATGCCGAACATTCCCGCCACATATTCTTCCTTAGCGATATAGGATTCCATAGAGCTATTATAAAAACTATTTCATGGGAATATGGTTCGCAAATCAGCTGGGAATAATCCTCCGAAATTACTATGGGGTGCAAATTTTCTTCCACCGAATCCATAATCGGAAATAATTTCATCCGCCCCCACACCAGATAAATGTATTTTCATATTATCTTCTTTAGCGCACTTACAAATCATTGAAAACCACGTGGCTCCTCTATCATCACATAATTCTGAAGTTTCGCGGTATTCACTACTAGACGATTTTATAGTTCATTTGAAGCTTTCCGATTGACGTCTTATCAAATCCCTTTGAATTTCCCGATCAGCATTCGATTTATACAAAAGTTTCAAATCGGCATTTTTATAATTTTTTAATATATCATGCCTTTCATTCAATACATCCTTATTTTCAGTTTTTCCCATCATGGTGTATGCTGTAAATTGTTTATTATGATTAATGAGTTCCGAGCATATCACTCCACTATCATATCCCGAACTCAAGCCTATAAATAATTTTTTTGTCAAATTGGAAGTACGTTTTAATATGGAATTTTTAAACGCTTCGCTCCAATCTTCAAATGTGTTTTTATGTTGATCCAAATCAAATTCGCATGTTGTGAATTCATCGATAATAATCATATTGGGCAATCTAAAAATTATTGTATTATTGGGTTTCATTTTTTTTACATTTACATGACCCAATAACAACAATGGGGTTTTATATGTGGAACATCCAAAATCCATATGATCAATGGAGTAAAACAATGGTTTGGTTTTAAATGGATCAACTGACATTACCATTATATTTTCATTAAAATCTAGCAAAATAATGGAAAATTCGCCATCCAATTCTTTAACAAATTTATTACCATATTTTAAATACAAATCTATTAGGCATTCCCCATCAGACGAATAGTGACCAAAATCCCCATGATTGTAAATTTCACCATTATACAAGCATATTATATTATCCTTGACAAATGGTTGTGGAGTGACCGAGCCGGTAATATTCAATAAAGTATGTACAAATAATCATCCATCTTTATGCATCACCGATGTTTTATCTGGGCCTCTACTTTTCAAATAATATATAATATCATCGATCGATTGTGAATTATCATTCTTATATTTAGTAGAAAATAAAATTCCACACATTATTCAAACAATTCCCTATACGTGCGTTCAATCCAATATTCAGGTCCTCTATTTAGGGGTGATTTTGGTATAGCATTAAAATGATATATCCAACCACATTTCAAATAGAGTAGTTCATCTGGGAACCACATTCCGTCAGCCAAATACAATAATTGTTTTGAATGTAAATCTTGGAAATTATAACAGATTGGTAACAATTTCATATCAACATTTTCCAGCCTCAATAAGAAGTTCAATGGAGTCTGATCACTGCCAACTTTCCAATTGATTTCAGCCGCTTTGATTTCTTCTTGGTTGTCCAAATAATATGATTTCATCTTTTCAAAAAATGGTTTATGTGATTCATTTACTACCTGAAATCCACTATTAATATATTCCCACGGTTTGAATGGCCACTCACCATCAAACATATTTTTAGAATATAATTCCATGCTCCTTAGTACCCACTCATAACTCCCGTTATTGGATACCCCACAATACTTACCTTCTGTTTCATCGAAAAAATCTGGGGTGTCTGGATGTATGATTGTGTCGGCGTCCACTATACAAATTTGATTATAATCAGTAATACCACTACTTTCTAGGATATCAAATAAATAATATCTCTGCCAAGGAATTTTCATTTCACTTGTTGGATATATCAATTCATCACATAAGAATAAATCGTACCCCTTACCATCAGCCCATCGCTTCCACGAATCAATTGAATATTTGTATGGTTCCGATCGTTCCGGCCTGTCCTTTAATAGTATGTTATGGATGAATATTATGTTATTCTTGCCAGTTTCCCCATTTACCAATTTACGCAATTCAGCTGGCTTATATTTGGCGTTATGCTTGTCCACAAGTTCATTGGATTGTTCCATTGGATATACACTTTCTAGATCGATTAAGCTCAATTCCCCATCAGTATCAATTATATTTGAAGGTACAAAATCATAAAAAACAATTTTATTTTTCTTCATACTGTCATATACCTTTTCCCTAAAATCGTCTGGGATCAAGTGAGTATCAAATTCATTGTCCGAAAGCACTTTACCAGATTTTGCAACATAACCCATTACCTTTTTATCATCATATATAATGCCAACCAATGCTGGAGCCACTTCTTTAAAAAAGTCCCGCTTTAGAAGTATGGAAAATATTTTTCTTCTCACATAACCCTCATCAAAAACCTTATAATATAGATCACCCTTTAGATAAGTAACCCGACCCTGATTAATACCACCAGCGACGCGACCCCTTTTATCTCTGACAATTGCAGCATCCGAAAAGTCCAGATCACTCAGTTGGTATTTTTTATATGTATGCATGTTTTTGCTTTGATTCGTCATATTCTAAAACCACTACTTTCTTAGGTATGTAACACATCATGTCTTTAAATCTAGATGTACCATTTTGGAAATCATAATACCCCTCATAAAAGTTGGGGAGGTTTTTCTGATTAAATGGGATATGATGTCCTATATTATTTTGATTTTTAATAAATTCTTCCAATAACTCAATGAACCATTTGGTCTCATATATGGCATCCAATGATAACCTCTTATGGGGAGCCTCATTACACTTATAAGTATAACCATATTTCTGTTTAACATACTTTTTTCTGTATCGTGGTGAAATATATTTACCAATACGAGTTAACATATAATATTGTACGCCTAGTTCATCAAACGCTTCATTGAATGAATTCCACATAAATTCTCGATCGACATTAACCTCTTGATCTTCACATAAATACGCGACGTATGGAGTCTCTACTCGTTTGACCAAATCCAATGTAACTTCGGCCCAACGCCTATCCATGTTGTTTTCAAATGATAAATTTGGAATATATTCGTTATACAAATCTTGAATTTTATCCAAATTCACGGTATCATTGAAATTAACTATAAATGGACAGTCCCCCAACGTGGATTTCAATTTAGGCATATTCCGTTCAATGACATCCAATCTATCTGGTTGGGTACATATGAAATTTTGAACAATACTAATCACTATACACCCCCAGCCAATAATTTATCATATCATCCAACATCGTTTCGAAAGTATATTTAGGCTTCCACCCCAAAATTTCCCTAACTCTTGTTGAATCACCCTTTAAATATTCCAGTTCTTCTGGGCGTACAAATTTTTGATTTTGTACAACATATTTTTCATAATCCATGTCCAATTCTGTAAATACATAGTCGCATAAATCTCTGATAGAATGAGTAATTCCAGTAGATACCACAAAATCATCGGGGACACTATGATTAATAATTAGATTCATTGCCCTGACATAATCCCAAGAGTGACCCCAATCTCTATACGAATCCATATTACCAAGTTCCAAATCATCTTGCAATCCCAGCTTGATCCTAACGGCAGCTTTAACCACTTTGTTAGTTACAAAATTACTACCGCGCCTAGGTGATTCGTGATTAAATAATATGCCATTGGTTGCAAACATTTTATATGAATGCCTATAATTTCTAACGATATTGTAACCAAATACTTTAGCACAACCGTATGGACTTACTGGGCTCATGCGTGTGAGTTCCCTTTGAAATCCATCGTCATCAACCGAATTTCCAAACATTTCTGAAGATGAAGCTTGATAGAATCTAGACTTTGGAACATATTTTCTAAACGATTCCAACACATTTAACACGCCCATTGAATTAGTTTGTACTGTAAATTGTGGGATATCAAAGCTGATTCTCACATGGCTCTGAGCGGCTATATTATATACTTCATCAGGCCTGATAGTGCTCATCATTCTATCTATTGAACCCTGATCCAATAAGTCACCGTATTCCGTTTTGACCTGCCCAGAACTTACTAGGTGATCGATTCTACTTTCCTGATGTTCAGCAATGGAATTTCTTCTAACCATACCATATACTTCATAATCCTTTTCCAACAAATGTTCAGCCAAATATGATCCATCTTGACCATTGATGCCTGTAATTAATGCTTTTCGCTTACCCATTTTTAAAAATCTCCATATTTCGTAAATCTGGCCAGTCTTCCATTACCCATTGTTTCGGGGTAGTTTCAATGGCCATTGTTAATTTGTCCAATCCCAATTGTGCTGTTTCGGGAGTCATATAATAATGATATCCCACCGTACTTACATTTTGATCACGCCATGGAATATTCGGTTCTCTACCATCGTATGACATACGTTTAAGTTCATCCCTGATATATTTGTTATCGAGAAGTATCATGCCCCCACGACCAAGACTTAAATGCTTCTGAAATTGGAAGCTCAATACCATTTTGGTATTTGGAATATAGCTATTCCGTTTCCACAATACCGCGGCATCGATAATATTATCACCGAGATGATAATAATTAACCCATTCATTGTTATCCCAATCAAAATCAATCCCAAGTTTTGTGGCCAAGAATGGCACTGATAAATAGGTATGACTTGGTACTGTTATATGTGATGTTCCGATTTGCCGTAGGCACAATTCCAATCCATGTGTACAACAATCTACCGCCACCGCATATGGGGCTCCGAAGAATTCTGCCACTCCATTTTCAAATTCTGTTACCACTTCGAAACTCATTATTTACATGCCTCCACATTCAAGCTGATTAGTGTGCCTGTATTCTTTTCCATATGGGGAATATAAGCCTGTGAATGATCATCAAAATTACCATGTCCAGTCTGCCGCCAATCATATTTATGAATTGAACTATACCCCAAATTATTCAGAATCCTGTTCAAGCTATCATAATCATATACGGTTTTATGATATATGGTATCTCCATCCATATCCATTCTACCATAAAGTGGACCCAAAAACATATCCAAAATGTACCCCTTTTCACAATACAATTTGGCCATAGCTTCAAAGTCTGGAACGGCCAGTCTCAATATACCACCCGGTTTTAATACCCTCTTCCATTCCGTTAATAATTCACCAACTTCCCACCTGTCAAAATATTCTATCACATGACTAGCATAAATCAAATCTACTGAATCATCCTTAAAAACCAAGTCGGTTATGCTATCATAATTCAAGTGGTCGTAATCTCCACCATCGATGTGTGTCCACCCCTTGCCAAAATCTCTCCAGCCACAGCCCATATTTATCTTAATCATCTATAAATACCTTATCCATTTCCTGACCCTTATATGGTCCAGTTTTGAATTCAAGAACTCTAGTTCCCTCTTCCAAAATCTCATAATTATGGCCACCTTGCAATGTTATACTGCAATCTCCTTCTTCCAGTTTCACTTCTTCCAAAAGGGTGTCATCGATGTCATAAAAATAAACCTTAACCCACCCCTTTAATACTACCCAAGATTCTTGAGCTATACAACATCGTTCACCGGCCTTAAAAATATGTTTATGTGGTTTGAATGTTTTACCCTCTTTCATCTGTAAAGCTGATAATTGTATAAATTGATTTTCATCAACCAGATCGGTTCTACCATCTTCAAAATCATCAAACTCATGTACTATGTGCAATAAAAGTTCTGGATCAATTTTTGAATATATTTGTCTCATATTTTCTCCTATATGTATTGAATTCCCCATTGCTCTTCAGAAAGCTGATTAAATGGATATGTTTTGTGTGTATTTTGTTCAAAAAACAATCGTATCATTTTCCAATCGTTAATATCACGTTCCGTTTTGTCCCTATGTTTTCGTGAAAAATAGAATCGGGGCTCTAAAAATCTATAACCATTGACAACAAGACTATAATTTTCAATTAAATCCGTGTCCCCCTGTGCATCAAATAATTTAAATTTCAGTCTATTTTTAGCAAATATTTCTATTCCATTTTGACGAATTTCTCCCGATGTATCTCCGAATAACTGTGCCCGTATCTCATTGGAAATGATTATGTCTATATCATCATTTTTACGAATTCCCATGAGTGCTAGAATACCACTTTGACAAATAGTAAAATGTTCTTTTGGAATTCCAATGGCTTCTGGACTCCCTATTCCATCTATATTATAAATAGGTGATTTAATCCTCAAAATACCATCTTTTTCTCTAGGATTGTATATTTTATTTTCATCCATATAAAATGGAATGTACGGTTTGCCCCTACTAAGTCTGCCAATCATTGCACATGCTCTGTGGTAACTATGTTTAATAAACCCATTTTCAAATTCTACGGGGTTGTCCTTCAAGAACTGGCCGATCTCATCATCAGTCATTTCCTCAAGTGACGAGTAATATTCTTCAGACATATTTTCCCAACCCAATTTGTGATGATCACCAACACCCTTTCTGAATTCGGCCCTCATTGCGTTGTAATATTGCCAAATGCCGGGAGTCAACATATTTCCAACGCCGTATTCTCCAGTCCAAAATTCAACAACATCCCCAACCGTTTTCAATTTTTCACCCTGAGTAATAATTTCTTTTCCGCCACCACCTCTGGCCAGCTCCATTTTCAAAAAATAATCCAATGATATTGGCTGATATTTAGGTTGTTTCATATTTTCTTTCCTCTTAATTTGACGCCACCTTTTCATCAATTTAAACCATTTATTGTTATCAATATCTTCATTCATATACTCAAATTTGATACCAGATACCCAATGTGAATAATTAAAGCTCAACTGATCACGGCGACTGCCATTTTTTAATTCTTCCCACCATTTTTCGGAAGATAATTTTACATCTTTTTCATTGTGTCTCCGGATAATAATAGTTGTCCGCCCCTGACCGTTGTTAGCTGGATATCCCGCGTCTCTATATCGTTGTACTTGTGCATGTACCACTTCCATATTATCTTTATAGTTACCACTTTGATCACCCAACCATTGTATAAATTCGGCCTCTTTATATACACAATTTCGACTATTTATGCCGCTACAATATTCATGATTCAATACCGCCAAGTTGACATCATTTAAATATCTATCTACCAATTCATTGGGATCGGCAATTATTTTGATATCAGTATCGACCCAAATGCTTATGTCATATTCTGACAAATATCTATGAGGCACCAACTTTGGTTTTTTAGAATTTCTAACAGGATCGTATGTGGGAGTAATCATCCTAACGTCCCATATATCGGACTTAAAATTGGCATTATCTGTAAAGCATATGTAATCGTAACCATCAGACACGACTTCAGGATCGTGCAAATAATAATTATCACCCCCGAAACAAGCTGTATATATAACTTTATTATTCATTAATTTTCTCCACTATTTCATCCGCAATATCAATACACGTGTCGATTTTGCCTGAAAATATTGTGTAAATGTTGTCATCATATTTCTTAATAATTGACGGTCTCGCATCATCATATTCCCGTTTGGGCAATACCGTCCTAACTGTAAACATTGAAGCTATGAAATGACCGTCCTCAATTCCATTAAAGAATTTCTGTGCCGATTCCACGAACTTGTCCACATTACTTATTTCCGGTTGGACAATGGGAGTTCCTGCAATTTGTTGTTGCATCTTAGGTGATACTTCTGGAAATTTGCCATTATTAGTTTCATGTATGGCGTGGACTACATTGCCCAATACATGATGACCACTCATTCCAAGTGGATCGATGCACATGAAAGGGCCGTCCATTATTACCACACTTTTTCCCCTAAACGAATCCGGCAATTTTACAATCGGCTTTTCACATACTTCGAATTGATAGTCATCCAGTGGGGGATCAATAAACAGATTATTTCGTGAATAGGTTGCAATTACTATATGATCATAGTGCCCCCTAATAACATTATCGAATCTATCAGTACTTATATATGAGCTCAAATTTATTCTCACATCGTACATTCTCAATTTTTCCCTGACCAATGCTGTCAATATATGTGGATTAAATAGTGATTCATTGACTTTAACAATAAGTTCTATTTCGTCACTATTGACAATATCAATATTATCCACTATCTCATATTCCAATTTCATTTCGTCTAAAAATTCAAGATACTGTTCGGCATTCACAAAGCTGTCATTTTTAGAAATACAATAATAGTGATCATCGCCATCATGAACAGCCTTACCGTATGTATCCCTAAAGGATTGTTCACCTTTAAGACACGATTGTGCCGTTTCTTTGCTGCGTGGGTAGTGATATCCACGGTGTAACCGATATTGATTTACAAATGAAGCCCCAGTCATTATGTCATTTGAAGATTCAAATATACTGACATCATATCCATCCTTAGCTAATTTCCACGCTGCCGTTGTCCCGAATATTCCACCACCAATTACAGCAACCGTTGGAAGTATAGTATTGAATACAATGGTAGTTAATTTTTCAGCAAACATTGTTATTTTTCTGTTATAATCAAAATCTGCAGTATCATCCAAAACCGCCCGAATCATTATAGGTAAAACATCTTCATCCACCTCGGCAAAATCATAACCATCACATCCATCACATCCAATATAATGCACAGGCGTACCAGTATCATTTCTATCGTATTCAAATTCAACCGTTTTATCATTGGTGAATTTTATAGTGAAATGCAATTTGTTCTTAATATCATGCCTATCGATATTTTCAATATCACTTTCACCTATTTGATTATACAACAAATACGCGTCATGATACATAAAATTTGGAATAGATGCTCTATGGTAATTTCTGTACTCAGTTCTACCGTATTTTTTCCAAACCACTTTCCACGAATCCCATGTCATCGATTTGATTTTATCAGCCCCAGACCTATAATTAAATACATCATCAACATACAATTTGACGCCTTTTTCATCCGCCAACTTATACATTTCTTCGGCCATATAATGTGACATTACCATTGGCTTTTCACAAAATACATTCTTGCCCGCGGTTAGGCAGGTTTTAAGAATATTTTTATGGGTGTCATTTGGAGTGGCAATAAATACCCAGTCCACATCATTCAATTGGGATGCCCACAAATCTTTGCTACCACACGCGAATACTATATCATGATTCAACTGCTCCAACTTGGTCTTTAATATCGACCCCCAATATCCAACTCCAACAATTCCAATTTTCATTTATACTCCAACAAGTTCAGTAGTTAATAGGTGCAATTCTGGGACATGTGTTATAAATTTCCCACCCTTTTTCATAAACGGCGCTTCTTTACCCGTTATTTCTTTTTTATAATTCCACGCTCCTAAGTACGCGTGAGTAACCCCATCGGACCAAACATCGGTATATTGTATGATTGGGATATTTGTATTTGGTATAAATTTTCCCCATTTATCCGGTGTTGTATCCACCACATAATCTACTATATCATCAGTAATTCCACACATATTGCACACTTGGGTAAATTTAGCAGTAGCTCCATATCCAACGATTTTTGTGTCGGCACATGCCGCCAATACTATCATTTCAAATTTGATTTGTTCCATGTTGTATTTCATTGTTTCGAAGTGGGATGCCAATTTATCGTAATCGTCCAACCCCAATTGTTGTTCACCATATAGTACACCATTTAATCTACCCGAATTAACAACATGAGAGCTCTCATTTTTAGCTATGAATATTCGATATGATCCACCGTGTACATCGGTTGGAATAACATCTATAACCTTTAAGCCAATCGGTTTCAATATATTTTTCAATGACATTAAGCTGAAATATGATTGGTGTTCATGGTAGAATTGATCAAATGCATTCTTTTCTATAATATATTTCAGTGCCGGACCATCTATAACAAAAATACCATCATCCTCTAAAATATGACATACCGCTTCAAACGATTGTTCCAAATTATGCACATGGGTCATAGTATTGGCGGAATATATCAAATCTTGTTTACCATGACTAGATAGAATATCTTCAGCCAATTCCATATCCCAGAATCGAGCTTCAGTTCTAATACCCATTTCATTAGTACGATCGGCAAAATTTTGGCATGGTTCTACAGCGATGGGCTTTCTATCCAAAAAATGTTTAATAAAAATTCCACTATTTGAACCAATTTCCAATACCTTGGTTGGATTGTAACGGGATTTCAAATAATCAGCAGCACCCTTAAAATATTCAATCATCGTATTGGATTGTGAAGAATCATAAACATAATCATCTGGAAATAACAACTCCTGATCCGCGTTGTTTATTAATGATACCAGCTTGGTATCGTCATCAAATCCAACTACCAATGGATATGTTAGTTCCCTATCTGATCCATTTTTTGACAATGTATTGACCAGGGGCAAATCCCCAAAATTAATTAATTCTCTTTTTGACATAACATATAATCCCTTCTTTATCTTTTAAAACCTTATGCAGTGTTTTTGGAAATGAGTTCCCCGCTGGGTGCCCAATATATTTAATTAATTCCAATTGACCGCTTTCTATATATTCATCTATGGCCTGTTTCAACTCTGGAAATAATCCATAGTCATCAAACGCCAATAATCGTTTTGATTCACCATTCATTACATTATCAAATGTCTTAATCGCATTGTCAATGTCCAATTTAATATGTTCGTAGTCGTGAATACAATCAATGATAAATAAATCAACTTTACCAAATTGCCATTCGGAATTATATACATCCTTTGTAACATACGTTATATTATCCCTATCAGAATTATATACTTGTTCCGACTTGACATGCCTATCTGATAAATTGTCTACAGCTATAACCTTTTCAAATAAATGGCTCAATACGTGTGTTGTCGCGCCGAGTGATGATCCAATTTCTACAGCGTTACATTTCTTATATTCCCCAGTATCAAAATAATCAATAAAATCCGCTTTCCATTTCAATGAAGTGGTTGTTTTAGATACATATTTATCGGGTAAATCATCCAGCAACTTTTTCTTATTTTCATCTACCACATAATTAATACCACTCACCACATTATGCCTATGGGGAACTTGCCGTTGTATGGAAAACGTATCTGAATATCTAGAAGTGAGATCACCCATTCCAGATTGATTGCTGATATTTATCTGTGATTTGGATTTTATATACAATTGAATTCTCGCATCAATGTGATTAAAATCTAAAGCTTTTTCAATGAAATCAAAATCCGTTTGACCAATTGGTTTCCCTATATAATAGAAATATGGCATTGGATTCCGTTTTAACAGATCGATAATTATATTATCTTGTGTATAATCATACCTGTTTGAAATCAATAAGGAGCCAAATTCTTTAGTCCCTACATTATCGTTTATTATGGAGTCTCCCAATTTTATTTCTTCATCAGACCAATATAATTCCGGCATGGTGTCGTCATATTCACTGGGTTCAAATTGCCAAAATTTCAACATTTGTTCTACCAATGGAGTACCCAAGTTCTCGGTATCATAAATTCGATAATGGTCGTGGAAAACGTCTCCCAGTACATAATCTTTGAATCCATCGATGTGTGGATTGTTTTGAAATATGGTTTCTACGTTTAAAAATGGATCATTCCATGATCCCCAATTGTCCTCATACTCTCCAAATAATGATTTTAACAATTTTGGCGATGGGACATATACTTTACAATTTGGATACTTTTCCTTTAATAGTCTGGGCATGGCGGATATTATACCCCAGTCCCCCACACCATGACAAGACCGCATTACAGTAAATTCTCCACCTTCCAAATATTCATCTGGAATATAACTTGGATTGTCAATTGAAAATCCCAATCGTTTTGTATCGTTTACACTATACAATATGTTATCTAATATTCTCCAAAAAATCATTAATCGATCCCTTCGTAAAATTCGTTCTGTTGTTCTTGTTTATTAATGTGTTTATTGTGTACCAGACACCACTCTTGTTCTGTGGGCAATGTACTTATAACCTTAGCACCATCTACAATCTCATGCACTTTATTTTTCCATTTGATGTCTGCAGAATTTTTATAAAGCCGTGACTGAAAATCGGGGAAGTTGATCCACCCCATTGAATTTACATGCCAATTCCACTTTTTGATATGTTCCTTAGTCAGTCCGCCCACTAAATTTATTCTGGGAATTCTAATAAGATCAACCTTTGGGTTGAGCTCCATTAGTATATAAATATTTTCAATCAAGTCGGTTGGGAAGTATTCGTCAGCGTCAACTGAAAATATGTACTTACCTTCACACTTAGAATTAGCGTAATTCTTTTGACTTGCAAAGTCTTTATTCAATTCTCGTTGGAATACATGAATATTATCCAGTTTACCAAATTCATCTATAATTTGTCTGGTATATTCATCCGTACTATAATCATCCACAATAACGACTTCACATTCATAATCCAATTCACTACTTATTATTTGATTTAATAGATTCTCCAAATCCTTACCTTCATTGTGAGCCAAAATTGCAAACGAAACATCCATTTTTATCTCCCTATTTTCTTAATATCCCTTGGAAATTGATAATCTAATAAGTACAATGCCGTTGTCTTAAGTTTGTTTAGTTCAAACATTCGGTATACATCAGTACCTTTTAGTATTGGGCTCAGATGTGAATATGAATTTTTCATATCACCGATTATCATTCTATTATATTTCATGCCCTCTTTTTCCTCACGAATAATCCCGTCGAAAAAATTCAATACACGCCGGAGATGAGTACCCCTGAGCTTTAATTTCTGTTGCTCTCTCAATTGCAAGGTGTGCACCACTTTTGTAATAGTTCCATCCTTACGTTTGCTCCAAGTTTTAGAATCGAATATGTCGGTCAGAACCAATACAGTTCGCCATTTCTTTTTAGCACCCTCACCATATACAAATGTTAATACCTGTCCCGGTTCAATCTGATTCCAATTGATTTTAATTCTATTTTCATTCACTTTATTGCACCTTTAAATCTACTGTGATTCCCATGCTCTTTACAGCACCTAGAAAATCAAATTTATTATATATTTCAGCTCCTTCGATATCCAAGCGGCTCTCATAGAATTCTCCAGGTTTTCCCGGTACTGGATAGTTTTTTTGACTGTCAACGTCTATCTCTATTACTTTAGCGTATTTCCATACCCAATCATCCGTTTTACCTTCTGGGAAAATGATACCTTTTGTGCCCATATTCAATACACTAGGATACCAGAACAGCTCTCGCTCGGTATCAAATACTTCAAGACTTCTAATCAATTCGGGAGTATTCTTTATATGTTTGGCTCTTTCTTTTGATTCTTTAGTGTAATGTGAATTACTGGTGTA
>Ga0233445_1002046_pt1 | contig 14060 bp, 13 predicted proteins | sample SI_124_October20_5_FD_182779 | JGI IMG/M metagenome (GOLD analysis project Ga0233445, IMG submission 182779) | Seawater microbial communities from Saanich Inlet, British Columbia, Canada - SI_124_October2016_100_MG | ecosystem: Environmental > Aquatic > Marine > Inlet | place: Canada: British...
AAAAGAAAGACAAAAATATTATTGTGCCCTTTGGGTACAAGCAAGTTGGATGTTTATTGGTTGCGCATCCCCTAAAGTAGCATGCAATAAATAAACTGCCCATATTGTGCAGGCATTTTGTCCGTTTTCTTTGTGATAAAGAAGATGAACAAAACGAGCTTTATGCCTTTGGAGTGCAAGTAAGATGTGTGGTTTATTTATTGTGAGTTACCTAACTTCGCAAGGAAATTAACATGGCTTATCGTTTAAAAAATCGCTGGCATGATTCGGGTATGAATGACCTCTCGGCAAAAACCATGGATGAGTGCGCAGGAGCGCTTGCCTACATCGTATGGAGGCTCGCAAAGGAAAATGCCAATAATCTGTATGTGGAATTTTATCAATTTAAGAGTCATGGCCAACTCATTGTTGTGATTTGTGAATACTTGGCTTTTGAAATACAGATGGCTGACCGAGTTGCCTATGATTTATTTGATACGGATGAAGAAAGGCAAGAATTTATTGTTGCACTTGCCAGTAGTTGTGCTGAACACGTTCAGGATAATGCTCAGGATTTTTTAGGCAAAGGTGACTACAAAACAGGATTCATCAATACCTTGAATCAGCGATCGAATGAATATGCTGAGTATAAATTCACAGAAGATGGGCCCAGTTACTCATTTACTCGGCATTTAGGCGCTATGATTCAAAAAGTAATGGGGGATGAAGAAGTGAATAAGTGGGTGATTAATCAGGTCATGGAAATTGATGCGCCAGATATTTATAAAATAATTAAGAAGTCGATGATTAATTTGCTGGATTTTTAGCGTAATTTTAGGAACGATTCAAAAATAACTTTTACTCAATTTATTACCCCATAGACTTCGTTACTCAAATAGTTGCATAGTTCGTGCCCATTCCTAAGATTGCCTAAAGTCCTAATTCATTCCAGATATTATCTATTCTGGCTTTAACTTCATCGGTCATTTTAATCGTCTCACCCCAGTTTCGAGCAGTCTCTCCTTGCCATTTATTGGTTGCATCAATGCCCATTTTTGAACCTAAACCTGAAACGGGAGATGCAAAATCTAGGTAATCTATGGGGGTATTGTCAAGCATAATGGTGTCTCTTATGGGATCAACTCGGGTTGAAATAGCCCAGATGACATCATTCCAGTCACGCACATTAACATCATCATCGGTGACAATAACAAATTTGGTGTACATGAATTGTCTCAAGTACGACCAGGCTCCCATCATGATGCGTTTGGCATGTCCAGGGTATTGTTTTTTGATGCTGATGATGGCGACTCGATAAGAGCATCCTTCGGGGGGTAAATAAAAGTCGATGATTTCAGGAAATTGTTTTTGTAAAATGGGAATAAAAACTTCATTGAGTGCTAATCCTAAAACAGAAGGTTCATCAGGTGGACGCCCAGTGTAGGTGCTGTGATAAATCGGGTTGTTACGATGGGTGAGCGCTTCAATGGTGAAGACAGGAAATGTTTCCACTTCATTGTAATAACCTGTATGGTCGCCAAAAGGTCCTTCTTCTGCTGTTTCAGTCGGGTCAATAAAGCCTTCTAAAATAATTTCTGCATAAGCGGGAACTTGTAGTTGATTGGTTAAGCATTGTGTTGTTTCAGTTTTGCTGCCTCGTAACAATCCTGCAAACGCATATTCTGATAAGGTGTCGGGAACGGGAGTAACTGCTGCCAGTAAAGTGGCCGGATCAGTTCCAAGAGCAACCGCAATGGGGAATTTTTCGCCAGGATGCTGTTGCTTCCATTCTTTGAAATCCAGTGCGCCACCCCGATGAGATAGCCAGCGCATGATGACTTTATTCTCATCAATGACTTGTAAGCGGTAAATGCCAATGTTTTGCCGCTCTTTGAGTGGCCCTTTGGTAATGACCAGTGCCCAGGTGATTAAGGGTGCTTTATCTCCAGGCCAACAGGTTTGTATTGGCCATTCCGATAGTTTTATCTCGTCATTTCTTAAGATGTTTTCTTGGCAAGGTGCTTTCTTGATTTGTTTCGGATGCATGTTCAATACTTGTTTAAAAATTGGCAGTTTTTCCCAAGCATCTTTCATCCCTTTGGGTGGGTCAGGTTCTTTTAAGAATGCCAGTAATTTGCCAACTTCACGCAAGGCTTCAATTGAGGTTTGTCCCATACCCATCGCAACGCGTTCTGTGGTGCCAAATAAATTAGTTAAGACGGGAGTTTGAAAAGCTTTTGGGTTTTCAAAGAGCAATGCTGGGCCATTGGTTCTGAGTGTACGGTCACTGATCTCCGTCATTTCAAGGTAGGGGTCTATTTCATGAGTGATTCGTTTGAGTTTATTTTTGTCTTCTAATATTTGAATGAATTGTCTGAGGTCTCGGCAGTCCACATTATTTTCCTGTAGATGATTTTCTGTGATTATCGATTTGATCAACTATAATTGAAATCAAAGTATACTCTAATTAATCAATATAGCTGTGTTAACACTCAATGGTCAAAAAAAAAACTAATAATTCGTCGGGTTCAAATATAAAGTGGCTTGTTTCTGGGCTGTTTATGGGGTTGGTTTGTTCGGCATTTTTTCATCTGTACAATCTACAACAAATCAATGGTAATAACAAAACATTGGCTTCAACTTCTTCTGAAAAAAGACAAAAAATTATTTCACTGGAAAAAATCAAGCTGGATTTTTATGAATTGTTGCCAAAGATGGATTTTAATGTCAGTGGGCGTGAAGAAATTAAAACTGAGGTTAATCATCCTGTTAAAAAGACTGTTCGTGTTGTTCCAAAACCTGAAAAATCAATCAGTAATAGTTCTCAGCGCTATGTGTTGCAGGTGGGGTCATTTGAAAGAGAGCGGGATGCTGATGCACAAAAAGCAAAGTTGATTTTATCAGGTTTTGATGTACGGGTTAGAAAAGTCATCGTTCAGCGCAAAAGCTGGTACCGTTTGTTATTAGGTCCTTTAGATAAGAAACAATTGGTCAGCGTGAAACGTCGTCTGAAATCTGAAAAAATAGATTCAATGGTTTTAAAATTATAGTGAGGATTACATGAGTCAAGGTTTGCTCTATATTATATCAGCGGCTTCAGGAACGGGAAAAACATCGTTGGTTAAAGCCTTAGTGGGAGATGAGCACGGCATACAGTTGTCAATTTCGTATACCACAAGAAAATCCCGTGAAGCAGAAGTTGAGGGTAAAGATTATTATTTTACGGATGAAAAACAATTTCAACAAATGGTCAAACAGCAAGCGTTTTTAGAGCACGCTCATGTTTACGGGAATTATTATGGAACATCGGTTGAAAAACTGAATGAAAAACTCAATGCAGGCATTGATGTTATTTTGGAAATAGATTGGCAAGGAGCGGATCAGGTTAGAAAAAGAATAAACAATAGTCGTTCCATTTTTATTTTGCCTCCTTCAGTTGATGCGTTAAGAGAACGATTGGAAAGTCGGGGGCAAGATAGTCAGCAGATTATTGACGGCAGAATGGAGACGGCAATTAAAGAAATGATGCATTATTATAATTTTGATTACCTGGTGATTAATGACCAATTTGAAAATGCTTTAAATGATTTAAAATCAATTGTTAGAGAGAATCAGCTGCAAACAAATCATCAGCGATTAAATAATAATGAAATAATTAAAAATTTAGGAATTTGAAAAAAATTCTGGAGCAGAGCGGAGACTATTATGCAGAGCGTTAAAATGGAAAGAATTATTGGAAAACTTACAACAAATTATTTTCCATTTAATCTATTGTCTCAGGAAAGAATTTTTGAAGTGGCCAATCTGGTTCGTTTTATTGAAATGAAAGAAGGAGAGATTTTTCAGATAACGGGAGGTACGGGGCATGATTACCTGTTTGTGGTAGAGGGCAGGTTGGAATTAATACAAAGAGGCCAGGTCAAATCAATTTCTGGGCCAAAAGAAACTCGAGTGCGCCCATTGGTATTGCTTTCAAAGCCTAATACATCAACGCTGGTCGCCAAAGAAGATGCCATTATCTGTCATGCCGATAGAGAAATGCTAGATAAGCTGATTTCCTGGGATGAAGTGGTACACATTACAGAAGATATCGATGAAGAGCTGAAAGAAAGAATAGACAGTGTTAGGAATTCTTTGGTTTTTAAACGTTTGCCGATGGAGTGTGTGGAAGAGGCTTTCAAAAAAATGAAGTCTCGTCAGGTTAAGAAGGGAGAAGAAATTATTAAGCAAGGTGAGGATGGCGACGCTTACTTTGTGATCACCAAAGGAACCGCAGAAGTTTTTCAAATGGGTTTGTATGATGATGAGCCAAGATTAATTTCCGAATTAACTGATGGAGATGCTTTTGGTGATGAGGCTTTGGTGACGGGTAAAACCAGAAGTGAAACAGTTCATATGACCTCGGATGGTGAATTGCTGGTACTTTATAAAGAAGATTTTGGTGAATTGATCAGTAAAGAATTTGTTAAAACCGTCAATGCTAAAATTGCAAAAACAATGTTGGAAACGGGATATGAATTAATTGATGTTCGGTATTCAGAAGAATATGACGAAGAGCATATTCCCGATGCAAATTTATTGCCGTTGTATGAATTGCGAGACAGAATGAATGAGCTGGATGTTAGCAAAAAGTATATTGCTTATTGCCATTCAGGTAGTCGAAGTGCAGTGGCTGTGATGATGTTAAATCAAAATAAATTTGATGTATTATCACTTGATGGTGGAATCAGGGACTGGCCTTTTGAAACAGCATCGGTTGATTTGTAGAGAGGCAATGAGCAATGAGAGGTATTGATTTATTTCGTGCCCATTCCTTGTTATTTAACCCATCGTTTAAATCGTTTCAAACAATAAGTGCGTAATTCATCATAGGTTTTAAAGTGAAGTTTAAAGCTTTCTTCTGCAGGCGAGTCATATTCACAATAGTCATTTGAGTAGTCTTCACAAATGTAGGGTCTGCGATCATACACAGCGCATTTTCTGTCAGCCAGTAAGTGCGCACATTTGCTTTGAAACAAGATGAACCAGCCATCACTGTCCTGATAAATTTCTACATTAAGATGAGAAACCTGCCAGAGTAAATGTTCGAAGTCCAGTTTTGATCTGGGCGTATCAATTTTTTGAGTAACGTAAGTACAGCATTTTGAATTGATGCAAAATTCACATTTGTTTTGCGCTGTTATTTCAGTTTTGTTGGCTTCACTCATGATAAAAGTGTGTTCATAATTTGGTGAAATGAGTCTATATTGATTAATATATTCAAAGAAAATAAGAATATTATTTGTTTTTATGCTGAATTTATATCAAAATATCCTATCTTTAGTAAAGACTGGTATCGATTTTATATTTTTATATGTATAGTTATAGGCTCTAAAGATTAAGGTGTGGTCAAGTTATTAAGATTGCAGATTGTCATTTCATGTTGTTTCATCTTTCACCTCTTTGCCGTAGCATTATTTCCGTCATAAAAATATATATTATCTAAAAAATTCAATTATTATAATTTATTAAATGGAGTGTGAATGTGAGTGAACACGTTATACATGTCACTGATAGTTCTTTTGAAAGTGAAGTTATTAAATCTAGTGTCCCTGTTCTGGTAGATTATTGGGCAGAGTGGTGCGGACCATGTAAAATGATTGCGCCAATTTTAGATGAAGTATCGAAAACTTATGCGGGTAAAATTGTTGTTGCTAAATTAAACATCGACGAAAATATGGATACTCCTCCTCGTTATGGGATAAGAGGTATTCCTACTTTAATGCTATTTAAAGATGGGAATGTTGAAGCAACAAAGGTTGGCGCAGTATCAAAATCACAACTTACTGCATTTATTGATAGTAATATTTAATGGGTTGATCTATAGTTGCAATTATAGAACACAATTATGTTCACCTACATTAATTAAATATTGATTTCATATTGAGCTTCAGTTTAAAAAGTGAGCTGAACCTCAATTTTGAAAATTATTCATTCTACAATTGATACAATTACATTCTTAACATGGTAGTCTCTTTCTATCTGCCAACAAACTCCTTAATCTGGAAATCACTAAAATTTTAACGGTAAGCCTGGATCATTCGATTTAGTCTTAATCATCTTTATTTAACCTTCAAATTAAACACCTACCTGAGATTATGAACTTAACAGAACTTAAGCGGAAAACGCCCGCTGAATTAGTAGAAATTGCCCGTAAAATGGGTTTAGATAACGTTACGAGATCACGTAAACAAGATATCGTATTTGCAATTTTAAAATCACACGCTAAAAAAGGTGAGGATATCTTTGGCGATGGTGTTTTAGAGATCCTGCAAGATGGTTTTGGTTTCTTGCGATCTGCCGATAGTTCTTATCTGGCAGGACCAGACGATATCTATGTTTCCCCAAGCCAAATAAGACGGTTTCAGTTAAGAACAGGTGATACGCTGGCAGGTAAAATACGTCCGCCGAAAGACGGTGAGCGGTATTTTGCTTTGTTGAAAGTCGGTGAGCTTAATTTTGAACCGCCTGAACAAGCCAAAAATAAAGTATTGTTTGAAAATTTCACGCCATTATTTGCCAATGAGAAATTTAATATTGAGCAAGGCAATGGGAGTACAGAAGATATTACGGCACGTATTGTTGATTTGGTTTCGCCAATCGGCAAAGGTCAGCGAGGCTTGATTGTTTCACCTCCCAAGGCAGGTAAAACATTAATGCTACAAAACATAGCACAATCAATTGCCGCACAACATCCAGAATGTTATTTGATGGTGTTGTTGATTGATGAGCGTCCAGAAGAAGTCACTGAAATGGCAAGGTCAGTAAGGGGGGAAGTCATTTCAAGTACCTTCGATGAACCTGCCAGTCGTCATGTGCAAGTGGCTGAAATGGTGATGGAAAAAGCAAAAAGATTGGTCGAGCATAAGCGTGATGTTGTTATTCTGTTGGACTCAATTACCAGATTGGCGCGTGCATATAATACAGTTATACCTTCATCGGGTAAGGTGCTGACGGGGGGAGTTGATGCCAATGCCTTACATCGACCTAAGCGATTTTTTGGTGCAGCAAGAAATGTAGAACATGGTGGAAGCTTAACCATTCTTGCAACAGCATTGGTTGAGACGGGTTCACGAATGGATGATGTTATCTATGAAGAGTTTAAAGGCACGGGTAATATGGAAATTCATCTGGATAGAAAAATAGCAGAAAAAAGAATTTATCCTGCAATTAACATTAATCGTTCTGGTACAAGGCGTGAAGAACTATTGGTAAAAGCGGATGATTTACAAAGAATGTGGATTTTAAGAAAAATTTTACATCCAATGGAAGAAGTTGCGGCGATGGAGTTTATCTTAAATAAATTGAAAAATACCAAAACAAATTCTGAATTTTTTGATGAAATGAAGCGATAATTCATTCTTCATCCCACAAGGGGATAGTTTCGTTTGAGCGAACGAGTTGCTCAACTCAGTTTAATTTGGTGTTGTCATGAAATACACGAGTCCAAATAAAGTATCTGTATTGCCTGTTTTTGTTATACTTCTGATTGCTTTTTTACAGTTGGAAGTGGCTGTTGAGGCCGCTTCATTTGATGAGATTGATCAAAGAGTTGTTTGTATTAATACTATTTCAGATAATGGTAAATCAAAAATAGGATCTGGTTTTTTTATCAGTGATTCATTAATTGCAACGGTTTATCATCAGGTGAGAAATGGACGCTCAATAGTCTATAAGAATGATGGAACAAAAACTGAGGCAGTTGTTGTTGTTAGTGATCCGAGAGTTGACTTAGCAGTGATTGAAGTGCCTAAAAGTGACTCTGGTTATATTAATTTAAGTCGTGATGATTCTCGTTTGTCTATGGGGCAAGATATTTTTACCATAGGTTGTCCTTTGGGATTTGATCATTCATTGTCCAGGGGCATTGTTAGTTATGCAAAGCGCAAGGTTAATGGTTTAAATCTGATTCAAATCGATATGACGGTCAATCACGGTAACAGTGGGGGGCCTTTATTAAATAAAGAAGGGCGAGTCATTGGCATTGTTTGGGGGAAATTGAAAGATTCTACCAATATTAACTTTGCGATACCGACGATAGAGCTAAAAAAATTATTAAATACCAATGAAAAAGCTGAAAATGATGGGGTTTTGTCTGCAGAGTTATCTGCATTGTGGGAACAGGCGACATCCAGTAATGATTTGCATGAGCAGAAACGACTGTATCAAAAAATATTGCTAAAAGATCCAGACTTAGCAGAGGTTCACTATAATATGGGGTTAGTGTTATTTAGTTTGGGTGAATACCATAACGCAAAAAATCGTTTTAAAGATGCAATCAAGCTTAAACCTGATTATTACAAGGCCTATTCCAATTTAGGTTTGGTTCTTGGTAAATTAAAAAAGTATAAAAAGGCAAGAGATGCTTTAATTAAGTCAATCTCAATTAAATCAGATTATTCATCAGCCTATTTAAATCTGGGTGTGGTTTATGAGATAGGTTTAAAAGATAAGCAATCTGCTAGAAGAATTTATAATAAATATTTAAAGTTAATGCCTAATTCTTTTGAGTCCAGAGAAATTAGGAAAAAATTAAAAAAATTGTAAGGCAACAAAATGGGGTATTTATTTATTGCAAGTTGCCTAATAACTTAAGTGGTAGTAGTGATGTCTGAAAATAGTGAATTGCCAGAAAAATTGGGTAAATATAAAATTGAAAAGGTATTGGGTCAAGGAGCGATGGGCATTGTTTATGTCGGTTTTGATTCAGGCATAGAAAGAAAAGCTGCCCTGAAAACAGTGCGTAAGGATGTGTTGGATCAAGGTGATGCTGAAGAAGTATTGGCACGTTTTAAGCGTGAAGCGCAAGCTGCGGGACGTTTGTTGCACCCAAATATTGTCAGTGTCTATGAATATGGTGAGGAAGACGATACTGCTTATATCGCCATGGAGTTTGTTAAGGGTAAAGAGTTAAAAGATTATTTTGATAAAGAAGAACGATTTGAGTTGAAAGATGCCGTTAAAGTCGTTAATCAAATTTTAAGTGCATTATCATTTTCTCATGACAAAGGTGTGGTGCATCGAGATATTAAGCCCGCTAATATATTTGTGATGGAATCAGGCGATATTAAGCTGGGTGATTTTGGTATTGCTCGTATAGATTCGTCAAATTTAACGCAAGCTGGTACGGTCATGGGGACCCCAAGTTACATGTCTCCTGAGCAATTCATGGGGCAAAGAGTTGATGGTCGGTCTGATTTATTTTCTGTTGGTGTCATATTGTACCAATTTTTAACCAACGAAAAGCCTTTTACGGGGTCGTTAACCACGATTATGCATAAGGTTATGAATACAGTGCCAGAAAATCCTTCCGCACTGAATTTGCAAATACCTCAATTTTTTGATGCAGTTGTGCAAAAAGCCATTGCCAAAAGACCTGATGAGCGTTTTCAGAATGCCGATGAATTTACTCGTGCATTGAATGCGGCATTAATTGGTCAGCCAATGGAAGAGCCAGAAGACGAAATGGATGATGACGATGCAACCATTGTTGGTCAGTCTGTTGATGATGCAACGATGGTTGCGACTAAAGCGCCTCCACCGCCAGCAGCCAAGGTTAAGCCTCAGCAAACACGTCCTGCGGCTTCAGCTCAGCCCTCTCACGTTGAATCTGTTTCATCTTCATCGGCTACATCGTCAAATAAAGGTATTGCCATTGCCGTTGTTTCATTATTGATACTGGTGGGTGGTGGACTTGGGCTTTGGCAAATGGGTGTTTTTAATGAAAAACAAGCAACAGCGGTTGTTGTTCCAGAAAAAGTTACTGTTAAAGTAGCGCCAGAGGTTGTAGTTAAGCCACCAGAAACAACAGAAAATGTGACTACAACAAATGCCAATGATATTGTTTCAGGGACTATTTATGTTACCACTGAGCCATCAGGTGTTATTGTGCAATCTACTGGTGGAGAGTTTTTCGGAACAACTCCAGCAGAGCTTGAGTTTTCTCCTGGTGAATATGAGTTGGTATTTGAAAAGGATGGATATATGAGTACGGAAGCTTTTATTGAGATTGATCCTGGAAAAAATGAAGCGTTACATATGGAGCTATCTATTAAAGAATAAAAAAACAATAACTGTCTACTATAGTGCTTGTTGTCCTATTTAATGGAATTGCAAGTTTGGCTTAATTTTTTAAACTGTGAGCAAGTTGTCATTATAGTTGTGATTAAGAACTCAATAGTCGTTATAAAAAAAATAAAAAATATTTTATTTACGTAGTTAAACAATGGTGTGAATTTTGCAAAAGGATGTTTACTAAACTTTTAAATTGAAACATTTTATTTTGCAAAATATTTGGAGGCAAATGATGAAACAGTATTATTACAAAAATGAATCAAACAATAAGGGGTGCTACTTGTCCTCTTTTTTATTAATTGGCTTATTGTTTTTCACAGCCGTTGCAAATGCAGCAATCAAAGTGGGTGGTAAGGCTCCTGCTTTTAGGTTGTCATCAGCATCGGGTAGTGTTTGGAGTGAAAAACGTTTGGTTCGTGCGCCAATGTCAGTTATCTATTTTTTTAGACCCAGTCGATGTAAGGTTTGTGCAAAAGGTTTGAAGAGTTTACAAGATGCCGCTAAAGGTATTGGCCAAAAAGACATGGTTGTGGTGGGTATTGGCCGAGGTAAGGCGGTTGAAATTAATAACTTTGCTAAAAAGCATGGTATTAAATTCCCAATGTTGGCAACTCAGAAGGCAATCATCAAAAAAATGGGGGTTAATATTTATCCCACAATGGTTGTGATAGGGCCTGATAAAAAAGTAATCAACGTGGTTAAGGGTGGCAGTAAAAAAGCCAATTCAACAGAAAAAATGATGTTTGCTTTAGCCGAACGTTATTTGCAGCGAAAACAATATGGCTCTGCTGGAGCATTGTTTGCAAAATTGTCTAAAAAAGATAAGACCGGTAAAGCCAAAGCGGGTGCTGCTTATAGTTTGCTAAAAAATGGAAAATTAGCCTCAGCTGAAACTTCATTTTCAAAAATGAGTCGTTCTTCAAATAAAGCAACAAAACTTAAAGGTCAAGAAGGGTTGGCTGAGGTTTATTTACAACAAGGTAAAACAGAAAAAGCCTTGGCACTTGCTGACAGTATACTTAAAGCGGGTAATACAGGATCCGTGGCTTTACTGACAAAAGGTAAGGCGTTACATCAAAAAGGCAATAAAAAAGAAGCGGCTAAATATATTAGAAGAGCTGCAAAATCTAAAAAGTCCGATTTCTCATGGCAGAAAGCGGAAGCGCAATATGCACAAGGTAATTTACAACGTAAAAACAAAAAGGCAAAAATCGCTTTAGTCTCTTATGAAAAAGCCGTTGCTTCAGACCCTTATTTTGTTGAGGCCATGAGTAATCAAGGGGTTGCCTTACAAGATTTAGGTAATCCTGAAAAAGCATTAAATATCTTTAAGAAAATTAAAAAAATTGACCCTAAGGATCGTTTGGTTTACTCATTAATGAGACAAGCTCAAGCGGCAATGGCTCAAAAACAGGATATTGAACGACAAAAATACATTGATGGTTTGGTGGGTGACTTATTAAAGCAATATAAAGAAAATAAGAAAAAACCAAAAAATGCAGATGAATGGACTTCTCCTGTATTTACAGTGTCAATCTTGGGTTTTAAATCAGAAAAAAATCCACTAATGGGGCGAGCAGGGTTAGAGGGAGTTCTGCAAGAAGAATTAACTCGTGAATTACAAGCCAGAAATATCAAAGTTGTTGAACGTGCAGTTATTGAAAAAATATTGTCAGAGTTAAAATTGGGTGCTTCTTCACTTACGGATAAAGATGCCAGTTTGAAACTGGGTAAAATTATGGCCGCTAGAGTGATTGCGACAGGGAGCACTTATGCCATTGGTAAGAAACAACACATTACATTGAGAATGCTGGATACGGAATCAACCAATATTGTTGCCAGTCTGGCTGATCAAACACGCAGAATGGATCCCTCAAAAGTGGCGAAAAAATTTGCCAATGAAATTGCCAGAGTTGCTAAAGAAGAGTATCCATTAAAAGGTAGAATTGTATTGGCAGAAGAAGAGACCATTATCATTAATGTTGGTAAAAAACATGGAGTAACCAAAGGTCAGGTATTTAACGTGCTGGGAGAAGGAAAACCATTAAATATTAGAGGCCGAATTATCAAAAGAACAAAAAAACTGGGTAAATTACAGGTAACAGAAGTTGAAGATGACCTGGCATATGCTAAAGTTAAAGTGAAGAAAGGTAGCTGGGGTGAAAACCAGAAAATCAAAGAAAGCATTAGTAAATAGGTCGTGCTGTGATTAAGTCTATCAAACAATTTTTAATCCTTAGTTTATTGGCTGTTAATTCAGCTCATGCAAGTGTGTCTGAAAAAACAATTGCAATATTTGATTTTGATAATAATAGTTTTATGGACATTGCACGCGTTGACTACCTTCAACGCGTGTTGCCAGAAATGTTACTGGCGCAGTTACGAAATATCCCAGGTATAAAAATGATTGAACGGGTTCAGCTTAAAGCCGCTTTGGAAGAGTTGAAACTAGGATCAGGAGATTTAGCCGATAAAGATAGTCAGTTAAAATTAGGAAAAATACTGGGCGCAAAAAATATGATGTTCGGTAGTTTTATGGCAATTGGTAATCAGCTTAGGTTAGATGTCAGGGTGATAGAAGTAGAAACATCATTAACCTTATTGTCAGAAGGTCAAGAAGCCAATATTGATGATTTGATGCCAACCATTGATAATATTGCAAAAGTAATATCCAACAAACTGGGCATGAAAGGCATGGCAAAAGCATCCAAAGGGACATCTCAGGAAGTCTGGAAATTGTTCGATAAAGGCATTGTGTTAATGGATAAGAAAAAATATGAAGAGGCAATAGCAATTTTTCAACAGGTTCTTGAAAAAGATCCTAAATTTGATATTGCTGAGCAAAGAATAATCCAATCATTAGAAAAAATAGAATCTCAATAATTAAGTAGGTGAATTCGTGGCTTCTGAACGTGAACAAGTAGAAATAGTAATCTTATTTGCAGATGTTGTAGGTAGTACCAGTTTATTTGAGCAATTGGGTGATGTGCTGGCACGAGAAAAAGTTTCGGGTTGTTTGGATACCTTGATTGGAATTGTTGAAAGCAATGGTGGCAAGTTAATTAAAACCATTGGTGATGAGGTTATGTGCACCTTTCCAGATCCAAATGTGGCATTTCAGTCAGCCTGTTTTATGCAGGAAGAAATCTCAGCACAAGCGACGAGATTGACTGCTCAAGGGGGGGTGCCACTTGCAATTCGTGTAGGATTACATTATGGGCCTGCTTTAGAAGAAGCGGGTGATGTTTATGGTGATGCCGTTAATGTTGCTGCTAGAGTTGTTGGATTATGCAAGCCTGAACAAATTATGACAACAGGGCAATTAATTGCTGCCGTTAATCCAATGTTTGCGGCAAGCACTCGTTTGGTTGAGAAAACGGCCGTAAAAGGTCGTCAGGATGAAATAGAAATTATTGAAGTCATGTGGGGTGATGATGAAGAAGATGTTACCCAAATGGTTTCAGGATTGTTTACAAAAAAAGAAGAAGTATCCGCATCTGTTGTTATTAAATACCAAAATAGTGAAGTCGTGGTTTCCGATAAAAATGCCTGTATGACAATGGGACGAGGTATGAAAAATACCTTGGTTGTTAATAGTGGTAAGGCTTCAAGGTTACATGCTAAAGTTGAATTTAGACGGGGTAAATTCTTTTTAATTGATCAAAGTACCAATGGTACTTATGTGACAAAAAATGGTGAAGGGCAAGTTTTTGTTCGTCGTGATGAAACCATGCTACAAGGTAATGGTTTGATAGACTTGGGTGGCGATGATCAGGTGGACGCAATAACGTATGATTGTCTTGGTGTATAATAAGGTAACTCGCAATAAATAAACAACCAACTCGCTTGTACCCAAAGGGCATAGCAATTTTTTTGTCCACCTTTTTTGTTGCAAAAATAGTTGTGTAGTTAGAACTATACGCCTATTTTTGCGCCTCAAAGGCGAACAAAAATCTGGACATTTATTT
>Ga0233445_1002052_pt1 | contig 14036 bp, 36 predicted proteins | sample SI_124_October20_5_FD_182779 | JGI IMG/M metagenome (GOLD analysis project Ga0233445, IMG submission 182779) | Seawater microbial communities from Saanich Inlet, British Columbia, Canada - SI_124_October2016_100_MG | ecosystem: Environmental > Aquatic > Marine > Inlet | place: Canada: British...
TGACATTGTTCGCGATGGCATCAATACCTTCTTCTTTGACAACGGAGAGTTCGTCTGGGATTCAGAAGCTCGCTCGTGGGATTGGATTCCTGACGAAGAATAACGAAAGAAGGGTGCCATTCCAGTATCCTATAACTATTTATATAGAACAAATAACAGCCAGAGATAAATATGAACTTAGATGAACTCTCGAAACTAATAAGAGAACAGAAAGAAGAGATGGACTTGCTCAAAGAAGTAAGCATCTTCAAGAACAAACACCCTCTCAAGGCGCTATACATCTTTGGTCCAGCAGGGGCAGGGAAGTCATTTATGTCTGACATGATTGTCGTCCCACCTGACTTCGTGAACCTCAACACCGATGAAGGTGTCGAGAGGGACTTCAAGAAGCTTGGCATCTCGCTCAAGTTCGCTTCCCACGAACCAGAGGAAGGCGAAGTGGAGTCTGCGCTTGAAATGATTCAGCAACAGGCGAGGAAGATTTCTCAGAACGCTGCTTCAAGGCACGGGTTCAATCTCCTCAACTCTGCTACACCAGTCATCTTCGACACAACTGGTGAGAATGTAGACAAGATGTCTGGAAGGATTCGCGCTATCTCATCATTGGGATATGATGTTGCAGTTCTTCTCGTCAATGTTCCGACTCATGTATCTGTTGCTGCCGATGAAGACAGAGACAGAACAGTTGGAATGAAGCGAACAACTTGCATCTCAAAAGAGTTCCAAGGAAAAGTCCATAAGTATTTCGCCAATCTGTCCAGACTGGGCAATGTAACTATTCTCGGCAATGAGATGTATCATAACCTCTACAATCTCCGCAAAGAGTTTTATGGCGACTTGAACACTGGCGTAACTCAAGAAGATGTTGACTGCGTAAGAACTCCTAACGGAGATGCGTATGACATCACTTATGCCGCAAACCTTCTCCAGAAGATACAAGCAGAGTTCGGAGACTGGGTAGAAAACAGAGCACCCCTCAACAAGGATGGACAGGCAGTCTATCAAGCAATGAAATATCTCGTGAAGAACTCTGGTGGAAAGATAGGACAGTATCTAACCGACATACCATTGGCATACGATGGCGGACTTGATAACGATGTTGTTGCCGCTGGTGCAGAGGTTGTAGGCAATGCGAAAAAGACAGTGAAGAGCGCTCTTTCGAAAGAGAAAGAAGAGGCGGGAGCAACAATGCGCCAACTCACCAGATTGCAGGGCAAAAATATCTACAATAAAAGTCCAGACGGAACGAGAGTTCAATCCGCCATAAAGCAGAACCCACCAACATCAAATAAGCCACAGGGAATATCAGGATTAGATAGGACGCAGAAGTTGCCTCCTCTCGAAGAACGAATACTATCTCGCTTGATGAAAATATCAAATAAATAGAAGAAAAGCCTTGACAAGCGCCTATGAACGGGTTACATTATATATGTAATGAGAGGAAATTGTTGTGAAAGTTGGTGATTTGGTAAGAGTAAATACCGAGTGGGGTGGACAAGATAGTGTTGGAATCATCGTGAAAGTTGGTGACGGAAATTATCTCGAACATACCAGCAAGAATCAAGTCATAACTCTTCAATCTGGCTGGGAATATTGGGCACACGAATTAGAGGTGATTAGTGAAAGTAGGTGATTTGGTAAGAAACAAGACTAATTGGGGCACTAAGGGCAGGATTGGATTAATTATAAAAGTCCATTATGAGAATCTTTCCCTTGGGAGAGAAAAGACAAAAATCATAACTCTCGACAATCAATGGGAATATCATGCTAAGGACTTGGAGGTGATAAGTGAGAGTAGTTAATCTGAATGTAGGCGATTTGATAAAGTTGCCCAATGGATGTCGTAAACATTGGTCATTACCAACAGGCATTGCTCTTTTGATTGCAAAGCTGCCGAGAAACGACAGGTTGGAATACGACTGGAAGGTTCTCGTTGATGGCAGGCACATCGAACTTGGACGACAAATAGAAAATGATGCGGAGGTGCTCAGTGAAAGTCGGTGATATGGTTCAGACAATCGTCGGATGGTCTTACAAGACATGGACTGGCATAGTCCTTGAACTAGAAACTAACAGAACCGATGGTGCTGAGTGGGCGAACGTGCTGTGGACAGAAGCGAGCGTTACCGATGGACAAGTCTTTTGGCAACCCGTATCAAAACTGGAGGTGATCAGTGCAAGTCGGTGATATGGTACGGATACGCCGTCGGAAGATGGTAGGAGAAGTGTGGGAACCTCCTCGCTACGAAGAGTGGTGGGAAGCAGGCGGCATTGTTGTCAAGGAATATCACACTTGGGAGAAGATAGTAACGATTGCCTTTGAGGGCGAGACTATGCGACTATCAGCAAACGATGTCCAACTCGTCTCACGAGCAGAGACAGGCAAATAGTTTTAACAACCAGCACATTGTGTGCTATAATGATATTACTTATTCACAGGAGAGTATATGAGTAAACCAAGGCGACAAATCAAACCACAATCATACAAGCTTATTATAGGAGATTCGGAGGACGGGCGAACATTCATCCCACTTCACGAAGGTCTTATAGAAGAGCTTGGCTGGCACATTGGAGACGATGTTGAACTTCGAAATACCAAGCATGGGTTTAGATTGATAAACCTATCATTTGATGAGAGATGACTCTATAGGCATCGGCGACATGATAAGAGTGTCGTTCGGACAGGGAGAGTCACCCTATGTCGGAATCGTAGTTGACATAACCGACGAAGGCGAAAGTATTGGCTACGGCGACTATGTTAGAGGCGAGTACGAAGACTACTACGACTATGAGGTTCTGTTTTTCGGAGAAACTGATACAATGTGCGTCTATTCTACAGAAATAGTAGAGATTGTTAGTAAGGTTACACTGTAGAATACTATTTATATAGCAACCAATGCAACAAGGCACGAAAGGCAAAATGAACACAAGCGAACTCAGGAAATACATCAGAGAAGTTTACTCTACCATTGAAGAAAGAGAAAGAGACAGGGCACGCAAGTCAACTGGACAATACCAAGACATGCGTATCAAGGCAAAAGAGATGCTATGGACATATTTCGACGAAGAGTTGGGAGCATTAGATGCGAGAGCATCAAGAAGAATCGGAAATAAACCCTCCGACAACTTGATAGATAAAGTGTTCAATATTATCATAGACTCCGTGCCAGCAGAAGTACCATCCGATGTAAAGAGGGCAAGAAGAGACGCCGAAGAGAAGAGAAAGTTCGCCGACATTGAGAAGATGGGGATTCACGACCTTGAGAATCCAACTATACCAGTTAGGGTTCATGAACCACTAAAACCACAGCCAAAGAAAAAACAATCACTTGGACAACGATTCGCTTGGAGCGGATTGGAGGAAAACAAAATGAAACTAACAGTAGAATCTCTCAAACAGATTATAAAAGAAGAACTCGGATATGGAAACAGGGACGACAACGATCCAATGGATATCGAAGACGCACCAGAGCGAACCGCCCTTCGCGTGTTCGACGAGGCAATCGAATCCATTGACGCAGACGCGCTCAAGAATCTAACCGCAGCAATTAGTTCTCTTGCTCTAAATCACGGATACACTATTGATGATGTTGTTGACGTGTTAGAGGCAAACGAAAACTCAGGAGTATCCGTAGCAATGAAGGACGACGAGGTTGTTGCCACAAGAGAGCTAGAAGAGTGCGGATACCCAGAAGAAGAAGAGGAAGAGCCTCCGAGGTATTTCAAAATATAAGATAGTCTTTTCAGATTCTCCTCCATATATACTTTAGTATCGGGGGTGATCAAATTGGCAAAAAGGAAACTATCTAAGCGCGAACTTGAAGCGAAGAGGATGCTCGCAGATGCGAGGGCTCAGTTCGGAAGGGAGATAAATGGACACCCAGTAAAATACTCAGTATGTACCGACGACGGAGGGACGCTATTTGAGGCATTTGTTGCCGACAGTAAGGCAGCAGATATCCTAAGAGACTTGCTGCCAAAGAAGTTCTACGGAATGAGGACAGTCGTCGCCTTCATAGACGTTCAGGAGGAAGACGAGGACTTAGACTTCTATTATTCAGACGATGAGTGAGAAGGCACCGCCAAGAAGGTTCAAAATAGGAGACTTGGTAAAATATATTGAAGGAAAGTATCAAGTTTTTATCGTATTTCCAACCGAAGCGTGGTTCACTGACTCAAACGGAGCAATGGGCGTAATAATAGAGGAAGGAATGTTGTTCGGAGACGAAAGAATGTATCTAGTTTATTCAATATCTGGCGCAGGCGACGGCTGGTTTTACGATGACGAGATAGAACTCGTTTCAGAAGTCGGCGAGCACGACATAAAAGAGGAGAAATGATGTCAAGTTTGTTTTTAGGAGTGCTGCTGCTCAACATCGGCTTCGTAGCAGGAATGTGGTTACGAGGACAGATAGAGCAGAGACGCCTAAGTCATGTATTGAGATACGACAAGGAAAGCGGAATGTGGCAAGAGATACGCCAAGGGATGATGTTGAGTAAGAAAGACACCGTTGTTATTGGTTTCGCCCTCTATCCACCACCAGAAGAAGAATAAGCAGTCGTTTTGCAAGTCTCGGAACTATTTATATAACACAACTGAATACACGAGAGGTATCGTAAATGAAACTCACCAAGTCGGCACTACGCCAGATGATAAAAGAAGCAGCAGATGACGTCGCAAAAGTCAAAGCAGGCAGGACGACTGCCTCATCATCTCAACGACAGTTTCGCGATAGAGCCAAAGAAAAGAATGCCGAAGTCTCGCCACAGGAAAACAGCATTATCCAACAAGTATTGGACGCTTTGACTAAAATAGCCTCGGCTCCCGAAGTCGAATTGGGACGCCACAGACCACAGATAAGTGCACTTTTGAAGAAGCTTCAAAGCATTACTGGCGCTGAACTAGGCGGAGCAGCAGAAGAAGAAGAAATGGAAGAACGATAACATGTCAGAAATGAAACTGATAATGGAAAATTGGCACGGATATTTGAATGAGGAGCGCATATCTTTGCCCGAGTCTTTGGACGAATGGCACAACAGTTCATATATTACAGAAATCCTCGGCATTAAGCTTCCGCTAAACGAATCTGGGCAAGCAGAAATAAATGAGGAATTGGAAGCTCATATACTCAACGAACACCTTCTCTACGAAGGATTTATCGACAGTCTTCTGACTACTGCCAAGAGATCTGTCGGAAAAGTTAAAGATTTATTCATAACGCTGTATAAGATTCTTAAAGACGGAAATGCTTTGGGATCTTTTATCTATCTGCTCAAAAAAAAGGTAATTGAGCCGATTGCGAAGCAGTTCAATCAAGCATTTGATAAGATTATATCCAACGCCCCTGCCAAAGTTGCAGATATTGCCAATAAATTAAAACAAATACTTAAAGATAAGATAGACTCTTTTTGGGCTTTGGGGGGCGGGTGGAAGACGGCAATGATAGGAACTACAATAGCTTTATTGTTGAGTTTCGTTTACGAGAAATCTAAAAACCTTATTAAGGATGTTATAGGAGGTAAATTGAAAGATGAATTTATGGAATTTATTAAAGGGACGTTTGCTAAATTCTTTGGAGAAGATTTATTGAACAATATATCAGACAGAATCCTTGATATTAAAACATATATTGGATGGATTGGTCCAGTCGTGGGCGGAGTTGATTTTATAGCGTCCATTCTCGAACCGATTACACGCAGAGTTGCCAGACCCAGCGGTTGACTTCAGCAGACTGAATAGGTGAATCTCGCAAAACATAGTCCTTCCAAAATAACCTCCCTACTTACAACGTATGATAGTGGTAGGGGATTTAGTAAAGCGCGTAGCAGTGCTGTCGGTTATAGACAATGAGTTTGGATGGGTTCTTACGGATGAGTTCCCAGATGACATTGGAATAGTTCTTTCTGTTGAAATGCCATTGTACAAATATTCAGACGGAGAAGAAGAAGACATTATGGACGCTGGTTGCTTCGTCAAAGTTCTATGGCAAAAGACGAACTACGGAGGACCAGTTTGGCACTGGAGCGAAGAAATTTTAGTAATAAATGAAATAAACTATTGACTTCCTATTCAAGACGTGCTATATTACTGGTGTAAACAGGAGGAAGTATGAATATTGTAGGTAGAAGTGTTACTCACGTCAGTCACCCACACCTCGGCATTGGCGTTGTAGAGGCGCTGGACGGCGACATTTGTATTGTTCGATGGAAGCACGGCAAAAACCAGTTCGCAGGACTGAAGAGGCACCCACGAAGCGTTTTATCATTTGTATCTAAGAATGTTGGACCATCTCCTCTCACTAACGATCCTCTAACTTGGTAGGAATAAGTGCCTAATGACGGACTGCAAGAAGAGAATGAATGGCTCAGGGAGAGATTAAGTCACCTTGAGGAGTACATTCGAAAACTCGAATACGAGAACTTCAAGCTGAAGAGCACAATCGGCAGTGCGATCAAGTCACTGAAGATTCAGAATGCCGAGACGAAAGAAATGATATACGGAACGAACTCCAAGGGCATAATAACCACCGACGAAAACTTCAAGTCATACGTAAAGAAAGATGAAGAAAGTTGAGAAAGTTCCTTGACAAAAGCGCTCATCGTGTTACATTATATATGTAAGAAAGGAAAGATTAGATGACAAAAGAAAAGAAAACTACCGAATTTGACTTGAACATGCATACGGCTCGCCTCCTTTTATCAGAGCCATTCTTTGCTGCTCTCAGTCGTCGCATCGACAAGAAGAAGACTCGCTCTATCCCAACTGCGGGTGTTCGCGTCAACCCTACGACTGCTCAGTTCGAGTTATTCTACAACCCTGACTTCATGGAGTCTCTCACTGACGTCCAGAAGCTCGGTGTTCTCAAGCACGAATTTTACCATATTATCTTCGAACACGTTACTTCTCGCCGTCCAGAGGGCAAGATGACTCGGGAAGACAACATCCAGATGGACTTGGCTATCAACTCCAACCTCATCGGCGAACTGCCTGATGACTGTTGTATGCCTGGTGTCGGTCCTTATGAGTGGGCACCAGTTGGCAAGTCTTACGAGTGGTACAAGGCAAACTGGCAAGAGCCAGAGCAGGACGAGAACGGTGAAGGTGAGGGTGGTGAAGGCGAGGCAGGAGACGAGCAGGGTTCATTCGACGATCACTCTCAATGGGGCGGTGAGGGCACTGAAGAAGGTTCCACGGCTAATGAGATTGCCAAAGAGCGTCTCAAAGAAGCGCTGAAAGAAGCGGTAGAGGAAGCATCGAAGAGCAGTGGATGGGGTTCCGTCTCCGCTCAGACGAGAAAAGAAATCATAGATCGCCTCAAGGTGAAAGTTGACTGGAAGAAGGCGCTTCGCTACTTCGTGAAGACTTCACAGCGAGCCGCTAAGAAGTCAACTGTCCGTCGGTTGAACCACCGTTTTCCGTATATTCACAGTGGAAAGAAGGTGACTCGCACTGCAAACATTATGATTGCTGTCGATCAATCTGGTTCTGTCTCTGATACTATGCTCATTAAGATTTTCTCCGCCATGGATGCTCTCAGCAAGATTGCGACATTTACTTTAGTACCATTCGATTCAGAAGTTCAGACTGAACACATCTTTGAATGGAAGAAGGGCAAGCGTCACCAAACCAAGAGAGTTTCAATGGGTGGGACTGACTTTCAATGCGTGACTGACTATTGCAACAAGAAGAACTTCGATGGCTTAGTAATCGCAACCGATATGGAGGCTCCTGCTCCTGGTGCCTGCAAGGTAAAGCGAATCTGGTTGACGACTCCAGAGCACGCCGAAAGGCCATATTTTGAGACTCGGGAAATCGTCCTCGTGGTGGATTAAATGAAAGTAGGTGACTTAGTAATAAGAAAACTCTGCGGTGCTCCTGAGTGGAAATGGGTAGTTGCACGGGAGCAACGACAGGAACTCGGCATTGGCGTAGTCTTGTCAAAACAGATGGGCGGAAAACCCGAGCATTCCTGCCTCACGGTTTATTACTCAAAGGTAGGAAAATCTTGGGACATCGCCGAATCTCTTATGGAGGTAGTCAGTGAAAGCGGGTGATTTAGCGTGCTACTTGACGCACGATTTCTATCCCGTACTCCTATTGAGGAAGGGAACCAACAACGATTGGGATAGGTGGGATACTTGGATAGTCAGTCTAAACGGAAGAGAAGTGGAAGCGTGGAGCGAAGACTTAGTTCCATGGAAAGATAGAGAAAAAGAAGGAGTCCCAAAAGAATACCTTGACAAGTGACAGCAAACGGGTTACATTATATATGTAATAAGAAGGGAGTGAAGCATGGGAAGAGAACGCCATTGTACTTATTGTTGGAATAAGGGACACAACCGCAGAACCTGTTCAGAACTTACGAACTGGTACAAAGAAGCGTCACTGAGCGCACAACAAGAGTGGCAAGTCAAGCACTACGCGGCGGCATACACTAAGCGAACAGGACTTGACTTGGACGGCAACTTCGTAGGCAAGCCAAAGCAAGAGCGGAGAGCCACCGTCAAGAAATGCTCGTGGTGCCGAAGCAGCGCCCACAACAGACGCACCTGTCCAGAGCGAGTAGAATGGCTGGAAGGCAAGATGCAGGAGAACAAGAGATATCGCTTCACCATCCAAGAACGAGCAGAGGCTCTCAAGATTGGTGTCGGCTCGCTCCTAAGTACCCGACGCTATTTCCACGCTCCAGATGATAAAGGGGAGATGCACTACAACTCCCACCAGATTCTCGGAATCATTGAAAAGATCGATTGGGATAGAATCACTTGCGACAACGCATCTTTGGAAAAAGTAGTTACAGTCAATTGGGTGAACTGCCCAACTGATGACTACAGAGCTTCAAGCGGGATGGGGCGCAGAGAGGAGCAGCAAATCCTCGCATCTCTTCTCCGTCCAGACCACCAGTTCAAGGGATGGGACATTGATGTCGTCGGATACTCGGACAACCCAACTGCTGGAATGCCCGAGAACTGGATAACTAAGAAGGCAAAGTTCGAAGAGCCTGAATACAGATAGCAGTGAAAATAGTTGAGAAAGTTGCTTGACAAATGCCCACAATCGGTTAAGTTGTATATGTAGGGAGGAGATGTTGTCGGTTGTTTTTTCTAAGAAAGTTTCACTTTTTTCAGTTTTTACCTTGACAAATGCCTTCCAGCGTGATACATTATATATGTAAGAGGGAAATAGTTCCCGCCCTAACTTTCGGAGTTCTAAATGTCAGTTGATTTTAAAACCTTTATCAAAGTCACCCCTTATGTCACTGCTGTACGCAAGCCTGTTTTGGTTCGTGGACGCCACGGTGTTGGAAAGTCTCAAGTGGTTTACCAACTCGCCAAAGGACTTGGACTTCCAGTTGTTGAGCGTCGTGCTTCACAGATGACCGAAGGTGACTTGCTAGGATTGCCAAGCACCGACGGTAGCGTCACCAGTTGGAACCCGCCTGAGTGGTACAAGACTGCTTGTACGCACCCTGTTGTGCTTTTCCTCGACGAGGTAGATCGTGCGACTCCCGAAGTCCGTCAAGGAATCTTCGAGTTGACTGACTCCCGCAAGCTTGCTGGTTTCACCCTCCATCAAGATACTCTCATCTTTGCTGCCGTCAACGGTGGTGAGCACGGCGAGCAGTACCAAGTTGGCGAAATGGACCCTGCTGAGTTGGATCGTTGGACTGTCTTTGATGTTGAGCCTACTACTGAAGACTGGTTGAACTGGGCAGGCGACAATGTTCACTCTGTAATCTGGAACTTCATCAACCAGAACCACACTCACTTGGAGCACAAGGACGACTACGAGCCTAACAAGGTTTACCCTTCTCGCCGTTCTTGGCACCGTCTGAGCGAGTGTCTTGAGGCTGGAAGCCTGCTTGACGAGGGTGCCGACTCTGGCATCGTCTTCAACCTCACCAACTCTTTCGTTGGCTTCGAGGCGGCAGTTGCCTTCAAAGACTTCGTTGACAACTACGAGCGTCAAGTCACCGTTGAGGACATCCTTGACGATGGAAAGCTTGAGTTGACTGCTGACTTCGGCATCAACGACCACGCTGCCCTCATCACCAAGATGGAACAGTCTGGAGCGTTGGAAGACAAGTTGAGTGAAGAGCGAGTTCAAAACCTCGCCAACTACTACGTCACTCTTCCAAGTGAAGTTGCTATGAAGCTTTGGACTGCTCTCGGACAGGGACACCAAGCCAACTCTGTTGCTCTTCACCAGTCTAAGACTGATGATGGACAGAGCGTAAGCGCCTTCCTTGTTGAGTTGCTCACTGGCGAAGAGGCTAAGTAATCGTGAAGATAACGAAAAACAGGAGAGCCATCTGCAAAGATGGCTTTTCTTTAAGCGTCCAAGCAGATAGCATGACGTATTGCTCACCGAGGGTGAACAACGCCGACGAGTATACCGCCGTAGAGGTTGGGTTTCCAAGTTCACACGAGCCGTTGCTCGCTCCTTATCAAGACGGAGAAGGAGCCATGACGCAAAGTGTATTCGGATACGTCCCAGCATCTGTTATCGGACTCGTTCTTATCAAACATGGCGGAATGGTTGACGGGGAACTCCCAGCAGGCATCCCAGCTTACACACTACCAGAAACACATTAGCAAAAGGAACTCTTGATGTCAAACGCTCTAGATACAATATATAATATAAGCATAGGACTTGAAGAAGGTAGAGGGAATATACAGATCAGACTAGCAAGAGAAACTGGAAACGTTCAGTTGACACTATTTATAGACAGGTTTGACGAGTCCATGGTGGAAAAAACAGAACTGACGTTCACCAATGATACTGATTTGGTATCTGTTATCGACACGCTCAGGTGGGCGAGAGTAGCAAATCTGAAGAATAAAGGATATAAGGTAGTAATGTAATGAATATCAAGTATGTAATAGTTCAAGACAGATTGAAGCAGGATAAAAAAGGAGGACTCAAATCCTCCGAAGTCTTATTGGCGTACCCAGACACTCTATCCAATGCAAAGATGCGACTGGGCAAGTGGCAAAGTATTCTCGGAATAGAGAACATCAGGATGCGCAAAGCAACGATGGACGACTATCCTAAGACAAAGAAGCAGAAGAGGAAGAAGTTGTGATGCCTGCTCTAAAACTCGCTGGTGCCTCTTGTAGGCTCTTTGCTCGCGTCTCGTTCGCTATGACGATGTACGCCCTTCAGAAGGTAGAAGATACGTTCAGAGTGGAGAGAGACGAGAAGAAATACTACGATAATATTAATGATGACGACGAAAGTGTGGTATAATAAATGTCGAAGAAGAAAAACAATAGACTTGATAAACTAAACGCCCTGCTCGACAACTTAGACACTCCAGAAGACAACGTGGTTGTGTCTCCACCGAAAGTAGTAATAAAAGATAATGACGTTCCGCCTCCAGCGCTCAAACCAAAGAATGGCAAACTTGGACCAACAAGAAACAAAGAATGTAAACATTTCAGTTGGTGGAATGTGGAAGGAGAGTGCAGACACTACGACTGTAAGCATCAGACAAAGAAGGACTAAGGAATGAAGTTGCACACCCCAAGGGGAAAAGACGGACAAACCCTTGGAGTTGGAGACATCGTTGATGTCTGGTGGCAAGATGGAAAGTCAAGGAGAGCTACAATCCTCAGTATCGACGAACTGTGGAATGAATACGACATCAGAATCTTTGACTCTGAAGTGCTCTGGACTAGTGGCGAAAGAGGCTTGGCTTCAACCGCTACAATGACAATAATATCAAAGGCAGGCAACAAAGATGTCGCACGATAACATGCCATACCGATACGAGGAAGATCAGCAATACCCAATTGATCATCCTTCAGAAGAACTTCCGTATGAATCCAGAGGCGAACCGATGTTCAAGATTGGAGACTTGGTGAGATGGAACCGAGCTATTAGGGACAGGCATCAAATAGATGAAGAGAACGGATCTCCTCCAAGTCCTTGGAGAGTAGGTAAAAGACACGCAATAGTCAAAGATGCGTTCTGGGCACTTATAGATTGGCAGTATTCAGCCGAAGAGGGAATGTATTACAGTCCCAGAGACGCAGACTTTGGCGAAATGGAAATCCCATACTACGTCCCAGAATACGTTTTGTATTGGAACGACGGAGACACTTCACACACAAACCAGAATTGTCTTGAACTCGTATCGGAGGCGTCAAATGCTACCGAGTGAAGTCAATCTGCCGTCTATTGGAGACCTATGTAAGATAGTAGATCCTCGCAAGGCATTCCCACACGTCGAACACGGGGAAATCCTATACAGCAATCTCGAAAACGACATTAGAGTCGGAGACATTCTACTCGTCGTCGGACAAGAAGAGGGCAAGTTCGGCACATCTTTCCTCGTCACAAAGGACGGCATCAAGACAGAAGTTCATTCGTTCTTCACCAGAAAGTATGTCGGAGAAAGAGAATGTTCAAAATAGGAGACTTAGTTAAATGCGTGAACACGTTCTGGCTAGATGGCGAAGGTACATTAGGAATGGTAGTGGGAATAGACTATGATCCACGACTCCATAGCTTTCCGATGTATGTAGTAATGCTTGCCGACACAGGAAGGACACTATGGTTCCACCCTAACGACATCGAAGGAGTATCGTTAGTAAACAGAAGCGTGGCAGGAAAAGCCATAACAGGAGAACAGGGATGAGAGAAATACTATTACCACTAAGTGAAGCGCATCCCGATGCCCTCTACATAGAGCCAAGAGAATACTTTGACGAAGCCATTATTGGAGTCACGAATCAGCCAGACAGTTATCACGACTCTTGGTATCGCGAGTCTGATATGAACATAATTGTTTACGACATAGACATGACTGTTGAGGCGATAATGAAGTGGCAAGGATGTTCACCTGACGACGCACTTGAATGGTTCTACTACAACACTCAGGGCTCTTGGCTCGGTGAGGGAACTCCTACATTCTACAGCGACGACTACGACGAAGAAAACGAATAAAAACCCTTGACATTTCAACCGTGCCGTGTTACATTATAGATGTAATAAGGAGAAAGTTGATGAAAAAACCACCACCATTCAAAGAGGACACGCTCCTCCACTTCTACATTTTAGTAGGTGCCTTGCCGTTATGGGTATTGGCAGTATCAGAATTTATCCTTTGGGCTCAATATGGAGGGCAGTAAAATGACAGCGCATCAAGCAATCGGTTTAGCAGAGGGTTTCATTGAAGCGGAGAGCGAGGAGCAAGTCATTGAGGCTTGGCAATACCTACTCGATGTCGGACTCGTCTGGCAGCTTCAAGGCTTCTTCGGACGCACTGCCGTCGCCATGATTCAAGAAGGCATTCTAGAAGTTAAAGATGCCGAAGATAATCCTGAAACACTTTTTTTATAGGAGGGAACATGAGTGAAAATGCTATAACGCTTATAATGGCTGCTAGTGTTTGGATACCTTGTCTGTTTGTAATCGGACACATGCTCACAGCAGAGAACAAGTAAAATAAAAAACTTCTTGACAAGCAATGACATACGGGTTATATTGTATATACAATAAAAGGAGAGAGACATGAATGAACTAAAGACACTAATCGAAATCCACGAGGTTGCATACAACATGGCGTCAAAAGAGGCTGGCACAGGACAGTCAAGAGCCGAGCTATGGGACATCGAGCAAGAGCTATCCGACAGGATGGAAGAAGTCGCTGATAATATCGGCGCTCGCCTTATCGGATACGTTAACCCCAAAATCGAACTCATCGTTCTATCGTAGGTGTAAAATGGTTTGGACAATCTTAGGACAAGACAGACTCTCAGGTAAGCTTGAGTCGTTCGTGCTATTGACGGACGGGACAGACTCAAAGCAACGGGCATTCACCGAAGCGTCAGAAACCGTCGAGGTGCTCGCTGTTATTCAAGGCAATCACAAGGGTTCCATCACTCTCTATAAGCCGTTCACCAGCGACATAGCGGCAGCTATTGAGACTGAGGAAGAGAGAGTGAACAGGGAGCGATTCAAGCGCTGTAGCGAGTATTGGGAAGGCATCTAAGTTGGATAAAGATATACAAATAGGAGATTTAGTTAG
>Ga0233445_1002054_pt1 | contig 14034 bp, 29 predicted proteins | sample SI_124_October20_5_FD_182779 | JGI IMG/M metagenome (GOLD analysis project Ga0233445, IMG submission 182779) | Seawater microbial communities from Saanich Inlet, British Columbia, Canada - SI_124_October2016_100_MG | ecosystem: Environmental > Aquatic > Marine > Inlet | place: Canada: British...
TTCCAAGTCTATGAGTGCAGCATCTTCCATCAGCAGATACATAAAAAGTCGGAATATTATCTCTAATCAATTGCGACTCTCGAATAGCTTTAAAAAGTGCTGGCTCTTTCTGCTGTACTATTGTGTTGTGGTCTGGCATTTTTATTCCTCAAGTTCTCCATTGCTTATCATCTTTTTGACGCAAGCAGGGCAATAATAAAACTCATTATCAGTGTCGTAGCTGGGGAAGTGATATAACTTCATCCAATTAATGTCAGGTAAATCACCTTCATTAAAACTACCAAATGGAAATTCTCTTTCGTTAAAACATCCATTTCCATCACACTCAATTACTACTTTTGCTGTCATTTCTATCTCCGTAATTTAGCGGTCATAACAAGAAGTTCCACGGGAATCGCTTCGCTCATCCCGTGAACAGTTGTCGTTATATTGCTAATCCTTTATCTCTAATATTTTGCAACCGGCTAGATAAAATACTTAATGAACATCTATTAAGCCTTTCTAAACATTTGCACCCGCCGTTCGTATGCATACCGGTCGGTTTTTTTACGATGCAGTTACCATCTGTGCATCCAGAAAACCCTTTAAATAAATACTCTCCTATTGTTGTTTTTTTAGAGTGTTTTCTGCATTTACATCCAGGCTGTCCCTCACAGTCAGCTTCATTACAGTATTGTTTGTTCATTTTTCTTAATTCAGATATTCTTCCGCTCATATTTTGTAAGTCAGCCATGTTGCCAGCTAAAACATTAAATAAACTTTCTCTACCTTCGAAGTTTAAATCTAATGAATCTAAATACCTGTTTATTGCTTTTTCATTATTCATTTTCAATATCATCACAAAACCCTCCCAGGGTATTCAATAGGCCAGCTAATTCCGTGATTAATGGCGTAGTTGTATGCCTGCCCGCTGGCATTTGTGGCTGGGTTTTTAGTTTTTACCTTTAGCTTTTCAGCTATTACCCGCCATTTCATGCCGGTGGCTCTGAGTTCACAGGCTTTTTGTCCCATTGTTTTTTCCACGTTAAAATGGTATATCGTCAAATTGACTATCGGTTTGATTACCTGCCGGTGTTTTGGCTGGCATGTCTATTTGTCCGGTATTAGTTTGTGTTCCAGGTGGTTTACTGCCAAGCATTTGCATTTCATTAGCGACAATTTCAGTCGAATACCGATCTTGTCCGCTCTGATCTTGCCATTTACGGGTTTGTATTTTCCCCTCGAAATAGACTTGTTGACCTTTTTTTAGATATTGAGCTGCAATTTCTGCTAATTTTCCAAAGATGACAATTCGGTGCCATTCGGTTTTTTCAACCTGATTACCGGTGTTTTTATCTCTCCAGCTTTCGTTAGTTGCTACCGATGCATTAACGATCGCGTTGCCGCCCTGGGTGTATCGTGTGTCGGGATCTTTACCCAGCGTGCCGACGATGATTGCTTTATTTACGCCTCTGGCCATGATTATGATTTCCAGAAAAGTAAGGCGACGTTTGCCCAAAATGCTACGGTGAATAGCACGACTAACCATCGACATAGAATGGTATTATCTTTTTTTGGTTTTATGCTCTGTCTGGGTTCATTCATGGTGATTTATGCCTATGTCATGAGTTTTGGTTTTGAGTTTTGCCAGTAGTTTTATGGTTGGCTTTAGTTCTACGGGTTGGCTTTTTAACTGCATATGATTTCTGCGTACCAGTTCTGCTCTGCTGATCAATTCCAGGTTGTTGATGTCACAATTTGTTTTGTCTTCATCAATAAAGGTGACAGTGTGTGATTCTGGAATAAGGCCATTGTGCTTTTCCCAAATGACATGGTGTTTGTGACGGTACCGGGTTGGTTGTCCGTTATAGGGGTTTGGCTCGGCTACTTTTATCAGGATATAGCCGTCTTTACTGCAAGTACGTTCGGTGCCAAGTGGGTTTTTATTGGCTGGGATGCTGCCTTTTTTAAAGCAGCCGCTATTCACTTTCATCACGCCTTTTGTGCCAGCGTTCCATGGTGTGCTGCCTTTTTTAAAGTGACCTGTTCGATCTGATTTGATTCGATGGTTCTTTAAAAAGCTGATGATTTGGGCACTGGTTCTCTCGGTACCAAATTCTTTATTAAATGCCCTGGCGAGTGCTATTTGAGAAAGCTTTTTATAATTTGTTTTTAGCCAGTCAGCCTGGTCATCGGTAAACAACCGGTACTTGCAGGAGGTTTGCCCTGGTAAGCGTCCAGATTTAAATCGGCGATTTTTAATGGCTGATTTTATAGCACTAATACTCTGTTTGGTGCCAAATTTTTCATTAAACTCGAAGGTGAGCTCTGGGATAAGCATAAGCTTGTATCCATCGCATATGTAGTCGAGTTGTGCCTGAGAGTATTTCACTGCTGCTGGTCTTCAATCAATTTCAAGGTAGAACTTGTGTTGAATATTTCAGGTAACTTTTTAGACACCTGAGCCATGCCTTCATCGATGTGTTTTTGTGCATCGAGCACCAGTCTACCGTTATCAATAATTTTGCTGGCAACATGAGAAATAGCCTTAGATCGTTCGACTTCGGTTTTAAGTTTTTCATCTCCTGTTTCACAGTCTTCCAGGCGCTGGATCTGATCCATTAATGAATTATTCAGGTCGATGAGTTTATTTTTCATGCTGTTGTCTCCTGTTGATGCTGTTTTAAAATTTCAATCAGGTGCAGTGCCTGTGATTCTGCGTCATCTAGTGCGTTGTGATGAGTGCCAATACGATTCATTGAGATATTGGGGAACAAATTTTTAACCGTCTGGTAACATCGGTTGTTGTAATATTTCCAGGGTAGGGGTAAGCCGCATTTTTGATGGGCGTTGGCTAATATGGTGTTATCAAAATCAGATCCATTGCCCCAGATAACTGGATGTTCACAGGCGTCATACAGCCAATTACTTAGTTTGATTAAAACGTCAATTAATCGGGGTGCATCCAGAGTTATTTCGGCTCTGGCGTCGTCTTCTTGTTTTAACCACCATTTTATAGTGCTGGCGTCGATGCTTAGCCCTTGATCGATACAGCTTTGCAAATCGACTCGGCTGTAGAAGGTGTCGGTAACGCCGTTATTTATATCAAAACGAACCATGCCGATAGATAGAATAGCTGCATTGGCTGTTTGCCCCATGGTTTCAATATCGATCATGAAATTTTCGGTTTGTATTCTCATGATAATTTCCTCAGTTTTAATTCCAATATGGCCAGTGCATTCCAGGCTGTATGCGCAGCGTGTAATAACTCGGTTTCTTCATCATGGTCATGGCCTGAAAATTCTTCTAACATGTGCCTGAGCATGGCGTCTGTGTATCGGTTTATACCGTTTTCGACGTCCATCCAGCCATTATCCGAATACTTATTGGCTCCAAAAGTACCCACTGCGCTTACTGATTTAAGGGCGTGAGAGAATCCCTTCAGTACAAGTCCTGCACGTATTTTTCCCTGGTCAAGCTTTGCACCTGGTTCATGCTGCTTTAAACCAGATGGATCGGCGGGCGGGTCTTGAACGATGTTTGTTTTAATAATGGGCTGCATGGTTTAGTTATCCTGTAAAGTTAAGCTCGTAACGTGAGCAAATCGACCGGTTCCCGATGGAGGAGCTAGTGATGCTAGATGTACATCGTGCCGGTTGCAGGTGTTAATCCACACCGCCTGCTGGTGGTGCGATATGGCATCGCTTGAAGTCGTATTATTGTTCATTGTTGTGTAATCAGTTCCTGTGCTATTTCTCGCATTTGAATAAATGCGTTTGCGACCGGAATGGGTGGCTCGGCATTAGTTGCTATCGAGTCGGTTTGGGTTTGTGCCAGGTCAATAATTTGCTGTAGCTTCCAGTTTTCGTCGGGTGAGTTTTGATTTTTGGAGTCTTGCTTTTGATTGGTATTAGTCATGGTTTTATCCTGCTGTAATCTATTCAAAATGGAATATTTTTGAGCTTTAACGGCGGGTGAGGGTAATGGTTCATGTCTAGTCTGGATTTTTATCAGGTTAAGTCCTTCATCGCTCAGTAAATAACGGGAGTACCTATTTCTGGTGATTAAGCCGTCGCGTTTTAATTCGCAAATTGTGTCTATAGCCTGCTTTTTGGTTTGACCCGTTCTCGACGTTGTTTTGTCGTATATTTCCATTGAATTTAACGGCGCGTTTTTTGCTAGCGTGTGCAAAATAATGGCTTTTTTGCTCATGCTTGCTTGCCTTGTAATAGTTGTGTCTGTTGATGGATTTCAAGCATGGATTGCTGTTTCAGTTCGTGTTGATAATGCATTGACATAGGGTGAAATAAATTCGGTGTTACATTGTGCGTTAAAGCCGATCCGTCTGGTTTAACGGTTGCTACATGAATGTCGATCTGTTCATTGCAATAACTGAATGATATGCCCACCACATAATCACACTTAACGTGATTGAATGCGTCAAATTTTTTGCGTGTTGTGAGCTGGTGTATGATGCTCATTGACTTATTCCGTTGCACTGTTGCTGGCCTGGTGCGTAGTCGTTTATTCCGTAGTGCCTGGCTTTGTTTCTTAATTTCTTGATGGCTTTTCTCTCGATAGATTGAATGTAACCGGTCGAGCAATCGCACATGTCTGCTAGCTCAATTGAGCTCAATGATTCGCCCTGTTTGCTGATGCTGCATAAGACACTGAGGGCTATATCTACGTTGACTCGATTATCTTTTTTCATGGCTACTGCGCCGGTTTTGTGCTGTTTATGATGCCTTCTAACTGCTCGGCATACTGGCGCGTCAATCGATTGCGTTCTGATATTTTTAACCATGTCAGGTATGGCACCTCGTTTGCTTCGTCCATGCTGATCGCTGGCAACACAGGCCGCGCCGGAATTTTTTTCGACAGGTCGACTGGTACAGTGATTATTTTGGTGGGAGTTGTACATGCGACACTACCAGTTATTATCAAGCTGATTACGGTTATTTTTAGCCAGTTGTTGCTTTTCATTGAGCGTTTCCTTTCGGTGTTTTTGTGCGATTTTGTGAGCCGTCTTGTCTGCCTGTGCATGTGCTTCATTGACCTGTTTGGAGATGTCTGCGTCTTGTTTTGCCTGGTCGCGTTCAGCTATTGCCTGTTTTGCTCTGGCGCTGAAATAAAAAGCCAGTGCTACTGATGCCGCCGCAATTATTCCCGCGATTTTTTTTAGCCAATTCATCATTCTGGCTCTCTTTTGCTGTTAATTGGGCTGGTGGTTTTTGTTCTCAGGTATGCCTGTCCCACGCTCAGTATGACCAGTGCAATACCGTAGGTTTTGGCGTCCATCAGGTTTTGCAGTTGTGGCAGCAGTGCCACCGCTGTGCCGACCATGCCGGTTAATGCCGCCATATCGAGCGTGCGTGATTGCTTGATAATGCCGTTATATTTAGCCATGTTTTCCACCTGTCAAAATGTTAGTCGGGTCGATGATTTTGCCGTTTTTCTTAACTTCAAAATGAATGTGGTCGGTTATTTCTGGATAGATGCTGGACAGTTGCTGGCTTGAGCCAATGGGCTGGCCTGTCTCGACAACCGTGTTGATAAAAACAACGGGTTTTACATAGAAATAACGCAGATCATTATTTTGATCGTCGGTGATTTGCACATAACGCAAATGCCCTTTTTTTGGATCATCGGCTGGGTATGGATAACCGATTTTTGTCACGGTGCCTGGACGCAGGGCGCAGATGATCGAGTCGGCATAACAGGAAAGGTCAATGCCCTTGTGTTTACGGTTACCGCGTGGTGCTCCAAAATAACCGGCACCCTGTTTATCCTGCCCTCTGGCGGGCGGCTGGATTAATAACTGGTAGTTGTGTAAAAAGGGGTGATTCATCATGTGTTTACTGCAGCTTGTTGGTTAAGAATGGCTAGCTGGTCGATGAGGTTGTTTACCGTGTTTTTGGCGCGTTCGGTTCCGCTATCGTCTATAAAATCTTTTCTAGCAATACGTGTTTTAAGCGTATTAATATTCGCTTGAACATTATTAATATTCCATTGAAGTGTGGAAAGTCGATTATCCTGTTCGGGTGAGCTCATGCTTCTATTCCTGATGGATTGGCGGCGTGAAGTGGGATAACGTTTGACGTGGTCGTTTTTTTTAGTTGCTCTAGAGCTTTGTAAAAACCTGCTTTTCTTAGCATGAATTGCTCGAAACTAAGGTATTTAATTGGTGGATTGTCAGGGTGTTTTTCGTTTCTGGTTTTGGCGCGTGAATTGAATTCAGCGATACGGTTATTATTACGCTCGGTTTCTGCTGACCGGCGTTGACGTTCCAGTTTATAGCGTCGGTTGAGTTCGATGCGTGCCATGTCCCTGGCGCAATCAAATGACAAGTGTTTGTCATCCTGCATAAATTGCTCAGTCAGGCTGATGGCCAGTTCAGCATCTGCGTTGTAGTCAAATCCGCTGTCGCATTGGTATTCTGGGTTATGTGATTGCATTTTTCTCTGCCCTTTTTGAGTTGATGGGCAAAGTATAAACAAAATGGTTACTAAAACAAGAGCTAAACAGCCAAAATGGTTATAAATATAACTATTAAATATATATTTACTATAGCTTTTATCTATTTAATAGAAAATAATTTGCAGGAAGCAGGAAGCAGGAAGCAGGAAGCAGGAAGCAGGAAGCAGGAAGCAGGAAGCAGGAAGCAGGGTTTACAGCACGATAAATGCTTCTATCGCTTTTCCAATTATTTTGAATTTATCTGTAATTAGAGGGTATTGATGATTAAGTGGTTTTAGATAGTGTTTGTCGCCGTCTATAACGAGTTGTTTAAACGTGGCGATGTTTGTCCCTTCTACGAGAGCCAGCGCAAAATCTCCGCTGATTGGTATCTGTTCCGGGTCAATGATGATGGTCATGCCGTCAGGGAAAGACATTCCTGATGATGTTGTCATCGAGTCGCCTGATATTTTTAGTGCAAATGCGTTGTATGAGTGGTCTGTACTGCAGGAAATCATAAATTCACCTTTCCTTGGACTATTATTTTTATGGTGTTTGTCTAAATTGCTTGCCGATTCTATTGATAGTAAAGGGACTTTATTGTTTGGGTTGCTGACAATATCACAATTATCTGCAAAAGAGGATTGATCTAAATTATTTAACTGTTCGTTAATTCTTGAATTGTTATCCAGCCAGTCGATTGATAGTTTTTCTGCGACCAGGGGTTTTTTATCACCTGGGACGCGCCCTCTTTTTATCCAGTGATTTAAGTTTTGCCCTGTTTTTTCTCCTATTTCCAGCGCAAATTGTCGTTTAGATTTGTATCTAATCGCTATTTTTCTGACCATTTCGGCCACGAATTCTGAGTCAGTTATCATAAACATAGAGTTTACACCTGACGTGGAAATATTAAATATAACTGTTTTGGTTGTAAAGTATAACCAAAACGGTTATATTGTGCATACCATGACAGCATTATTAAAAGCAATCGAATACTTTGACGGAAATCAGGCTGCATTAGCTCGCGCCATTGACCCTGAATTAACATCAATGAGCGTGTCCCACTGGAAAAAAAGAGGGGTGCCAATGCGCCGCGCCGTGCAAATTGAGCGTGTAACGGGTGGCACAGTAACAAAAGAGCAGTTATGTCCTGAACAGTTTGGTATTGCATCATGAATATCCGCCAGCATACCGGGGCGTTGGTTTACCTCCTTTTTCAGCGCCTGTATGCCGTTTGTCCTCCTTGCGAGCTTGAACAACTCGCTTTTTCCCCGGTTCGCGCCTGTGATTCTTTTAATTAACAGAATAGGTGAGTTGGTATGTACTCCGATCCTACAAAAATTCGTTCTCATGTTACAAAACTCCGCTTTAGTGATGAAGAAGAAAGATTGATTGAAGCCTGGGTGAATTACACCGGAGAGCAAAAGGCCGTTCTTCTTCGTGACATGGTTCTTGCTGGTGCTGCATCAGCTATTGGATTAAATACTACTCCTGTTTATCAGGCCGTTGAAGTTACTCAACAGGCGCTTTCAAGTGTCGGTTAAGGCGCGTTTGAGGGTCTATACAGTGCCTATTGAGGGCCCTAACAATTGACCAAAGTTAAAATCACCCCTTTTATAACGTCCTTTAGTGATCAGGAAAAAGCATTGATTGATGCTGTCGCTAATGAGCGTGACATTACATTTGATGATGCTGTATCTCAGTTGGCGTCCGAAGAGATAGCGCGCCGGATTAAAAAAAATACCGGGCGTAATCCTGCTTCGAATGTGCGAAATTTCAGGTAGGGAATATGATGGCTGAGTTTGTACCCAATTCATTCCAGGTGCCGAACAGAATTGTCGATGAAATAGCGGGTAAGGTTTCGGCAAAAGCATTTGCCTGTCTGATATTTATCATTCGTAAAACACGGGGCTGGCATAAAGTAAAAGATTCTATTCCTTTCACCCAATTTAAGCAGTTTTTAGGCATAAAAGACGACAGAACGGTGCAGAAATTATTATCAGAACTGGAGGTTATCGGGCTGATAAGTGTGCGTAGAATAAACGGTAAAATGAATGAATATTCGATGGGGGAATTGTTCAAAAATGATCATCAACCACCCACAAATAATGCACCTGCATTAAATGCCACCACCCACAAAAAATGTAGTACACCGCCCACAAAAAATGTGGGTGCCACCACCCACAAAAAATGTGGGTCATCAAAAGACACTACAAAAACAACTATTCAAAAACAAAGTAATATGGTCAAAACAGGTGAAATACCCTTTGATCAATTCTGGTCAATCTTTCCAAAAAAGGTAGGTAAAGAACCTGCTGAAAAATGCTGGAATAAGCTATCAGCAACAGACCAACAATCAGCACTAGAAAAATTACCCACTCAATACCAGGGCACACAAAAACAATACATTCCAAATCCATCGACTTATCTAAACCAAAAGCGGTGGAATGACGAAATAATTAACCAGGGCAAAAACCATGAATCAGCCAGCAAAAAACCCAGCGGAGATTTTAGCAAAGTACAAACCGACGAAGGGTTCCTCCGTGATTACGCATGACGAATATTTAAAGCAAACGGCTGCTATTTCAAGTCAGGTTATACAGCAGGCTAAATCTGATGTTGCACAAAGCCAGCAAATAATCATTGAGAAAGCTGTGCAACGTGCTGGTATTCCTGAGCGATTTATCTGCAAAGCATTTGACAGCTATCAGGCAACCGCAACTGACAGCATGAGAGCAAAAAAGATATGCCAGCGATACGCTGATAATTTTACTGATGTTCTGAAGAAAGGTGTGTGCATGGTTTTAACAGGGCAAGCAGGCACGGGTAAAACGCATTTGGCAATATCTATACTCAGTCAGGTTATCAACAATGGAAACACGGGGCTATTTATTACCGTTTCAGAAATGCTCAGGGCTATACGGGGTACATATTCTCCAGCCAGCAAAAAAACAGAACAGCAGGTATTTGATGATTTTATCCTGGCTGATTTGCTGGTACTGGATGAAGTGGGGGTGTCGATCGGTGACGATGAAAAGCGTAAGGCTATCATATTTGACGTGATTAATGGTCGCTACAATCGAATGAAACCAACCATTATTTTAGGTAATTTAACGCCTGATGAAATGGAGCAATACCTTGGGTTTAGAGTATGGGACAGGATTAAGGAGTCAGAAGCTCCGGTGATATCGTTTGACTGGGGTAGTTACCGCAGGAAACAGGTGCAGCCATCATGATCGAATTTAAGAAAATAACAAAACGCCAATGGAAATCAGTATGCGGGTGTTATCTGATACTGGCCACCGGTAAGGATGGTAGTTACCTGTATTCGGCCAGCTATAAAGGCATTGATGATAAATACGAGCAGCTTGGTGTATATGCTAACGGCACACCAAAGCAGAATGCAGAGCTAGCAAAGGCAGCTTGTGAGTCGCACAAGGTAAAACAGGGCTGAACCGATGATCGCCCATCAATATCACCCAACCTGCAAAGCTAACAGTTGCCCGCTACTGGCAACCGAGGTAACAGACTACTGGCCGAAGGAAAAGAAGCGCGACCCGAAGTTTCCACGATGGGGGTTGTGTAGTTACCATTATGGTCAAGAACCTGCAGAATGGGCTGAGATAACACGCCGCATTATTCAGCACCAGACCACGTTGCTGCTGCTACAAGGTGTCAGCAATATCACTGATCAACTGATTAAGCCATTGGCTGGTGAGCGAGTGGAAGAATGGATGGGCAGAGTGGGTCGGCATTATAAAACCATACTGTTGCAGCAGCAGCCAGCAGCACCTGACCTTACAGCGTTCGAATCACTACACAGTCTGCTTGATATAACCAGGTCAGCACCATGATTGTGTCAGAAATAAAAAAGGTACTTCCAGCCATTTTCATCCAACACGGGCACAAGACTCGTGGGTTTTGTGCAGATTTAGTTTGCCTATGGACTTCCTTACTCTTTCATTGGTTAGTTGTTTACTGATGGGTCGAGTGGTTAACAAAAAGGAATTGTCTGAAATCATCGGGGTTAGTGAGCGAACTTTGACCGATTGGCAGGACAAAGGAATGCCAATTAAGGTTGATGCTGGTCGAGGTAAGTCAAATGAATATGACACTCAGGATGTGATTGAGTGGCGAGTTCAGTTTGTGTCTTCCGGTTATCAGAGAGAGTCGGCAAAGGATAGGCTGGATAGATTAAATGGAGATTTAAAAGAGTTAGAGCTGGCGGAAAAATCAGGGATGTATGTGATGGCTGATGATGCCGAGTGGGCTCTTGAAAGTGTCATTCTTTCAGCTCGATCTGAACTGATGCGATTGGCCAGAAAATTAAAAAAACATTTAAAGAGAAACTATGAACTCGATTGTGAACTCAAGGAGCTTCAGGGTCTTACAAACCCCGTCCTCGCCCGCCTGGCTGAATACTCGTCAGACGATGAGGACGAGGATGAGGAAGGCTTTGAAAAAATGGTCGCCTCCTGAAGATATTAGCACCAGAGAATGGAACGAAAAATATAGAATGCTGACAAAGCTGGAATCGCCAGATCATGCTGGAAAATTCGATATGATGAATATTCCATGGGCAATTGGTATTTGTGCATCAATCGACGATCCAGAGGTCTGGAAAGTAATCAATATGAAATGTAGCCAGCAGGCGTGGACTAGTGGCCCAGTTATTGGGTATGTCATGAAAAGGATTGATGTTGACCCATGTTCTATAGGAATTATGTTTTCTAAGGCGGGGGAATTTGACGGTTTTATTGAGGAAAAATTGGCACCAGCAGTCAAGGCTACACCGAAATTAAAAGGAAAGATTGATGTTAGTGTTAGTCGAAAAGCAGGTAATAAAAAGAATTTTCGTAACTTTCCTGGTGGGTTTTTAAAGTTAGTCACATCAAACTCACCAGCATCTGGTAAAAACTCGACGTTAACAGTCGCAATCATTGAAGAGCCAGATGATGCAAACGCCAATGTTAAAGGGCAGGGTGATGCGATTAAAAACTTTGAAGAGCGAACAAAACAGGTTGAAGACAGAAAAGTTATCTATGGAGGCACGGCCACAATAGATGGTTTATCTGCCATTCAAACCGCTTACGAAGAATCTGATAAAAGTAAATTTTATATTCCGTGCCATGATTGTGGAGAGTCTCACCCCCTCGATTTTTATAATGTAGTGTGGGATAAAGACAATGAAACGGTGCATGAAATATACGGAAGAAGCAAACCAGAAACAGCGGTCTATGTATGTCCTCATTGTGGGTCAATATGGGATGACGAACAAAAATGGAAGAATGTTCAGTCTGCTGTTTTTACAGAAAATTATGGGTGGAAAGCAACGGCTGAATTCAGAGGCATCAGGGGTCATGCCGGTGTAGGTGAAATTTATCTAAATGGCAATAGCTCAAGAATGGAACGACTGGTGGAAAGATACCTGGAAGCAAAGCACAAGCTGGCTCAGGGAATAGATACCTTCTGGATATCATTTGTTAACAATTGCCTGGCACTGGCCTATAAATACGAAAGCAATAATGCAGAAGCTGAAACGCTTGAGCAAAGGGCGTTAGATTACCCAGAAATGCAAGTGCAGATTGGTGGATTAAATATTACCATAGGTATCGATGTGCAAGATGATCGCTTTGCTGTCTGTATCAGGGCATGGGGCAAAAATGAAGAAAGCTGGCTGGTGTATTGGGGTGAAATATACGGCGTAGTCCATGACATAAAAGACCCTGTATGGACGGAATTAGAGCAGCTGTGCTTCCAGCCATTCAAGCATGTTAAAGGGTTTGACATATTTGCTCAGGCGCTAACCATCGACTCATCAGACGGTGGTACAAACGACATGGTTTATACCTGGGTAAGGGCCATGAAGAAAAAATATTCTCATGTGCTTATCATGGCAGGAAAAGGATCAACTGATCAAACTGATAAAGAAATATTTTCAACGCCCAGCGAAAGATCAATAGATCATAAATCGCCGACAAAAGCATCAAAATATGGGTTGAAGGTTTATATAATTGGAACCCTTAAATCAAAGGATCTGCTGTATAAAAGGCTACAGCTGGAGGGTAATGGGGCAGGGCGGATGCACGCTTATAAGACAGTTAGGAATGACTATTTTAAGCAGCTAAACAGTGAAGTAAAAGCACCATCACCTACTAACAGAAAAAAACTAGTTTGGCAGAAATACTCTGGCAGACGACTCGAAGCTCCAGACACAGAACGCTATGCCCTTCATGCGGCACGGGCTAAAAAGCTGCACTTAAAAACACCAGCGCAATGGGATGATATCGAGCATCAATTGCAACAAGTGGATCTGTTCAGCGCTCCAGCCGTTTCTCAAGAAACCAATAACAATCAAACAGCGGATAATGATCCGTATGGAAATGTAGATATGTATGACTCAGTAGGGGGTAACGATGGCTGGCTCTGAAAATTTAGGCGACATCATCTATGAAGAAATGTTCCAGGCCGCCAAAAAACTCGGAATAGATCTCAGTCGTAACCGGTTGCACGATTTTGCCCTGGTTGTTGATGACGGGGTTAAGCGTCGATGTGGGTCAGAACGAGTTTATGTTCCTGTTGAAAGAAAAGATATTCGCAATGAAAGAATTTGCAAATTAAAACTGGCAGGAAAGACATGCCGAGAAATTGCAAATAAAGAAGGTATGTCTAAAAGCCAGGTATTTACTATCTGTCAGCAATATGGAGTTTAGTAAATAGTGATCCTGTCCGGTTTTCTGCCTAAAAACCGGACAATAAATCAGTTATAAATTCACATCAAGTTCACTGTTGAGAATATTGATGTCGATCCACGCTGCTTTAGAGCAATACATTCACTTTACCCTTCTGTCATTAATTGCTCTGTTTATATTCTTTGTTGTTTTGGTGGAGTTAAAAACAGAGTTTGAAAATACAAAATACTACCCCGTCATAAAAGTCCTATTTGGTGTTCCATTTTTAATAGCAGATTGTTTGATGAACTGGGTATTTGTACCTCTATTTTTAGACCTGCCAGCACATCCCTTTGAGCTGGTAACCGGCAGAATGACCCGCTACAAAAAATTACAATCGAATCGACCATGGAATTTATCTAGACTTAAAAAATGGCGTTTATCTTTTGCGATCTGTTTATGCAATCACCTCAACCGTTATGATGCAGGGCATTGTTAATGAAATTACCTGAAACAGAAACACTTATTCGCTTATGTAGTCCGGGCCTACTTCGGTGATTTACGAACAGAAACAAAATCACGTCATGAAACGATAGATGATAAGCCTCGGCCTGAATCCATTCTAACCACACTGTTTAAAAGAAAATGATAGCTCTAATCGATCAATATTTTAGCCTGGTCATTACTGCAATGATCTATTTGTTTATCGCGTTTGTTTTCGTGATGAAAGTTAAACACAGGGTAGTCGGCACTAAATGGGAATTGCCTGGGAAGATATTCCTTGCTTTGCCTTTTGTTGTCTTCGACTGGTGGGTAAATATTTTATTAATACCTTTGTTTTTAGATGCTCCGGGAAGCTTTACTGAACTGGTTACAGGAAGGATGAAGCGATATAAGAAACTCAAGGTTTACAGTCATTCATCCAGAA
>Ga0233445_1002057_pt1 | contig 14023 bp, 9 predicted proteins | sample SI_124_October20_5_FD_182779 | JGI IMG/M metagenome (GOLD analysis project Ga0233445, IMG submission 182779) | Seawater microbial communities from Saanich Inlet, British Columbia, Canada - SI_124_October2016_100_MG | ecosystem: Environmental > Aquatic > Marine > Inlet | place: Canada: British...
AAGGGTGCCATAAAACAAGGCAAAGCTGTTGAATATGTGATTGGCCCTAATGATTGGCAGATTGTTCAGTAATGAGCTTTATTATTATTCCGCTTCTTTACGCTTTTTTCTTCGCTTTTTTAACGGCCTATATTGCCAGTAAAAAGAATTATAATATCCGGAGCTGGTTTTGGCTGGGGTTTCTACTGGGGTTTATAGCAACGGGCATTTTACTTTTTCAGCCTACAAAAACAGAGCCAAAAATATCATAAATGAAACGTGGCTTTCATTACGGGGAGTGGAGCGACGAAGTAATCTCATTAAGTTTTAAGAAGAAAGAGATTGCCACATTCCTCCGCCAGTTGGCGGATGCATTCGCAATGACATTGCTTTTATTCTTGGCAATTTTTGTCAAAGTAAAAATCACAACTCACCTAGACACCCTTAACGGCTTACCACACTATGCATCCCATTCTTTTTGAAACGGAATCTGTTGTTGTTGATTCCTATTCTTTCTTTTTTACCTTAGCCTGGATCGTAGGCGGCATTGTTTACTATCGGGAGTTTCGCAGGCTCGGTTGGGCGCTTGAAGAAATGCTTATGGTTATGGGAGGCTGTATAATCGGTGCAGTATTTGGCTCGTATTTGTTTAATGCTATTTTTCTAGGCTGGGAAGAAGTACCAAAAATTATCAGCACATTTGAGTTCGGCGGCAAGACGGTTTTGGGGGGAATCGCCGGAGGGTTTTTAGGTGTTGAGATTGCAAAGAAAAAAATTGGTTACCCACATTCCACCGGAGATGCGTTTGCCTTGGCAATTCCATTGGGGCACGCCGTTGGGCGAGTCGGGTGTCTGCTTGGTGGATGCTGCTACGGAACTGTCTGTGACTTACCATGGGCTATTTCCTACCCCGAAGGATCATTTCTGTACTTGCTTCAGGTATCTCAGGGCATCATACCGGAATCAGCCATTAGATCGTTGGCGGTCCACCCCACGCCCGTCTATGAGATCATTTTCAATCTTGGATTATTTGCTTTCTTTTATACGAAGCGTGGCACCTATAAAGTACGAGGCTCCATGTTCAGACTTTACCTATCGGCCTATGGATTATTTCGACTTTTGGAAGAATTTATTCGGGGCGATTCGCCCCCGGCGGAAACGGCAATCTTTACACCGGTACAAATTTTATTGCTAGTTGCTGTGGTTTATTTTGGTCGGCAGTTTTACAACAATGAGATAAAGAAAAATATTGTTGGGACTGTGGGTTGATTAAACATGGCGGCGGCTGGCCCGCCATTTGGTATACCTTAAAGATGGGCCGGAAAGTAGGTTTCCGCAAAATGTGGAAAGCGCTCTCTTCAAAAAACACCTGTAAAACCTGTGCCCTGGGAATGGGGGGTCAATCTGGTGGTATGCGCAATGAGCAGAACCATTGGCCGGAAGTGTGTAAAAAATCCATCCAGGCCATGGCGGCAGATATGCAGGGCGCTATTCAGCCAGAATTTTTCAAGCGTTTTTCCATTGATCAACTCCGACAATTTTCTCCACGGGAGATGGAACATGCAGGTCGTATCACAACCCCTCTCCTGCTTACGCCGGGCGATACGCATTACAAACCTGTGAGCTGGGATGATGTATTCGGTCGCATAGAATCAAAGCTTAAGAAAACCGAACCTGATCGATCTTTCTTTTATTTTAGTGGGCGCTCTTCAAACGAAGCGGGATTTCTGCTCCAGCTCTTTGCCCGCATATACGGAACCAACCATATCAATAATTGCTCTTTTTATTGCCACCAGGCCAGCGGTGTAGGTCTCACAGGCTCTTTGGGCACAGGCACGGCCACCGTCGAATTAGAAGACCTGGACCATTGTGATCTGTTTTTCCTGATCGGCGCCAATCCAAGCTCCAACCACCCCCGCCTTTTAACTAAACTAAAAAATATCCGCAAGCGCGGCGGCAAAGTGATTGTTATTAATCCAGTGGTTGAAAAGGGACTGGTTGAGTTTCGGGTTCCATCGGATCCCATGAGTATGCTTTTTGGTTCTAAGATTGCATCAGATTATATACAAGTTCGCCCCGGTGGCGACCTTGCTCTTTTTAGTGGATTGGCAAAAACTATTTTAGATAAAGGTCAAATTAATTCCAACTTTATTGAATCTGCTACTGAAGGGTTTGAGCATTTTAAGAAAAACATTCAAAAATTAAGTTGGGCTGATATTGAGTTGAGTTCGGGGATATCCCCACAAGAAATTGAATCCATTGGTCAACATTATGCCAAAGCAAAAAATGTTATTTTTTCTTGGTGTATGGGTATCACGCATCATACCCATGGAACGGCCACAGTTCAAAGCATTGTGAATTTGGCCTTACTACGTGGCCTGGTTGGTAAAAAGCATTCTGGTCTGCTACCTATTCGTGGTCATTCCAATGTTCAAGGCATGGGGTCTATGGCGGTAACGCCAACCCTAAAAAAAGCGGTGTTTGACCGAATGACAGATGAAGGTGTTTCTGTCCCATCTACAAAGGGCTACGATACGTTGGCCTGCGTCCAGGCCGCACAAAACAGTGATATGGATTTTGCATTTTGTCTCGGCGGTAACCTTTACGGCTCTAATCCAGATTCATCAGCAACAGCTGATGCGTTTTCTAAAATTGATACAGTTGTCTATGCCAGTACCACCTTAAATACGGGGCACGCCTGGGGCACAGGAAAAGAAACAATTATTCTTCCCGTTCTGGCCCGAGATGAAGAAAAGCAAAGCACCACCCAGGAATCGATGTTCAGCTTTGTGCGGCTGAGCGATGGGGGAATCAATCGACACCAAAACCTTAAATCTGAAGTGGAAGTCATTTCTGAAATCGCCAGCCGAGTTTTAGGAAATGATAAACTTTTTAACTGGGAAGAATTGGAAGACCACAATAGCATTCGAAAAATTATTTCAAGAATTATTCCCGGATTTGAAAAGATGAATTCTATTGGAGAAACGAAAAATGAATTCCATATTCCCGGAAGGATTTTGCATACCCCAACCTTCCCTACTGAAACAGGAAAAGCAAATTTCGTTTATCACCCAATTCCCAATTTAGAACCGTTAAAAGAAAATGAATTTCAATTATTGAGCGTGCGGTCCGAGGGGCAATTCAACACGGTTGTATATGAGGATGACGATCTTTACCGCGGGCAAGATCGCCGCAATGTGGTGCTGATGAACAAAAAGGATATGGATCGACTGGGGTTTATAAAAGATGTTCGAGTTATCGTAAAAAGCAAAACCGGTGTAATGGATAATATTTTAGCACGGCCCTTTGATATAAAGCGGGGGGCTGCCGTTATGTATTATCCTGAAGTAAACTCGCTCATTAGTCAAGACGTTGACCCACTTTCCCAAACCCCTGGTTTTAAATCCACACTTGTTACCGTGCAACCCTTTTCATAATATCTACAATGCTACAAAAAATCTTAGCTTGGTTTATCCATATTAATCCGAATACAAAACGACAGTTTTGGAAGTGGTGGTATAATACATTTGCCAAAAGGACACAGAGTTCCGATTTCAAATTCATGAACTATGGGTACCACGCAGACGGTTTTAATCCTCCGCTGGAAGAATCTGATGAAAATGAAAGATATCCCATTCACCTTTATCACCACGTTGCTGCTCAAATAGACCTAACCGGTAAAACTGTTTTGGAAGTTGGTTCTGGGCGGGGAGGTGGCGCATCCTACGTAACAAGGTATTTAAACCCAATGTCCTATGTTGGAATTGATATTTCTGAATCAGCCGTGGATCTATGCAATAAAATTCATCATCTGGAAAACCTGTCATTTCAGGTTGGAGACTCCGAAAACATTCCTTTCAAAGATGGAAGGTTTGATGTGATTTTGAATGTTGAATCATCTCATTGCTATGGTGATATGGACCAATTTATGGAGGAAGTAACGCGAGTCTTAAAACCAGGAGGGCACTTTCTTTGGTGTGACCTTCGACCTATTAATATTCTAGAAAAATTAAATACTCAGTTTGCTGAATCTGGAATGGACTCAATTCAAATAAACAACATAACAGACAATATAATAATTGCCTTAGAAAAAATGTCTGATGGGCGAAGAGCCGGCATAAAAGAAAATGTGCCAAAATTTATCCGTAAAGTTTTTGAATCTTATGCCGGCGTGAAGGGAAGCAAAATGTATGATTCGTTTATAAATGGAGATTTAATATATTTATGTGCCACGCTTAAAAAAGTCAATTAGCTTAGAAATTATTTCTGTTTTTTTCTAAAACATCATTGCCTAGTGGTATTATTTTGTAATTTTTCGGTCTGTATTTATAACCGTTTTAATCCAATGGAATCAGCTTGAATTTTCAAAAAAATTTATTTTTAATTGGCCCAAAATTATTACGCGAGTCGAAGATGGCAATTCACTAAAAGATGCAGTAGAAAAAAGTATTTTAGAAGATCGTAAAAACGATGACCACTATGGCATAATTTGCATTTCTAATACTGGAGATATTGTCGTTGATAAAACTAAAGATATGATTTTTTATGCATCTCATAATGGAAGTGTCGTTACATCTTTTTAACCCATAATCTGGACCGAATTAATTATGAATAATACTCAGCTTCAAAATACGATAAATACATTTTGGGACGAAAACATCATCCCTCCCCTTATTGATTATATCAAAATTCCCAATAAATCTCCATCATTTGATTCCGAATGGAAATCAAATGGTCACATGGATCGCGTTTTAGTATTGGCCAGCGAATGGGCAAAAACACACTTGCCTGAAAATGCAACACTGACCGTGAAGGAAACTGATGGGCGAACTCCCTTGATATTGGTTGATATTCCTGGTGATCGAGATGGGAATATTCTCATGTATGGTCATTTAGACAAACAGCCGGAAATGGAGGGTTGGAATGAGGGGTTGGGCCCTTGGACACCCGTCATAAAAGATGAAAAACTTTATGGTCGTGGTGGCGCCGATGATGGTTACGCTTTGTTTGCGTCTCTTTGCGCTGTAAAAGCGCTAAAAGAACAGAGTGCTACTTTACCACGTATTTTGATTCTAATCGAATTCTGTGAGGAAAGCGGCTCTCCGGATCTTCCGTATTATATGAATCTGTGTGCTGATGTAATCGGCACTCCGGATTTAGTTGTGTGTTTAGATTCTGGCGCTGGAGATTATAAACGTTTTTGGACAACCACATCCCTTCGTGGAATGATTGGGGGAACTTTGCGGGTGGATGTACTAACCGAAGGCGTTCATTCCGGTGGAGCCAGTGGACACGTACCATCTTCCTTTAGAATTGCCAGACAACTTTTATCTCGACTGGAAGACCAAAATACGGGAGAAATTTTATTGGATGAGTTGAAAACTCAAATCCCCGATTATCGAATTAAAGAAACAGAAAAATTTGTTTCAATTTTGGGTAATGAAGTTATTGATGAATTTCCGTGGGCTGATACAATGCAGCCATCAACAGAAAATAATGTAGAGGGTGTGCTTCGCCGTTCTTGGCGTCCTGCTCTTTCGGTTGTTGGCGCTGATGGTTTACCTCCATCTAATAATGCTGGAAATGTTTTACGACCTTATACACAGCTACAACTTTCAATGAGAATTCCCCCTATGGTAAATCCAATCGAAGCGCAAAACGCCATAGAAAAAGTATTAATTGAAAACCCACCGTATAACGCATCTATTTCTGTTCATTTTGAAGAGGCTGCTTCTGGATGGAATGCGCCCGAAACGGCAGAGTGGTTAGCTCTTGCTATGAACAGGGCTTCAGAAGAATTTTATGGGGAATCTTCTTGCTCATTGAGCGAAGGTGGAACAATTCCATTCATGGCTATGTTAGGCGATCAATTTCCAAGGGCACAATTTGTTATAACCGGTGTTTTGGGTCCGGGCTCAAATGCCCATGGACCGAATGAGTTTTTACATGTGCCATATGCAAAAAAACTCACAGCCTGTGTTGCGTTCATTTTAAATAATTTCCCAAAGTAAGTTTATGACCGTAAGGCTCGGGCTCATTTTATTGCTTGCTCTAATTTCGGTAAGCTCAACATCTCTAGTTATCCGATATGTCTCTTCAGTCCCGACACTTGTTTTAGCATTTTGGAGATTATTTACAGCTAGTGGTATGATGTGGGGATATACTTCATTCAACCATCCACAGGACAAACTTTCATCACTTCAAATAAAAAGAATTTTTATTGCCGGATTATTTTTAGGATGCCATTTTGCGTGTTTCTTTTTAGCCGTTCGCCACACATCTATTGCTAACGCAACTCTCTTTGGATGCATGGCGCCAGTGTTTACAGTTATAATATCTATTTTTCAAAAAAGAAAATTTTCTAAAATGATTTATATTGGATTGGCCTTTGCTCTTCTAGGCGCCGCTATTATTCAACTGAATGAGTTTTCTCTAACGAGCGATTCTATTTTTGGAAATTCAATCGCCCTTTTAGGTGCCTTTTTTATAGCTGTCGTTTTTGTTATTGCAGAAAAGATAAGACTCGATACAGATAATATTATTTATGGTCGACTATTATTTTTAATAGCATCAATAGCTTTGTTTGGAATAACCGTCATGGCAGGTGAATCAATTTTTAATTTTAAATTAGAACACATTCCGTGGTTTATATTTTTAGGACTCGTACCAACAATATTGGGGCACAATTTATTTAATTATGCCGTGAAATATGTTTCTCCAACCACCATAGCATCTATTCCTTTAGGCGAACCAATTATTGCTTCATTTTTTGGGTACTTACTATTTCAGGAAGGGATTCCGGGTGCAGCATTTATTGGGGGTCCATTTATATTGCTTGGAATTTATATGATAATAAATTTTCAAAAAACTAAAGTTTTTGACTAGGTGCCGGATGAAATCCATTCTCTTTTTGAAATTCCGGAATTCTTTCATCGTCTTGACATACCCCGTGTCTATCCTCGGGTAATAAAGCACCAATTCGACAAATTAACTCTTTTCCAATTGATTCAAGTTTGTGTGCTTTTTCTTGACGATTTCCTGAAACGTCAAATGGGCCAAACGGTTTTCCAATATTAATTTTTACACGAGGTCGGACTCCGCGAAAAAAATCTTCCCAAGCGGTCTCTGCTCCATATATAGCCATGGGCACGATAGGTACTTTTTCTACTGTTGAGAGGAAAACAGCTCCATTTTTTGCCGGTCTTAAAGAGTCAGACGTAGATGTGCCTTCTGGAAAAATTCCAAGAATTTCACCGTTTTTTAGGACTTTTTTTGCTTTTTTAATTGTGGATGGCGCAAGATTGGTTCTGTCGATGGGAATAAATCCATAAAGCAGGGGGGCCCACATAAAATACCAATCAATTGTTTGATCGCTTGCGGCTAAAAAATTGATTGGTTTGCGTATCGCATACTTAAAAAAAGGTGGATCTATGTAGCTAAAATGATTTGCCGCTACAATATAAGGTCCGTTATTTGGTAAATGCCATCTGCCTTTAACTTTAATTTTAGCAAGCGCCACACCCAATAAAAGATTTATATACCCAAGTTTTTTCCTTAACCAATTTGGTCTTGGAGAAAAGGTTTTTAGATAATCAGGACCAGGCATATGAAAAGTGAAAGATAATTATTAAAGAGCAGGGAAGGACAAAGGCCTTCCCTGCGTTTTTAAGATCTAGAATGGAAGATCATCATCTTCCGCAGCTACAGATGCTGCAACGGGTGCGCTTGGCTGGCTTCCGCCTTTTTGGTTGCCTCCCATTAACTCCACATTGTTCACAAATACATTTAAACTCGCACCACCTGTTCCGTCTTTTTTTTGATATTGATTAAGTGATACTTCTCCCTCGACCACGACTTGCTGGCCCTTGAGCATGTAATCTTTTAGCTTACCCTCTGCGCGTTTACCAAAGATTGAGCATTCAAAGTAATGCGTCTTTTGCTTATCACCAAACCCTGTATTATTAGCAACACTAAACGACATAACTGCCGTACCGCTAGGGATAAAGCGTGCTTCAGCATCGCGGGTTAATCTTCCACTAATTATTAATTTGTTCATTTTATGGCCTCTTGTTTATAAAAATTAATTATGTTCTAAATCAGTACGAATGACATTATAAAACGTGTGTTACTCAGTCTATTTTTTTGCATAATTCAACTCTATAGTTATGATTGTTACAATTGAGAAAGCATAGGTTTCAGCCTCCGCGTGTATTATTTACAACCAAAACAAAATGAAATGCAAGTGATTTTTAAAAAATAATTTAAAACAATAAAAAAGGGGCTCGATTTTTCGAGCCCCTTTTCTTTTAGATCGTTTGTGAAACGAAACTTACTTCATTAAAATAAGTTTCTTAACACTGACAAAGTCTCCAGCAACAATCCGGTAAATATACATACCAGATGAAAGCTGTTGACCGAAGTCATTTGTTGCGTTCCACTGAATTCGATAACGACCTGGCTCATGGAGACCTTGTGTTAAGGTGCGTACTTTTTGACCAGCTACGTTATAGATATCAAGTCTAACCTCTGCAACTTCCGGAATATCATAAGTGATATTCGTTACAGGGTTAAATGGATTTGGATAGTTGTTATGCAATGCAAACACATCTGGTAAACCGATGCCGTCTAATGCCAGGAGACCAGACACGTCTACTGTCAGGTTCCTTGGACCATTCAATGCTGCGGTAGAGTCCCAGGGGTCATGTGCCCAAACATTCCAAGAGAAGGTCATAACAGAAACGGAATCTTCAAGTAGGGGTGCAGCCAGTTCTCCAATTGTTGGAAACCAACCTGCCACGGCCATACCTGTATCGGACATTGCGCCTGTTTCGTCTGTTGCTGAAACTACATACATTAAAGGGTCGTTATCTTCGTCGTTTACCGATGTCCAAATAAATGGGAAATCATCTCCCGAATTAGACTCAGTAACAATAATAGTCGTTCCATCATCTGGCTGTAATAACATTACAGGTGGTGGTACATGGTTAACCAACGAAACATCAACTGTATTTGAAGGCTCAGACTCACCACATTCATCACTGATGTTATACAGCGCTGTCACGTAGTAACTGTGGTCTCCCCATTCTACATCGACGTCATTATAGGTATTATCACCAATCCCCAGAGTATCTTCAGCTTCACCATCACGATAAACAACATAGTTTGTCATATTGCGTTCATCTGGTGTGTTGAGCACAATTGGTGTTGGGAGCCTGTGTTCTACAGGTTCACTGGTAGTATTTGGGTTTTGATAATCAACTGTTATCGGTGCCATTGATGAAATACTGCGACCATCTGCATAGTCTGCAAAACCATCAATCATCCAGTTGTAGTTCAAGCCATAGGCAGCATTAATAGATACAAATTCATTTACCGGTGCAATTGCGAGGAGATCGCCATAACCGGTAACGGCGGGTCCACCATCACAAGCGGCAGGTAATCCAGTCGGTGTATCGACAATATAACCAAACCATAGCTCTTGTGTCCAGTCTATGGTGATGTTTTCATCAAGTTCAACATCATACCACTCACCCGCAGGAATATCTGCACCATCCATCCACTCGCTCGTATCAACGAGCACTGGTTCACCGTCAAATTCTGCCGTCCAAATAGCAACCTGGTAGAATGCTGTGGGTTCATTATGAGCAAATCGAACTTTTGTCAAAGACATGCCGTTGTAATCTGCTAGTTCTTCTTGGCCAAAACGAATCGCAACAGATAACAGCGCTGGGGAATTAGTCCCTACTGACGTAACAAGCGTTCCATCATTATAGCCAAACCAGCCTGCGCCACCTTCTGGTGCATCCCAAGAAAGACTTACGTCATTACTCAGAGATTCAGCCATAAGGTTTTCTGGTGCATTACAAAGTCCAGAGGATCCGTTTACGGTAACTGTAACAGAATTACTTGGATCTGATTCACCGTAAACATCGTACATTGCTGTTGCGTAGTATGTGTAGTCTCCTTCTACTATAATAAACTCATCCCATGAAACAGCATCGCTAGGCGCTGTTCCAACAACAACGCTGTCTCGATAGACATTATAACTTTGCAGTAAAAAATCCGCCGAGGGCGAAATGGTTACGTCATCAACGGCAATATAATATGCCCAATTACCACCACAATCCGTATATTGAATTCCAGCTTTAACGCTCGTGGTTGCGTACCCAAGAGAAACGGTTAGGTTGTTCCAAGTGCCAAATTCCCCTGGAATGGTTTCAACAAGCGTCGGCGCCCCTCCATCAATAGCGGCCCATACAAAGGCTTCATCTGACCAGGCTCCACCACTAGCACAATCACCACCGCTCTGTGGATAATAAACATTAAAATTAAGAGTGAAGTTGCCTGGTGTTTCCACGGCAAGGTCTGCCGTCCAAAGCGTTGCGTCTGTCGCAACGGCACCATTGCCATTCGCATCATCACTTATCCACGCATATGTTGAGCTTTCTGGGGCTGGGCCAGTCGCACTAACCATCCATTCTCCTGTGTCGTCCATCAAAACACCCAGCGTTCCATCTTCAAAGTCTTCACTGACTATCGGGTCACCGCCCCCAGTGCTCGGAGCTACCCAGTTCAGCGCAACATCCCATCCGTCTGCTGCAGCAGTAAGCTCTGTGGGAACGGGTAGATCCACTGGCGTAACTGCTGTTGCGCACGCGTGGTTAGAAGTATCTGACTCTGCTGCGCCCGCTACGTTTACCTGTGTAACATAATAACAATACTCAATATCGCCCGTTAAGTTTTCATCGACATAGCTCATTGCGCCGGCAACTGCATCGGATTCTACTACACCCACAGATGCAAATTCTGCACCTGCATCAGAGCGATAAACGTTCCAGGTAACGCCGATAAAAGGATCAATGATCTCAATTGTTGTTGTAATTGTGTTATCGGTTTCGTCAGTCTCGGATACCGTACATTCCCAATCAATAAACGCTCCTATGTCGAAAGTACCATAACCCATCCAGTATGATGCATCTTCAAGAATTGGATAGGTCCACGATGAATCGGCTTCTAGATAGTCGGCAAAACCCCACATATCATAGTCTTCGTTTTGACAATCACCAGATGTTTCATTGCTAAGATAGTAATTTATATAAAAAAACCGCGCGGTTGAACCACCTGTATTATGTATTGTTAACATAATGGCATCTGTTTCTGCATCATAATGAGCATTGCTCATGTTTAAGTTTGCCAGTTCTGGCGGTGTGTCGCTCATAGTAAACGTAGTGGTTGCAGAGTCGCCTCCATCTAGAGCATTCCATTCAAAGGTAAAGTAAAGCCATGGGGCTCCGTCTGTTGCGCCGGTCACCGTTAAGGCGTTTCCCTGCCAGCCGTCTCCATAAGAATCATAGCCGTTGACAGTGTACACGCCGTTGTCTAGTGATGCTGTTAGCTGACCACTGGGGGCACCGCCGGATGCAACAATCTCGCCCGCATCATTCAGGATTTCCCAGGAAACTTCTGACTGCCAGGCTCCACCATCACACTCAATGATAACATCCGTAGATCTTGAATTGGAAACATAGTTTGAGTTAACAACACCAAATATGTGAACTTCGGATGGTTCGTCTCCTTTTCGCTCTCTCATTTTAGCCATATTTCTTTCTTTGGTGTCTTCGATAGTTAATCTTTTTTCTTGTACAATAGCCGTGCTTCTGTTAGTTGCCGGTACTACACCATCCCATTCTAAAGATACTGATTCCACTCCAGCTACCGCTGTCAGGTTTTCGGGATTTGTTGATGGAAGCGCTTCTTCAAGCATCCAAGTGAATGGGCCTGGAGCCCAGGCGCCATCCCACATAATATAGTAGGCCGTGCCTGTAACCACATCAATGGTTAGTTCAGATTCTCCCGGAGGCCATCCTAATCCATCATCATCAAAGTCAATTAATAAACCCGCACAATCAGCGTAAATCCAAACCTTTGTATCGCCACCAGCGCCCGCTGAAGAAACGGTCATGGTTCCGGTAAGCGTAGCAGTATAAGTAAACCACTGGTCTGCGCCACTGGCGTCGTTTGCACCAACAACTGCGGCTAGAGCAATTGAACAACTGTCTCCAGTATAATAACAGGAGCCATCGTCTACTGTGGCGTTTTCATCAAAATTCAAAGCATCAGCATCAGTGCAACCAAGAACATCGGTTGTTTCGCCAAGCTGAAGTACACCGGAATAAGGTGCGCCACCAGCGAGAAGAACTTCCCCTGCGGCATTCACAATTTCCCAGGAAACTTCGCTCTGAAATGAGCCACCGTCACATGTTACCAGGTATGTACCATCAACTAAACATAAATCAACTACTGCAAAACATGCAGGGTCTGCATCAGATTCACAACCAACATCAGGACCAACAAGAACAGTCTCGCCAATTGATAGTGTATTGCCATTCCAGCCATCACCATATGAATCGCCCATTGAAATAGAAACTAAATTATCAGCACAGGGTGCATTTATATGCCAGCCCGGGGTTGCAAAAGTTTCATCCCCCGCGCCTATTGTCCATTCTGATGCCGTCCAGACTGTGTTTGGTGCCAGAACATCATCATTGCGCATGATCGTTTGGTCCAAGTGGTCCCACGCGGTTCCGGAACCATCCACGCCAATTTCCCCAAGAATATCAAAAACATTGGGTCCTGGATCTGCGGGATATCCACTTGTGCTAAGCGCAAAAACATCATCCCCATTGCCACTTATATTTGATGAGTATTGGTCTGCTTCAAAGCCAAATATTTCTACAAATTTATCCTGATTGTTTGCTACAACAAAAACGTCATTGGGGGCTATTGTTCCTTCTAGTATTGTCGTATAAGAAGATGTGCTTCCATTTGAATATTTAGCAATGTATAAATTTGTATCAACATCCGCTGTCCCTAAATAAAAAGGTGTGTCGGTTGGATTATAAATCTCGATGAATCGCGCACCGGAATACCCACCTGGTTGGTAGTCACAATATTCAGAGATTAATAATGATGGTGCTGGTGGTGGTGGTAGCGGCACAGAGAACGTTGCTGTAACAACTTCATTTGCCGCCGCCGCACTTGTGACTTCAAACGAAAGGTAAACCGTGCCATCATCATCGGTTACAGTTAGGAAGTTTCCGTTCCAGCCATCTCCATAAGAATCCGCAGCGGTTACTGTATAGTCGCCATCATCGAGACAGGAAAATTCTGAACTTGTTGTGCCTGCGCCACTGGCAATTACATTGCCTGCCGCATCGGTGATTTCCCAAGATGTTTCCGAAATAAAAGAACCACCGCCCATTGCAATTGTTGTGCAATTTGTAAGACAGCATGAGCCGTCATCTGCTGTGGCATCTGCATTGTAGTTACAAGCGGTGGCTGTCATACAACCTGGAACATCGCTGGAAAGAGATACTGTAAATTCTATTCCCGCGCCCGGACTTGGTCCGTCGCTGGCAACAAGGGTGCCGTTGTGATCATAAAATGCGTATGTGATTTCGCTGTCCCAAGTTCCAGAAGTAAAGGCTGTTTGTACAATATCACCATCATCAACAGCAAGGGTAAATTCCTCCGTAGATGCAGCACAAAAAATACCATCATAAACCAGTGTGCCATTTACAGAGACATCTAGGTTTGCGCCTCCATTCCAGCCGTCTCCGTAAGAGTCGGAAAGCACCAAGAGAAAATCTTCTGTTCTGCTGTTGTTTGAATGCCAGGTCTGCGGTATGCGCACTTCCGGTGCACCCTTGTCTCCATATTTTGCCACGTCAGTCTGGGCAAACAGTGAAACACTCATTACAAACACGGTTAAAAAAGCGATCGCTTTTCTCATAATAATACTCCTTGTTGTTTTTTGTTTATTTTTTTAATGCTTGGGCTTTATTGGTCTGTAGAATGCTTTTATAGAGAACGAGTATAACTTCGGTCTCTTAAAAGGTATAGTAATATAGCCCACAATAAAAAAGATGGCAAGAAATAGATTTCAAAATATTACCATCATCACAATTACGCCAACGTGAAACTGAGTTCTTGTGTAATGTTTGTAATTATCTTTCCAACTCGATTATTGCTTTCTTGTTTTAAT
>Ga0233445_1002059_pt1 | contig 14010 bp, 13 predicted proteins | sample SI_124_October20_5_FD_182779 | JGI IMG/M metagenome (GOLD analysis project Ga0233445, IMG submission 182779) | Seawater microbial communities from Saanich Inlet, British Columbia, Canada - SI_124_October2016_100_MG | ecosystem: Environmental > Aquatic > Marine > Inlet | place: Canada: British...
CGTATTTTTGAGCCACTAACCTAAAAGGTATAGACGCATTAGCCGCAATAATTGTATCAGCATTAGAATCTACTATTGCAGTTCCACCATTTGTAAGTGTTAAAGATGCTAAGAAAGTCTCAGTATCCATTTCATTACCATCTGGTCCTGTTAATCTACCAGCACCTGCATCGGTAAATCCTGTAATACACATTGTAAGACTCCTTACTGACCCATCAGCCGCAACTGGTTGAGTAGCAAATGACTCATCAACAGTTACTCCACTAGCGTTTAAAATTACTGGGTTAATACCAGCAGTAGTTACATTTAAAGTAGATTGTCCTTTAGACGCATCAAATAATCCATCATTATAAAAGATATCGTAAAGATTCTTTTCTTGAAATGTAGTAAGTGTTGTGTCACCACAAGCTGATATAACACATTCTGGTAATGAACCGTTTACACTATTGTCCGTTCCGTTTAATGCAAAATGATCTCTACCTGATGTTTTTGGTACAAAGAAGAATAATTTTCCAATTGGCATGTTCATCGCTTGTACCGATACGATATCATTTGCCAATAATTTTGAGAATACACGTCTTACGATTGGAAAGACTACAGTCTCAAATGAACCTGATGAGTTTGAACTCGTAGATTCGTTTAATAGAGAAGATGCTTGGTTTTCATATAACTGAGCAATGTTCTCTTTTACGTGACCTTTTAAACCTTCTAGGAAACCAATTTTGTTCCACTTCGAAATAGTTTTAGATCTTATTTGTTTCAAGTGTTCAAGTCCTATATTTCCGACTTCACCTGAGTTTAATAAATGTCCCATTTTTTTTTGAGTTTTAATTTATATTATTATTATGATATTCTTTTCATTAAATCTTTTATTGCCACAATTTGAGGATCTACATAAGCTGTAGATTCATTTAAATCAGACTTCGAAGATTTAACAGTTTTATTAACTTTATTTACAACAGACTCGCTAATTGGAGCTTTTCTATCTAATTCAGACTTAATAACCTTATAAATAGATTTAGACTCTTTTACTGAATCAGTATTGTCAAACCTTTTAAGAATTTCCATTTTTTCTTTTTTAGTTGTCGAATGTTCAGTAAACAATCTATTTACGTAAGCTAAGTTAGTATTAAATAACGCTACTTCATTGAGTTTGTCTTTAAATACATTAAGAGCTTTTTTGTATTCATTATTTTTACTTTTCAACTCTTTGTATTCTTTCATTATTTTTGTTTCAGAAACTGTATCAGTTTTTGGTTTTCTACGAACAACAGATTTACGTGTGTTTCTAGATTCAGACGTTTGTCTATTTCTATGTCCACCTTTTCTTTGACGACCTTTAGTTCTAGCCAATGTATGATCTTCATCCACTATTTCTTCATCATCTTCATCCATATTAAAAGGACTTTCATAGTCTTTGTAATGTCCACCGACATCACCCCTTCTATGACCACCTTCTCTTTTGAACTCGTCAGATTTACTACCCCACATTTCCTTCAAATCAGATTCATCATCCATTTCGATTTCATACATAAGTTCTTCGTCTTCGTCCATTCCGCAACCTTCACACATTTCATCATCTTCGTCCATCATGTCCAAAGATTCTTTAATGTAATATTCTGCACCAGTTTCATTATCTGTCAAATGAATTCCATCAGCATCTTTAACCACTTCAACTTCATCGTCTGGACCCAATTTCTTAAATACTGTAACAACTTCATCATCTGAAGCCATTGTCATATCTAATACATCGTCACCCATACCTAATTCCATTCCCATAGGTTCAAGATCTAATTCTAGTTCTTCACCTTCACCACCGTCTAAATCTAGATCAGTATCAAGGTCTAATTCTACGTCAGCCATTTCTTCACCATCATCTGGGAAATCCATAACGTCCATTTCTAACTCTTCAGATTCTTCTTCTTCAGAATCATCTGTTAATTCATCGTCAAGATTTAACTCAACATCTTCCTCATCATCTGCGGATCCTCCTAATTCAATATCGTCTAATTCAATAGTTTCTTCATCTTGTTCTCTCAAAGACGACTCTACGATACTCTCAATTTCCTTCGACATATGCGCCGAAAGCATTTCTTTCGTGTTGGCTTTTAAGGCATCCTCTAAAGACTTAGCGTCTAACAAAGCCTCTTCGATGATTGATTTTCTTTTTACAGCCATTTTAATTTTTTTTAAAAATTTATTTTATTATTTAAATACACCATAGTGCATTTTTTAATAAATATGCAGTAAAAGATAAAAAACTTATTTAAAGTTGATTTTTTTTAATCTAGTAAGAAGTTATTTAATGAATTTGTTAAGATAATATCTTCATTTTTCTTATTAGACTCTGACATCTGTTGTTCTTGAGATGGTTCTTCATTATAAATCCAAGAACCTGGAGTGGATGGTGACGTTACAATGTCCCAACATATTAATTCATAATCATCTTGTACAATGTTCTTACCATTTTCTTTTTCTAATGATCCGACACCTCTTGATGAAACACCTATTTTTAATCCTTTTCTAATATAATTAGCAACTCTATCACCTTCACAGGAAATAATTCCTAGGTTAACAAACCCCGGTGACATAATAATTTCAAGTTTACCCATTAACACATTACCTTCCCACCATAAGTCTACAACATTATGAGCTATTCTACTTACAGCAACAATGGAACTCTCTGGGTGATCAGCTTCACCCATTGCACGTTTTTCTTTAATAAGTTTAAGGTAATTTTCAGCTTCCCTTCTTAAGAGATCTTCAGGATATATTCTTTCGTTTTTATTCTCTGTCCCATATTTCTGCATTACAGCGTACACTATTAAGGGATCTTCAATAAATTGTCGTCCTGGTGTTAACTCACTAGCTTCATTAACAAAGTTTTTATTATCTTTAGGGGAAATGTATCCTGCGTCATATTCGATTAGGATACCTTTTTTATTGATTTCGTTTTTCTTAATTATTTCCATAATAATGATATACTTTAATTATAAATATACCATTACTATAAAAACTCTATTTTTTCGTTTTATAAAAAGTAAAATAATTATTATTGTCTAAACAACTATTAACTATGTCATGAATTATACTCTTTGAAGATTCTAACAAGTTGGGTTGGTTGATAGGTAACCCCTTTTTCTGATATAACGTTATTTCACAAGACATAAAACTTCTTTTTGTGTTTACAAATCCAGAGGTTCTCATATCTAAATCCACAATATATTTATCGTTGTGAAATAATTCCTTATCTACGTTACTATTTATATTTTGTTTTATTTTTTTTCTTATACCACTTACTACAGAATCGTAATTAGTGTTTTGGTTTATATCATTTATCTCACCCCAAGCGCTGAGATTTATGTATATACTTTTTGATTCTTTATTGTTAACTGTACCAACCTTAGTTTTGTAGTTTGGTAATAAATTTAACTTTACTTCCTTTCCAAGTTTCATCCATATGTTTTTATTTTTTTATTATTAATATATGGTAAATATAGTGATAATATATAACAAAGTCAATTTAATAAAAGTGGTAACATATATTCCTACTCAACACTTAAAGATACAGATTCTTTAAGGTCATAAACTTTATTTATATCGTTAATAAAGTTTTCGTTGTCGAAGTTCATATTTAATAATTTGTCTTTAACCCTAAGTAATTGATCTTTTAGGGTTACATCAGTAGACTCGGTTACCCTGTTATCAATAATATCAATACACTCTCTTTTTAAAGTGTTATAGGTTTCTTCCTTATCTTCATCATTACCATTTAATATGGTTTTAATGATTCCCTTTTCAGATTCACTAATGTTAGAGTATTTATCATTAAATTTGTTAACAGATATCTTAGTTAAAACACTTGGTGGTAATTCAGAATCTATTCTCTCATTTGTAACTTCTACCTCTTTTTCTAACATTAATCCTTTAATGTGGTTTATAGATTCATTAATTTTATCTATAGTTGTAGCGGTTTTTGTTGTCTCTACTAAAAATTTAATATGAGAATAAAATTCATTATTTTCTTTAACAATGTTCTTACCATTTAAAAGTTTAAATAGTTTTTCATTACCCTTCTCCAATTTCTTCTTATCTAATGATTTTAATAATGAAATGTTTTCTTTAATATAGTCTTTAGCTTCCGAAGTGTCATCGAACTTCTTAGTTTGTAAATTTTTATATATTAGGTATTGATCAGATAAAGTATTATTTTCTTTAATTAATTTAATAAATTTAGAAAATAGTTTTTTACCACCTTTTTCTTTTTTTAATACAGACTCTATTACAATATCTTTAAATGTATCTTTTATATTTCCGAAATTTTCCATGCTTTTTATTTATAAATATCTAAATTTTTTAAAAAATTACTCTTTAATAATTTTATCTATTTCTTTTGTCATATCTTCGATATTCTTATTTACCTTATTGGTACCTTTTTCTACTGAATCTAAATTGTAGTTACGTCCCTTTTTTTCTAAACTTTCTGTAAGTCTTTTCATAAACATACCTTGATATTTTTTAGTTTTTTCTACATATTTTCTTCTATCCTCTTCCATTAATAGGTTCTCCTTTTTATTGGCAGACTCTACCGCAGTTGCTGTTTCAGCTGCAGCTGCTTCACCACCAGCTTCTGTGGATGCTGCACTTTCTATGTCAGCTCCAAATCCACCTCCAGCATCTCCACCGAATCCACCTCCATCATCACCACCCATTTCTTCACCAACACCTTCTTCTCCTTCAGCATCGCCACCAGAAACTAAAGTATCAAAATCACCATATAATTTATCGACTCTGTCAAACAACCCTGTTTTCTTAATAATATTAGCAGTTTGTTCCATTTCTGCTGAAGCAGCTTTTTCTAATCTTTGTTGCTCTAAATCGTTTCTAATATCTTCATCTGACATACCTAATATCTCTTTCTTACCTCTAGTCATAGACATTGCGCCAAATCCGTTACCAGCATCTGCCACTGCATCTTTATATAAAGTAACCTTTAATTGGGTTTGTTCTATTTTTAACATTTCAGCTTGTGTTGATGGGTTGTTAAGTGATAAAGTAAAATTATCTAACTCATCTTCTAAACCTAAAATATATAAATGTATTATAGCAATTTTATTTAATTCCTGTAACATTGCTTGTTGTATTCTATTAATTGTCCTTGCGAATCTAATGTCTTGTAGTGCTAAGTTCTTCCCTTCACCAGTCGCCTCCTCAAAACCTAAAAAAGGTTTAGGTACCCTCAATGCGGTAAATAATTTTTTCTGTAGATATTGTATATCGGCAATTTCTGAAAGGTTAGTTGCACCTGGTAATGTATCTATTGGACTTGGTGCGTTTGGATCTCTAACAGGTATAAAATAATCTTGATCTTGTGCCATTTGATTATACCTAGTGTCTATTTGTCCAGTATTCTCATCAATAACCGGACTCTTCTTAAAGTTGTTTGCAATTTTCTGTACATATGATGGGACATCCGCCTCATCAATGTTACCAACAAAGATTTTAAATATTCTTCTTTCGGGTGCCCTAGTAACCCTATATATTAACATAGCGTCTTCAGAAAGTAACAATTGTTTCCAGATACGTCTAGCCTTTTCTAACATAGATGTACCATAAGGTAATCTCCTATCGTCACCTAATAACCTAAAATGGGCAACTTGCCACGCATTAAATTCTATATCTCTTTGTCCCCACACAAACTTAACTGGGTTGAATTTGTCTTCCTCAGAGTTTGATGAATTTTCACCGAACCCCTCATTATCCTTTCTAGATATCTCAATATTCGGTAACTGTTTAACACCACTAATCCCCTCTTCACTATCTATATTTAAAAATAAAAAATTATCTCCGTACTTACATGTGTTTCTTGTCCACATAGGTAATGTAGTGTGGATATCTAATCTATTAAAAAATAAATCTTCTAATATTTTCCTAACTCTCTTACTTTCTGAAAATATATTCATTACTTTATTATCAGGATTTAATGTTGTACATTCCTCCATCATTATATCTAAAGCTGCTGCAATTTCTGGGAAAAATTCCATACCTTCAAAATCTGCGTAAGAAGCTAACCTTGTAGTCTCATAATATATGGAGTGTTGATAAATCTCATTATCAACTGTTTGCCACATACCCGATAAATACTTATCTTGTTGTTGTTTTAATTTTTCGTGTTCGTACTCTTCCTTAGATTTAGTTTTTAATAACTCTTTATCCCCTAAAGAATATCTAGACTTATTTTGTGGTCTCTTTATTTCTGGACCAAATAAGTCATTTAACTGTTGAAATATTGTTTTTCTAGCCATTTTATAATTATAATGTTTATTTTATAATAATAAATATCAAAAAAGTTTAAATGTTACTTAATACCAAATAACCAATTGTATTCACCATTATCATTATTGTCATTATTTGGTTGTGTTGGGTGATAAGTTGGGGTATTACTGTAAAAAGGGTTAGTATATTTTTTATTAACCTTATCAACCTCACTTGGTGAATTAGTGTTAACCCACCCCTCTAACATTGCCTTTGTTTGTTTTTCTATTGTCTCTAATTTTTTAAATGTTGTTTGTACAACAAAAAGTGGCATCGCTAGCGCCATTATTATATCATCATGGTACCCATCCATATGATCTGGTCTACCATTTCTATATACAAAAGTCTTTAATTCAGAAATCAATCTAACTGACCTAATAATTGTTTTACTTTCTCTAATATGTTCTTCTAAATCACTTACCATTTGTAGTCTACTACTACCAACATTAAACCCAGGAACCTTCTCACCCTGTTTATAAACACTTTTAGCGTACTTTTCACTTAATTTTCTATTTTTAGGGTCATCATAGTGAAGATGTGTGTATCCCATTTCTAATAATTTCATTACAGTAGAAACGCCCATACCTCCAGTTATATCTACAACTGTATAAGCCTTATAAAGATTACCATATTTATAAACTATTTCCGCCAATAAATCGGGTGGTAATTTATACTGGAACTCGGCCACTTGTTCTAATCCATCAAAATCTAATATCACTATAGTAGAACTATCTTTCCCATCACCTCTAGATACATCTACCCCCATAATATATTTATGACCCTCTTCTGGTTCTTTCCATATCCACATAGACTTTTCCATTTCTGCCATATATTTTGGGTCTTTAACATAATTTTCATTCTGGTATTCAATATACTCATCGTCTATAACATTACCACCAGAACTAACAAATGACACATCTAATTCTTGTGCAATTTGTTTTTTATCCCCATTCATATCCCTACACATTTCTTCATACCAAGGGGAAGAAGCTTTCCAACCCTCTTTAACCATTACATCATAGTCGTTGATGTTGTTGGCGTTAGTTTCATATGTTTTACCACTATATTCCCATCTTAAATTTTCTCTACCAATACTCTCACAAACAATTATTTCTTCCTCACCTCTTAACCACCTTAAATTTCTATTATATCTTATATCTTCATGCCACCTCATTTCAATAATTTTAAAGTTATTGTCACCTTTTTTGGCACCATCATAAGTTCTATAATATAACGCGTCTTGACCATTAGGTGTAGATATTAATGTCACTTTACCACCAGTACCCAAGGAGGTTAATGCGGCACCAAACACCTCAGCACCATTATCAATAAACGCAGCTTCATCCATTATCAAAAATGTTGGTGTGTACCCCCTCAACGCATCTTTCGATGTTGCTAAAGCTTTAACCTCACATTTAGTAGACTTAGTTTTTATATGTCCCTTAGCTTCAATATCTAAATAAGATTCATTTTCTTCTACTCCCCACACCCACGATGGTATCTGATCAGTAAAGTCTTTAATTTTTTTAAGAAATTCTTGAGCTAATGTTTGTTTATTCGCCAATACCAGAACTTTCCAAGGGTTATTTGGATCACAAAACGCAATTTTAACGGCAATATATGCTGCGGTAGTTGTAGACACACCAGCTTGTCTTGGTTTAGTAACTATGTTACGGTTATTTTCTTCATAAGATTTAATTATGTCTCTTTGTTTATGAAATAATTTAAAGGGTACGTACCCTTCTTGAGTTAAATCATAAGTTTTTAGGAATGTTTCTATGGCATATATAGGGTCACTTAAACATTTAGCGAATATTTTTAATTTTTCATTTCTATCCATAATAATTCATTTAAAACGCTACTACCTTACCCTTTTCCCAATCATCGTAATTTGGACCTAGTTTATATGTTACATTAGATCCACCACCAACCTTTTCTATGATACCAGAATGATTAGCAGCTGACCAAAAATGTGAATATTGTCCACCAGAATAATGTGACCCTATATAATCTAAAAAACCTCTCTTTGTTTTTTTTATGTCACTTATATCTTTCATATAATTTATTAAGTCCCTAATCATACTATCATCTTTTCTATTAAAACTATACCCATTTGATTTATTAACTAATGTTAATTCATTTTCTTTGGTAATTTTATTTACAACATCAAGTATTTCGGTGTGAAATCTATATTTTGTTCTATTATTAAATACTGATAACCTTTTTATGGCTTCCACACCTGAATAGGTATTTAGGATACTATCAATAACCAACTCACTTTCATTCATCATCTGGGAGATTACCCTTGTACTCCAATAAGACGTTGCATTACTCCAACCAACGAACTTATTATTTAATGAAAATAAACTATTAAACCTTTGATATGGGGTAGGTATATTCATAATTCTACCAAATTCTGATTGTAAGAAAAACTCAACTATCTCACTATATTTATATCTATCCACAACAACATCTTCATCAATACCCCCCCAATCAATATTATACGTTGTTTTATATAATAACTTATTATTTTTAACATCATCTAAAGTTAGTTTATAAGTATTAAAAAATGAGTTCATCACCCTTATTGGTGTAACACCTTTAATACCTTCAATAAACACCTCAACCAATGGTGTAATGTCTTTATTAAAATTTAAAGTAGTTTCTTTAATTAGTTTACGATATTGTACCTCTGTTAACCTAATTTTCATTTTAAATATTTCCTTGTATATTATAATTAAAATATTCCTCAGTTTTTGTTGAGTCTGGATAAAAATATCCCATATCTGGACAACTTAACTCTTCATCTTCATAATCTAAAACTTCTGATAACATAGTTACATAGTCACCATGATATTCTCCCGGCATTTCAGCTTGTGCCCCAATAGCTGAAATCATATATTTATAAAATATATCGGTAATGTCAAAACGTATTACCTGACCTTTAATATTACCCTCTTTGTCTTTAACCTCCTCCCACTTACCTTTAGAACCTAAAAATCCTTCTATTTCATCTTTCAAGTTACCAAATATTTCATCTTCAGCAGACTGTTCATACGCCCATCTGTATTGACTTGTTAATTCACTACGTAAATCATTAAAAATATCTTCTTCATCTATTAATCTTAATATGGTTTCAGTGTCATTTACCATATCTTCTGTTAATATATATCCATGTTCGTCATCCATAGAAAACTCACTCATTTCTTGACCGATAAAATCACCTTCTTTAATGTGACCTTTTATATGGGTTATAGTTTCTTCATTAAGGTTATCAACAACATCACTTTCCCAATCAGCGTCAAAATAACCATATAATTCAGCCCAATCTTCACTCAGCACCCTCTCAACCGTACTTTGATCATCTTGTCTAAACAACATCGTAAACTCGTCCCAACGATCAACTACTAAATAAACCCTACCCCCTTTTTTTTCTATATCATGAAAATTTTGTGGGAAAGCGAATTCGTTTTTAATATATTTATCGAACCACCCAGACTTTTCTAATAAATCAACAATATCCTCCCCATATAACCTTGAAGTCAAATCGTCAAAAGTGACATATATTAATGGGTCCTCACCTTTACTCATTAAGTAGTTAAATAAGATACCATATACGTCACCATCATCGATATTAAAATCTGACGGTATCATATGTTGTAACATCTCTAATTTTTCACCATAACTAACATTATCCTTTTCAAGTTCCGATTCACCCAATTCGTAATCTAAATACTGAAAAACACTGTTTTTAAATTTTTTGTATTTATCTAAATCTATGTATTCTAACAATATATTTTTAATGTTTTTTACCATCTTATATATAAATACTTACCATAAATAAAAAATCCCACTCTTGGTGGGATTTTTTATTATTATCATTTACAAAAATTACATATATTTATGTAACTTTGCAACAGTTTCAAAATCACCGTTATCTAAAGCGTCATTAATTAAGTCTTCAATTTCTCTTCTAGACATTTCAGAATAGTCAACATCTTTAGGTTCTTCTTCTACATCATCTTCTACTTCAATACCTAAATTATCTAACACATCACCCATATCATTGTAACCTGTATCATCTATCATATCGTCTAAACCTTCACTTGGTTCTTGATTGTGTAAATCTTTTAATGTTTTAATAACTTCTTTACATTTTTCACTACCTACTAATATTTCTTTCATAAATGAATGAAATTGTTTAGCTGGTAACTTACTTAATTCATGAAATAACCATTGCTTAATATCATAATCATCTGGGTCAATACAATCTAAGAATTTTTCCCACATACCAGGACCTAATCTCATTCCCCATATCTCACCTTCTACTGTGTCAGCTTTTTCAATAACCTCAGTTTGTTCTTCAAAATCTAAGTGTCCATCAGCCCAATTAATTGCTGATAATTCTAAAGTACCTTTAATAAGTTCATGTACTAAAAGTGGGAATATCCAAGCTTTAGCAACAACAACGGGGATTTCATCACCTTCTTCCACATCCACTTTTTCCATTTCTTCTTCTTCATCCTTATCTTCTGCTTTTTCCGCTTTTCTCCATTCAATTTCTTCAGTACCTCCAACACCACCACCCATTGCACTTTCAGGTATAATCCAATATTGGAAATCGGCTAATGACATAAGTTTACCATATAAAACCATAAGTCTTGGGTTTAATTTATCTAATTCGTCAGCTACCATATGAAAAATGTAATGACCTTTTTTGGATGCTCCTTGCATTAATGCGTTTATAATTCTTCTTTTATCTACCTCCATCTCTAACTGTTCCATTCTTTCAGCACTTTTTGGTTTTTTAGGGATGTCAAAACTAGAATCGGAGTCATCTTCTTCTTCCTCTTCATCATCATTAAACTTTAAATCAGTACCTGGAGGGGAGAGGGTTGCATCTAACATCTGATCAGGAATATCAAATTCTTCGGATACTATATCCACAGCCAATTTTTCTAACGCATCTTTATGGTTAGTTTCTATTTGACCAACTTCTTGCATTATTGAGAACATCTCTGACATCATATTAGGGTTAATGTTTTGAACCCCATGATATCTTTTTACTTTATTAATAATTTCTTTAAATCTCTTACTGGCTAATTTTTCCGAATAGTTTTGATTTTCTGATCCAGATGGTACGGATTTACTTTTACCGAAAATGTGCTCACCACTTCTTAATTTTCCTTCAATATCTGGATTCATTCTCTCAGGGTGTTCAGGGTCATATTCGATTGCTTCTGTAAGTCTATTAGTCCTAAGTTTCTCTTTTAGAATTCTTTTAGTGACTTTGTTTATAATATTTTTTCTCATCATATTTTTTTTTAATGTCCATGAATTGAAGTTGTCCACATCAACCAAGATTCTTTAGCTAACTTCTCAAATACCCTTTGTACGTTCCTAGTTTCCATATCACCATTCCCATTTTCTATCCTTACCATAGCGGTTCTAATTAATATGTCTCTAATTTTTTGTTTATTATTTAATAAGTAGTTTATTATTCTTAATTGTTCTTCTAATGATTCTATTTCTGATTCATTATCATCTTCATAATCATCTTTAAGCTCTTCAATCTGATATTCAATAGATTCAATGTCTTGTTTTTGACCATATAACCACCTTTCCATATCTTTCTTATTCCAATTAAGTAATGGGTGTGCACCAAACATATTAAGGAGACCACTTTCTCTAATATATTCTAAATATCTAACCACATCTCTTCGTTCATGGTTATCCATTTCTTCTACAATCTGAGGACCTCTGTTTCTGTTTTCTTTTATGATATCTTTTTTTGATATTTTTTTAACTCCACCACTTTTTTTAAAATTAATGTACTCCATTAATTCCCCTTTTTTCATTTTGGGGTTAGTGGATTCTTTTTTAACTTTTTCTGGTAAATTTTTAAAGTTAGGGGTATCATCAGAAAATTCCTTAGCTCTATCACACCAGTCCCTTTCTTCTTTATTAGATGCGTCATCACATTTAGCGTAAAAATATCTTTGTTGCGCTTTAGAGGCGAACTTTTCATTTATTAAACCTTTTACGATATCCCTCTTTTTCATTTTACTTTCTAGAGTTTAGAAATTTTTTGAGTAAACTTCTTGTAGATTCATTTGTGTATTGGACTTTATTCATACCGACATCTAATTTCTTTGTATCTAACCCACCACTATCAAGTTTAACATTTAATTTTTCAATATCATCTACATCTCCCAAGTTCCAATTAGTTACATTCATATTTTCTTCTTCAGACACCATATCGTCATTTAAATCTAATACACCATCACCGTCATCATCTTGATCAACACTACTTGCGATACCGTCATTATCTCTATCATAAGGACCATATTTACCACTTTGTGCGTCAACTGCCATAAATTCTTCACCAGAACCTTTAACAGCGTCAAATATTTCGTTACCATATAACTTATATAATCTCTTAATAATAGCTGCTGGATTTTTTCTCATATATCTAAGAACCGATGGTGGAATTTCTTCTCCATATTTTCCAAATACATTTCTAACACCTTGTTCTCTAGGTGAAGATTTATAATCTTTTCTACTATAAGTGTCTCTCATCTCATGTTGTTCATCTAAATAGTTTTCCATTAACTTACGTCTAGTGGCTCTTTTGATTTCGTTTTCGTAAATTTTTACTTTCTTTTTCATTTTTATGTGTTTATTAACTCTTTATTATAATTTAATACTATATCTTTTTCATATAGTTTGCTATTTACTGATTCAATATCTTCCCCAAAAGAGAAAAACAATCTTTTTTCTGGATATTCATCATATCCTTCCATATTTTCCCAAGACATCGCCACAATACCATCCACAGCGTCCCACATTGCGAATGAATCTGATTCTTGAACCAAATCCAACTTTAATGTGGTGTTCAATAACCCTGTCTCTTTAACAAATCTACCTTCTGGTGGTTCTGGATTCCCAGAAGATGGGTACGAATCCCATCCCTCACCATCGATATCTTCTACTACATCTGAAAAAAGGAACTCATAAATGTAATTCCCTTTCCAGTTTTGACCAATTTTATTTATGTAGACTAATTTCATTATCTAAACATACCTTTTCTTCTAAATGAACGTCTAGGTGGTTTAGAATTACCTTTTCTATCATTAATAGCCTTTATTTTAGGTTTTACTTTAGGTTTCTTAATGGTTCTCCATTTATCACCTTCACCTGGTTTAGTAGTTGGTTGTTTAATTCCTGGTTCCTTAACAGGTGCTTCAGTACCCATAATAGAATCATAATCCATTTCGATATATCCCTCATCTGAACCCATTTCAAAGTCTAATCTACCATCACCGTCAGCATCCATATCTAATCTGTTTGGGATACCGTCATAGTCTCTATCTAAATCTCTTGTTGCAGAAAGATAATCTTGTCCTGTTGCGATAGCATCCATAACATCCATATCTTCATCTAACATACCATATTTTTTATGAGACATATTGTGATGTTCATTCTTACCACAAGATTCACAACCTTCTCCTAAACATTGTTCACAAACTCTATGATTTTCTTTTAACACCCTTTTTAGTGATTTCTTTGTTGCGTTTTTAAGTAAAGATTCCATTAATTGTTTTTTTGAAAAAACTCTAGACTCATCTTTTTTGGTCTTTTTCTTTTTGGGTTTGTTTTTTTTCTTTTTGGCACCATCTTTTTCTTTATCTCAAA
>Ga0233445_1002083_pt1 | contig 13914 bp, 13 predicted proteins | sample SI_124_October20_5_FD_182779 | JGI IMG/M metagenome (GOLD analysis project Ga0233445, IMG submission 182779) | Seawater microbial communities from Saanich Inlet, British Columbia, Canada - SI_124_October2016_100_MG | ecosystem: Environmental > Aquatic > Marine > Inlet | place: Canada: British...
AAAATTTTATAGTACTTAATAAAAATTCTGGTATTTCAGTTCAAGGCGGCACAAAATCAAAAAAAAATCTAGTTGATATTTTTGCTAAAAGTGAAATTTTTCAAGGTACAAAACCTTATTCAGTGCATAGATTAGATAAAGACACATCTGGTGTTTTTATAATGGCAAAAACAAGAGAGTCCGCTCAATTATTAACTTCATTATTCAGATTAAGAAAAGTACATAAAACATATTTAGCTATTTGTCATGGTGAATTAGAAAAAGACTCCGGTGAATGGAATGATGACCTAATAAGATATGATGGGGAAAAAAAAATTATAGAAAAAGCAAAAACAATTTATAGAGTCTTAGATAAAAACTCAGAAGCAAGTTTAGTTGAATTAAAACCTATTACAGGACGTAAACATCAACTTAGAAAACAATTATATGCCGTGGGGCAGCCAATTTTTGGTGATGTTAAGTATAAATTATCTAATTCATACAAGGGTATTAACAAAAATTTAATGCTACATTCATATCAAATAAGATTTATAGCCAATGATATTAAGCACACTTATACAGCTTTGTTACCAGATTATTTTAGAAAATTATTAAAAACAAAAAGACTTAGATTTTCAGATTTGAAATAAATTTTTCTATTAATAAATCATCTAATTTTGAATAATCATTATTTGCAATTTTGATTAAATTGGTAACTCCTTTATCCTTAATCCCACAGGGTATTATCTTTTTATATTGATCGAGATCATTGTCTATATTTATTACAAACCCATGATAAGCAATCCATTTTTTTACTCTTACACCGATAGCTGCAACTTTACTTATTACATTGTTTTTTTTATGCCAAATTCCAATATTGTCTTTGTCTGAAAATGTTTCTATTTTGTAATCTTTTAGTGTTTCAATAATTGTTTTTTCAATACTGGTAATAAATTTTCTAATATCTTTTTTTTTTCTTAAATCTAAAACAAAGTAGCAGATTAATTGTCCTGGAGCATGACATGTAATTTTGCCACCACGATTAGTTTTTATAAGCTTAATAGATTTATCTAAAATCTCATTGTCCTTATAACTAGTACCTGCTGTAAATATTTCATTATGCTCTAATAACCAAATAAGTTCTTTATCTTTATATTCATGTAAATCATTCAATCTTTTCTCCAATAAATTTATTGCATCAAAATAATTTATTGGTTTTATTGACTTTTTGATTTCTATATTCATTTATAAATTGTATTATCTTAATTATCTATTAATAGTCCAATCTAAATTATAGGTAGAATTATGTCTTTAGTTAAAAAAATAAAAGATAAAAAAGTTAATTTTGAATTTAATAAAGAATATATAAAAGTTGTAACATCAAAAATTGCTAATGATGATGCTCTTTTCATTACTAATTCTTTTAAAGAAATGCACCCAGCAGATGCTGCAGATATTATTGAACACTTAAATCAATCAGATCGTGAAAGCTTAATAAAACTTAATAATTTTAAAATTGATCCTGAGGTATTTGTAGAACTTAATGAGTCTATTCAAGCAGAAATTATTACTTATCTTTCATCTGATTCAATAGTCTCAATCTTAACTAATTTAGAGTCTGATGATGCTATATCAATTTTAGAAAATGTACCTGAGGAAGAAAAAAATAATATTCTTAGTTCATTACCACCTAAAGATCGTTTTGCACTTTTAGAGAGTTTAAGTTATCCAGAAGATACTGCTGCAAGAATAATGCAACGCGAATTTACAGCTATACCTAGCAATTGGTCTGTAGGTCAGACAATTGACTATTTAAGAGATAATAAAGATCTCCCAGAGGAATTTCTAGAAATCTTTATTATTAATGAGGAGTTTAAACCAATTGGAACAGTTCCTTCATCTCGTGTATTAACCACATCAAGAGATACTAAAATGCTTTCCATTATGTCCGAGTCTCAATTATTAATTCCTGTAGATATGGACAAAGAAGAAGTGGGTAATTTATTTGAAAACTATAATTTAAATTCAGCTGCCGTTGTGGATAAAAACAATAAGCTAGTTGGTATGATTATGAGTGATGACGTTTTGACTGTTCTAAAAGAAGAAGCTGAGGAAGATACCTTGAGATTAGCAGGGGTAGGTGATGAAGAAATAACAGATGGTGTAATAACTAAAACAAGAAGAAGATTTAACTGGCTTTTGTTAAATTTATTCACAGCTTTTTTAGCCACATGGTGTATTAGTTTATTCGGTGCAACGATTGAACAAATGGTTGTATTAGCTTTTTTGATGCCAATAGTTGCATCAATGGGTGGTAACGCGGGAATGCAAACTTTAGCAGTTACCGTTAGAACAATTGCAACTAATGATTTAACAGAAAATAATTTTTCATCAAATGTTGTAAAAGAATTCACCATTGGAATTTTAAATGGAATTATATTTGCAGCCATAAGTGCTATTGTTGTTCAAATTTGGTTTCAAGATAATACTCTTTCAATTATAATTTCAATATCAATGGTCTTAACAATGATAATAGCAGGATTATTTGGAATTTTAGTTCCGGTAACATTAAAAAAAATGAATATAGACCCGGCTATTGCTTCTAGTGTATTTGTAACAACAATTACTGATGTTATAGGTTTTGTGTCATTTTTAGGTGTAGGCGCTTATTTTCTATAAACTTAAAAATTATCAATCAATCTAATACCTTTAAAATAATAAGATAAAAATATTCTCGAACCTATGTAATTATTTGAAATAGAAAGATTTTTTATGTTTCTATTTTCTAAATATTCAATTTTGATATTAAAAAATTTTTCTAATTCTACTTTTGTTTTTTGTAGAAATTTATTGATATTTTTAGTGTTTTTTATCTTAATTTTTAAGTTAAAAAATTTTTTTGAAATTTTTTCTACATCCTTTAATTCTTTTTTACTAAATAAATAGTTTCTTGAAGATAAAGCTAATTTGCTCTTATTTCTAATTGTTTTGCACCCAATGATTTTTGTATCATATTTTTTTTCAATAAAATTTTTAATTAAAAAAAGTTGTTGAAAATCTTTTTTACCCAAAAAAATTTTTTTTGGTTTAATTAACTTCGTTAATCTGTTCATTACATCTAAAACACCCTCAAAATGACCTTTTCTAAATTTTGCACATAAAATTTTATTTTTATTTTCAATTTTAATAGACGATATTTTTTTGTTATCATATATATCTTCAAATTTAGGAATATAAATAAAATCTATTTTTTTTATTTTCTTTAAAATATCCAAATCTTTTTTAATATTTGATGGATAAGATTTGAAATCATTTATGTTGTTAAATTGCTTAGGATTGACAAATATACTTACTATTGTTTTTTTGCTAAATTTGATTGATTTTTTAATTAGAGAAATATGACCTTTATGAATACCCCCCATAGTAGGTACAAAACCAATATTTTTAAAAGGTCTCAATGTTTCATGTAAGATGCGATTGTTTAATAAAATTTTCATTTGTATTAAATTATTTAATAAGTAAAACATTTAAATGATTAAACAAGCAATTATTCCTTTGGCTGGTCTTGGTACTAGATTGTTACCTTTAACAAGCGTATTTGCAAAAGAACTTTTACCTATTAATGGAAAACCTGGTCTAGAGTACATAATCAGAGAATGTGTTGACGCTGGTATTAATGAAATAATTTTTATTATATCAAAAAAAAAAATGATGATTAAAAAATATTTTTATAATGATAAATTTTATAAAGAACTAATTAAAAAGAAAAAAGATCCAAGAATTATTGTGGAGTATAAAAAGATTTTAAAATATAGAAAAATGATTAAGTTTGTATATCAAAACAAACCAAAAGGAACTGGTGATGCAGTTCTCAAAACTAAAAATTTAATTAAAGATAAATATTTTTTAATGTTATTACCAGATGATCTTATAATCAAAAAGAACTGTTCCAAATCAATGATCAGATCCCATAAAAAATATAAGGCTTCTGTAATGGCAAGCATGAGTGTGAATAAAAAAACTGTTTCAAGGTGGGGTGTTTATAAACTTCATAAAAAATTAAATAAAACTGATTATTTAATTCAAGGTGTTGTTGAAAAACCAACAATTAAAGATGCACCTTCAAATAAAGCTGTAATAGGTCGCTATATATTACCCAAAACAGTTTTTTCAAAATTAAAAAATTTAAAGCCAGGCAAAGGAGGTGAGATACATATTACTGATGCAATTCAATCTTTAATTAACGACAATGAAAATTTTATAGCACATAACTTTTCTGGTAAATATTTAGATTGTGGAACCATGAGTGGCTATATTAATTCATCAAAGGAGATCGCAAAGTTATGAAGCTCTGTATGATCGGAACTGGTTATGTTGGTCTAGTAAGTGGCGTATGTTTCTCTGATCTTGGCAATGAAGTTATATGTGTTGATAAAGATAAAAATAAAATAGACAATCTTAAACAAGGTAAAGTTCCAATTTATGAACCTGGCTTAGAAGAATTAGTATTAAAAAATTTTAAAAATAAAAGATTAAAATTTTCAACTGATTTAAATGATTCAATAAAGAAATCTGATATCATTTTTATATGTGTTGGTACACCCACAAAAAAAAATGGAGATGGCGCTGATTTGAATCAAGTATTTTCAGTGGCAAAAGAAATATCAAAATCTATTAACAAATTTAAGATAATAATTACAAAATCAACTGTTCCAGTAACAACGGGTGATGAAATTGAAAAAATATTATCAAAAAAAATTAATAAAAATAAATTTTCTGTAGTTTCCAACCCTGAATTTTTAAGAGAAGGTGAGGCGATAAGAGATTTTATTTATCCTGACAGAGTTGTCATTGGTTGCAATGACAAGAAATCCAAAACAATTTTACAAAATCTTTACGCACCGTTGATATCAAAAGGTGCAAAATTTATTTCTACAAATCGAAGAGCTTCAGAATTAATCAAATATGCTTCGAACGCCTTTTTAGCTACAAAAATTACTTTTATTAATGAAATTGCCAATTTATGTGAAAAAATAGGTGTTGATGTAGAAGATATTTCTATAGCCATGGGTCTAGACAAAAGAATAGGTAGTCGATTTTTAAGAGCTGGTCCTGCATATGGTGGATCATGCTTCCCAAAAGACACAAAAGCAATTGTCACAACAGCTGATAAATTTAAGATTAATCTATCTGTGATTAAAAGTGTTATAAAATCAAATTCCTCAAGATCAAAATTATTATTAAAAAAAGTAACTGAAATATTAAATAATAAAATTAAAAATAAAAAAATTTGTTTTTTAGGAGTTACTTTTAAAGCAAATACAGATGATATGAGAGACTCATCTAGTTTGGAAATGATACCACATCTTTCCAAACAAGGAGCAAAAATTAAATACTATGATCCCACAGGATATAAAGATGAATTTAAGAAAATAAAAAATGTTAATTTTTCAAATTCAATCAGTGATGCTGTTAAGTCAGCTGACTTAGTAATTTTACATACTGAATGGAATGATTTTAAATCTATTAATTTTAAGAAATTACATCCATCAACAAATCTTAAAATTTATGATATGAGAAATATTTTTTCTTCAGGTAAAATTAAATCTCAAGGATTTAAATATTTTGGTATCGGAAGATAAAATTTAATTTAATTCAAAAATAGCATCAACTTCAACTGAAACACCTAAGGGCAGGCTGTTTGTGCTAACAGCTGCTCTTGTGTGTATTCCAGCTTCACCAAAAATTGAAGCTATTAAATCTGATGCACCATTAATGACTTTTGGTTGTTCTATAAAACCTTCTGTTGAATTAACAAATCCTGTTAATTTTATGCATGATTTTATTTTTGACAGATTACCATTACATGCATTTTTGACTTGAGAAACTATACTTAATCCACATCTTTCAGCAGCTTTATATGCCTCATCTGTAGTTAAGTCTTTACCAACTTTACCTTTAATTAATTCTCCATTTGAATTCATTGATATTTGACCAGAAACAAAAAGTAAGTTTCCAACAATCTTTGTTGCCACATATGATCCCACTGGAGCCTTAGCTTCTGGTAAAATAATATTTAGTTTTTTTATATTTTCATCAAAATTCATTTTAATTCTCCTTATATTCTTTATGTGATTTACTATTCTTAAATTTCAATAATTTTTTTTTTAGATCAAATTTTTTAATTTTTTCTTTTACATCACCAATTTCTTTTGAGGTTTTTTTTTTAATTTCATTTGACTTTTTTGAAGCTTTTTCTTTAATTTCAATAGATTTTTTTTTAAGTAATAATGAATTGCATTTGGCATATTCTTTAGAAAGTTTATCATATTGACTGCAGTCACTATCATTAGCTGTAGCAGGATAGCTTACGAGTATAAAAAATGTAAATATAGTTATTGTTAATTTCATTATTTTTTCTTTTTTTTCTTTCCTTTTTTATTTTTATCGTATTCTTTTCTTTTCTCAATAAGGATTAACGCATCTTCCATAGTTAGTTCTGTAGGGTCTTTTTCTTCAGGAATTGTTGCATTTAATGCCTTATATTTGATATATGGACCATACTGTCCCTTCATAACTCTTACTGGTTTTTTATCCTCTGGGTGCTCACCTAAATCTTTAATTATTGATGAGGACATTCTACCTGGTTTAGCTTCCGCTATTAATGTTATTGCTCTATTTAAACCTATTGAAAATATTTCCTCTATATTTTCTATTCTTGCTGATTTATTTTCACATTTTAAATAGGGACCAAATCTACCTGTATTTAATGTAATATCTTTTTGGTTTTCAGGATTAATACCCAATAGTTTTGGTAACGAGCATAAAAATTGAGCTTTTTCTAAATCTATAGTCTTTAATTCTAAACCTTTAGGTATTGAAACATTTTTTAAAAGCTCATTAACATCTACTTTAATTTTTTTTGTCTTCTTTTTTTTCTTTTTGACTTTTTCTTCTATAACTTCTTCTGGTATTTTTTCATATTGTAAATAGGGGCCAAATCTTCCATTTTTTAAATAAATATCATTCCCATTTTCATGTTTACCTATAAATTTAGGTTCAGCTAGTTGGGCTTGAGCAGCAGCTTTTGCTTTTGATAATGGCCTTGTAAATTTACATTCTGGATAATTAGAACAACCAATAAAAGCTCCACCTCTAAAACTATTTTTTAAGCTTAATGAACCTGTTTCACACAATTGACATTTTCTCAAAACTTTTCCATCAGAGTCTTTGTCAAAAATTAATGTTCCAAGACTATCATTTAACAGGTCTAAAACTTCCCTGGTTCTCTTTTCTTTAACCTCAGAAACATTATTATTAAAATCTTTCCAAAACATTTCTAAAACTTTTATCCAACTTTCTTTTCCTGTAGTTATTTCATCCAATTGTTCCTCTAAGTCAGCAGTAAAATTATAATCTACATATTTAGAAAATAATTTTTCTAAAAAGGCTGAAATTAGTTTTCCTCGATCTGTTGGAAAAAATCTTTTATTAACAATTTCAGCATATCCACGATTAGCAATTGTTGAAATTATGCTTGCGTATGTTGATGGTCTACCAATACCAAGTTCTTCTAATTTTTTTACAAGGCTTGCTTCAGAATATCTTGGCGGTGGTTGTGTAAAGTGTTGTTCATCAAAAAGAGCCTCAATGTTTATTGGACCTTTAAACATTTCTGGTACAATTGCCTCATCATCATCTTTGCTCAAGCTTGGAAATACTTTTAAATAACCATCAAATTTTAAAACAGAACCACTTGTTTTACATATAGTATCTCCATCTTTTGAAGTTATAGTTATTGTACTTCTATCAAATTTTGCAGTCCCCATTTGTGACGATAGAGCCCTACTCCAAATTAAATTATAGAGTTTTTGTTGATCTGCACTTAAATATTTTTTAACAGTTTCGGGTGATCTGTTAATATCTGTAGGTCTTATAGCTTCATGAGCTTCTTGAGCATTTTTAGCTTTTTTTCCAGAATAATTTAGAGGACTATCTGGAAGGTATTCTTTTCCATATTCATTTTTTATATAATCTCTAAAGTCTGTAATTGCATCAGCTGATAAGTTTGTGCCATCTGTTCTCATATATGTAATTAAACCTACTGTTTCACCATCAATTTCAATTCCTTGATAAAGTCTTTGAGCAATTTGCATTGTTCTTGATGCGCCAAAACCTAGTCTACTTGAAGCTACTTGCTGTAATGTAGAAGTAGTAAATGGGCCAGAGGGGTTTCTGTTAACTACTTTTGACTCAATGTCAGTTATATCAAATTTTTTATCTTTTATATTCTCAATTGCTTTATCTATTTCAGTTTTGTTTCTAAATGAAAATTTTTCAACTTTATTTCCATTAAGTTGAGATATACTTGTACTAATTAATTTTTTTTTATTGTCTTGAAAATTTACTGTTAGTATCCAAAATTCTTCTGGATTAAAAGACTCAATTTCATGTTCTCTCTCTGTAATAAGTTTTAAAGCTACTGACTGAACTCTACCTGCTGATTTTGATCCTGGCAACTTTGTCCACAGGATAGGTGAAATATTAAAACCAACTAAATAATCTAGAGCTCTTCTTGCCATATAAGCATCTACTAACAATGGTTCAATTTGTCTTGGATTTTCAATTCCGTATGTAACAGCTTTTTTTGTAATTTCATTAAACACAACTCGCTCAACTTCTTTATCTTTTAAAAGTTTTTTTTCATTCAAGTATTCTTTTACATGCCATGCAATAGCTTCACCTTCACGATCAGGATCCGTTGCTAAAATAATTTTAGAAGAATCTTTTGCAGCATCAGTGATTTCTTTTAAATATTTTTTTGAAAAACTATCAACTTCCCATTCCATCTTAAAGTTTTGATCAGGATCTACAGAACCATTTTTAGAGGGTAAATCTCTTATATGACCATAACTTGCTAAAACAGTATAATTATTACCAAGATATTTATTAATAGTTTTTGCTTTAGCGGGACTTTCAACTATGACTAGATTCATAATTTAACAAACTACCCAAAAGGGTTTGATAGTCAAATTAATAAATTTTAGTCTTACTTTCTTCTTTATTTTTCAGTCGTTTAATATTTTCTCTGTGCGTAAAAAAGATCAAAACAAACATTATTACAAAAAAAATAACATTATTGCTTTGTCCAACTATCAAAAGGTAAACTGGTATAGATATGGCTCCAATTATTGATGACAGAGATGAATATCTACTTAATATAAATATAACTATCCAACTTATTATAAAAATTGCTCCCAATAAGATATTTATAGAAAACAAAATTCCAACATATGTGGCGACACCTTTTCCACCTTTGAACTTAAGCCAAACTGGAAACACATGTCCTAAAAATGCACATAATGAGGCAATAAATATTAACTCTGGAAAATTTACTTTAACGTAAATTACAGGAATTATTGCTTTTGATATATCCAATATAAGTGTTGTATATCCTATTAGCTTGTTACCAGTTCTTAGTGCGTTAGTAGCACCTATATTGCCAGAACCTATATCGCGAATATCTTTTTTTAAAAAAAATTTTGTTAAAATTAAACCAAATGGAATAGATCCCATAAGATAAGAAATAATACCAATTATAAAATGTTCCATCGTTATATTTTGAATAACTCCTTACCTTGCACAAATGTATTAGTTACTTTACCTTGTAGTTTTTTATCCTCAATTGAAGTATTTTTGGATTTTGAAACTAAATTTTCTTTTTTTACAATCCATGGCTTATCCAAATCAACAACACAAAAGTCTGCATCATTGCCTATTGAAAGACTTCCTTTATTAATACCTAAAATTTTTGCAGGACTAGAAGTTAAGGCTTGGATTATAGTTTCAAGTTTAACTGATCCATTGTGAAACAACTCTAAACTTAAAGATAAAAGTGTTTCTATGCCTGAAGCACCAGTTGCTGCTTGAGAGAAAGTTAATCTTTTAGACTCTTCATCCTCAGGTTTGTGATCTGAAACAATCACATCTATAGATCTATCTTTTAAACCTTGAACAAGTGCCTCCCTGTCTTCTTCTTTTCTCAAAGGTGGGGATAGTTTTAAAAATGTTTTGAAATCTCCAATATCATTTTCATTTAAAGAGAGATTGTTTATTGAAACACCACATGTAAATTTAATATTACTTTTTCTTTCTTTAATTACAGCAACTGATTTTGCTGATGAAATTTGAGATATATGATAACGACATTTTGCTTTTTCAAGTAAAGTTAAATCTCTTTCAATTATAATTCTCTCAGCAATGTCTGGAATTCCTGATAGACCAAGTTTAGTAGCAATTATACCAGAATTAATCATTCCATTTTTAGAAAGATGATAATCTTCTGCATGTTGCATGATCAAACATCCTAAATCTTTAGCTGAATTCATTATTTTGGACATCAAGCTTGTATTTTGAATGGTTTTTACTCCATCTGTAAAGCCGATTATTCCTTTGCTTGCTAACAGTCCAAATTCAGTCATGTTTGTACCATCAGTGTTTTGTGTTAGTGAAGCACAAGGAAATATATTTATCTTTGATTTATCTCTTCCTCTTCTTTTTAAAAAATCTACTATTGATACGTTATCTATAATTGGATCTGTGTTAGGCATTGTAACAACTGATGTTACACCACCCGATAATGCCGCATTACTAAGAGTTCTAAAATTTTCCTTATATTCATACCCAGGCTCACCCACAAATACTCTCATATCTACTAGCCCAGGAAATATATATTTACCTTTTAAATCGATTGGTTTTTCTCTTGTTGGTAAATTGTTGGTATTTACTTTTTTGCCTATAGCTTCAATTTTGCCATCTTCACCAATAATTAAGCCTCCATTTTCATTTAATGAATTGTATGGGTCAATTATATTTGCATTTATAAAATATTGTTTTTTCATTTATTCACAAAAAATTTTTAAACAAGCCATTCTCACAGCTACACCAAGTTCTACCTGTTCTTTAATTACACTTTTGTTAATATCGTCAGCTAATCTTGTATCAATTTCAATACCTCTGTTCATAGGACCAGGGTGCATTATGATTGCATCTGGTTTTGCGTAATCCATTTTATCTGGTGTTAAGCCATAATATTCATAGTATTCACGGTTAGAAGAAAGAAACGAACCAGTCATTCTTTCATTTTGTAATCGCAACATCATAACTATATCACAATCTTTTAGCCCTTTGTTCATATCAGTAAAAGTATTTACACCAAATTTTTCTATTTCTTTTGGCATTAGATTTGTTGGAGCAATAATATTTACTTCTGCACCAAGCATTGTTAGTAAATAAATATTTGATCTTGCAACTCTTGAATGAAGTATGTCACCACAAATTGCAATTTTGAGACCTTCAATTTTTTTTTTTCGATTAATAATTGTTAAAGCATCTAAAAGTGCTTGAGTAGGGTGCTCTCTTCTACCATCACCAGCATTTAATACAGCACAATTAACTTTTTGTGATAATAGGTTACATGCTCCAGAGTCTTGATGTCTAATAACAATTATATCAGGATGCATGGCGTTTAAAGTCATAGCGGTATCAATTAAAGTTTCACCTTTTTTAATTGCAGAATTTCCCATGTTCATGGACATTACATCAGCACCTAATCTTTTACCTGCTAGCTCAAATGAGCTTTGAGTTCTGGTAGACGGTTCAAAAAACAGATTAATTTGAGTTTTGCCATTTAATACATTTAATCTTTTATTCTTACTTTGATTAAGCTTAATAAAAACCTGTGACTCTTCTAAAATTAAATTAACATCATTAATTGATAAATCCTGGATACCTAACAAGTGTTTTTGGGTGATTTTAATAGCTTTGTTTGTTTTAATTGCCATTAAAATTAACTCTATAACTATAAAGTACCCTTATGGCAAGAATTAATTATTTAAAAAATCAATTGCACCTTGGAGTATGAATGCTGCTGCGTTTTGATCTATATTCTTTTCTCTTTTACTAACATTCACATCAAGCTGACTAGATAAATTGAATGCACCAACTGTAGATAGTCTTTCATCCCATAGGCAAACATTTACACCAATCGTTTGATCAATATTGTTTGATACATCGTTTACTGATTGAGCAGATCTACCTAAAGAGCCATCCATATTAATAGGATTACCGATTATTATTCCCCTAATATTATATTCGCTAATTATCTCCTTTAATTGAATAATTAACTCATTTGTGTTTGTTTTGTTAATAGTTTTAAAGGGTGTTGCAATAGATTGTCTTTCATCACAGATAGATACACCAATTCTTTTAGAACCAAGATCTAATCCAATTAATCTAGAGGGTTCAGACTGTTTTTTTTTTAAATCTTCAATAGTGATCATATTGTATATTTTTAACTTAAGTGATAGTTTGCGACATATTTAAATACCATATGACCATTAATCTTAAAACAATAAAGCACATTTCTAAACTATCAAGAATTTCAGTTGATGAGCAAAAAGCTGAAAAACTTGCAGTTGATTTAAACTCAATTTTCAAATTTATTGAAAAATTGAATGAATTAAATACTGATAAAGTAGAACCACTAACATCTGTAGCTGAAACAACTTTAAAATTTAGATCTGATGAAGTTAAAAATCAAAATATAAGAGAACAAATTATAAAAAATTCACCTGAAGATAACGAAGATTTTTTTGTCGTTCCGAAGGTTGTTGAATAATGTCCGATATAACTTCTCAATCATTAACATCATTAGTCAAAAATATTAAAGAGAAAAAACTATCCTCAGAAGATGTTACCAAAGCATTTGTTGAGCGATCTGAAAAATCAAAAGAATTAAATTCTTATATTTCAGAAGATTTTTCAAATGCCATCAATAAAGCAAAAAAATTTGATGAGAAACCGAATCTTGATTTAAAACTTCCAGGAATTCCAATGGCAGTTAAAGATCTTTTTTGTACTAAAGATATTAGAACTACAGCAGGAAGTAAGATTTTAGAAAATTTTATTCCTACTTATGAGTCTACAGTCACACAAAATATATGGAATGAAGGAGCTATCTTACTTGGTAAATTAAATTGTGATGAATTTGCTATGGGATCTTCTAATGAAACAAGTTTTTATGGAAATGTACAAAATCCTATTGATAAAGGATTGGTGCCTGGTGGTTCTTCAGGTGGATCTGCTGCTGCTTTATGTGGTCAATTGACACCGATTACAATAGGAACAGATACTGGTGGATCAATAAGACAACCAGCGTCATTTACAGGTACAGTTGGTTTAAAGCCTACATATGGAAGTTGTTCTAGATATGGAATAGTTGCCTTTGCATCTTCGCTTGACCAAGCGGGACCAATGGCACAAAATGTTGAAGATTGTGCGTTGCTACAAGAAGTAATTAGCTCTTATGATAATAAAGACTCTACATCAATAGATTTTAAAAGAAATCAATATAGCAAAAACTTAACCAAAGATATTAAAGGAAAAAAAATAGGAATACCCAAAGAATATAGAGTAGAGGGGATGCCTAAGGAAATTGAAGAGTTGTGGCGAAAAGGAATTGAATATGCAAAAGATTGTGGTGCTGAGATAATTGATATTTCGTTACCACATACTAGTTACGCTTTACCAACATATTATATAGTTGCACCTGCAGAAGCTTCTTCAAATTTAGCACGATACGATGGAGTTAAGTACGGTTTTAGAGCTAAAGGTGAAAACTTGATTGATATGTATGAAAAAACAAGATCAGAAGGTTTTGGTGCTGAAGTACAACGAAGAATAATGATTGGTACTTATGTTTTGTCATCTGGATATTATGATGCCTATTATCTGAAAGCACAAAAAGTAAGAAAATTAATTAAAAATGATTTTGACGAAGCTTATAAAAAAGTAGATGCTATTTTAACTCCTTCAACACCTAGTTCAGCGTTTAAAATTGGTGAAAAGAAAGATGATCCAGTTTCAATGTATTTA
>Ga0233445_1002084_pt1 | contig 13911 bp, 19 predicted proteins | sample SI_124_October20_5_FD_182779 | JGI IMG/M metagenome (GOLD analysis project Ga0233445, IMG submission 182779) | Seawater microbial communities from Saanich Inlet, British Columbia, Canada - SI_124_October2016_100_MG | ecosystem: Environmental > Aquatic > Marine > Inlet | place: Canada: British...
ACAGATCTGCCACTCATTACAAATGGTGCAGCATCTTCATTCACTACAACACAGTTTTCTTTGAAGGATTTACTTTTTAATAATATTTGAGCAAAATGAGTACTAATCGCTAATCCACCATCAATTCTTAAAGTACACAATAATTCCCCTTTATGAGATACAGTTCTAATCCTTCCAGTCTTTCGTGAAAAAATAATTTCTAAATCTTTTGGTAAATATTGTGACACTCCATCTCCAAACAATGCATCAATAGAATGCTCAAGTTTTAGAATATGATCCATACGCAAAATACAATGTATTCTAAATATTAGTTAAATGTTAAACCAGAGATCATGTCTATAACTATATAGAATAGATTTTTTCTCTTTAGATTATGGAAGAAGTGGGAGAAACAAGAAAAATCCAATTTACTGGAAAATCATCATATATTATTTCACTACCAAAACAGTGGGTTATGGATTTAGGTCTCAAACAAGGAGATCAGATTAAAATCATTAGGAAAGGATCATCAACATTAGAACTATACCCACCCAAATTTGAATCACGTATTCAAAAAAAAGAAGACGCAACAATTGAAATTGGATCAGAAGAAGATGCGTCATCTATTGTTAGAAAATTAATTTCGTTGTATTTTTTGGGATATAAGACAATCCATGTAAAACCAAAAGATGGTAGATTGAGCCCAAATCAAAGGAATACTGTGAAAGAAGCAGTAAAACGAATGCTGATGGGTTCTGAAATTATTTCAGATTCAATTAGTGGAATCACAGTACAAGTTCTTGTAAATTTACTAGAACTGTCAGTGGATGGGGCATTCAAACGAATGCTTCACCTAGCTGAATCCATGTCAAGTGATGCCATTTTATCAGTAAAGGAAAACAATTCAGAACTAGCTCAAGAAGTAATCAACACAGATGATGAAGTAGATAGATTTGGATTTTATATAATTCGTCAGTTAAAAATTGCAATACAAAATGAACACATGCTAAAAGAGATGGGTTTTAGAAATGCTAGAAATTGTCTAGGATATAGATTAATTGTTAAAAATATAGAGAGGGTAGGAGATCATGCCTCATTTATTGCAAAAGATGTCATAGAATTCAAAAAATCAATTAAAAAAGAAATTTTAGAGAAATTGGAAGATATGAATAAATTTTGTTTGTCAGTGTTGAATGATTCATGTTTAGCATTATTTACAGAAGATTATTCTAAAGCTGAAAATACAATCAGAAAAGCAGATGAAATAATAAAATATGAAAAAAAAGTAAGAGATGTATCAAAATCATTGAAAAATGAAGAAGAAATTTACAGAGTTAAAAGAATGACAGAAAATATTAAAAGAGTTTCAGAATATGCCAGCGATATTGCAGAAATGGTACTAAACATGAATATAGAAAAAACATTAAAAAAAACATAATTCATCAAAACAGGTAGAATCTTTAACGTGAATTATAGTAAAATATTGAATTAAAATGAATTCAGCAATTTTAATCACATATGATAAAGAAGATGCGATTAATGAGGCTAAAGGGTTGTGTGATGCTGCAGGGTATCAAGTAATCCACATAATCACGCAAGATTATCTTCAGAAACCAAAGTATGGAATTAGTGGTGGAGCATTAGAGCAATTAGAAGAAATATCAGGAAAGGTAAGACCGGATGTCATCATATTTGATGAAATTCTAAAACCAAGTCAAAACTATAATCTTGCCACAGCATTACACATAGAAGTATTAGATAGAGAAGCATTAATTCTTGAGATTTTTGAAAGTAGGGCTTCAAGTGCTGAATCAAAATTACAAGTAAAATTGGCACAGTTAAGATATGAAATGGCAAGAGCTAAAGAGAAAGTTAGACTTGCAAATTTGGGCGAGCAGCCTGGATTTATGGGAATAGGAAAATTCGAAGTTGATGTGTATTATAATGATATCAAACATAGAATGAAAACAATAAGATCCAAGCTTGAAAAAGCTGGAAAGCAAAGAGAACTTCACAGGCAAGGAAGAAAAAGAATGGGATTCAAAACAATATCCCTTGCAGGATATACGTCTGCAGGAAAAACTACATTGTTTAACAAAACAACAGGTGAAACAAAAGCTCAGAGTAAAGAATTGTTTACAACTCTTACCACAACTACACGAAGATTAATGATTAATCAAGAGCCATTTTTAATTGCAGATACTGTTGGTTTTATCAGTAAATTACCCGCATACATGATTGATGCATTCAAATCTACATTAGAAGAATTGATACATACAGATGTCATTATCTTAGTAATTGATATTAGTGATTCAGTTTCTGAATTGAAGAAAAAATTTTCTAGTTGTATGAGAACATTAAATGAATTAGATGTAAAATTAAACAAAGTGGTTTATGCTATAAATAAATCAGATTTGTTAAAGAATGAAGAAGTTGAACGAAGAATCGCATTTCTTAATTTAACAGAAAAGGAAAAATTGATTTCTGTTTCTGCAAAAACTGGAAAAAATATCACAGAATTAAAAAAATTAATCAAAGAAGTTGTAGGAAATCAGAATTTTCATAAAGTGAAAAATAATGAATGGGGAGGAGTTGAAAGAACATTTGGTAATTGAGGTAGTTAGAATTGGACAACGTCTAGTAAGAGATGATAGAGTAACAACACATGTTGCACTTGTTTCCAGAGGATTTGGTGCTGAACGGATTTACATGACTGAGATAAATCCAGAAATCAAGGATACTGTTAAAAAAATCAACAATACGTGGGGAGGTAATTTTGAGGTGGAGTTTATTGAAAAATGGAAAACAGTTGTAAAAAAGAAAAAAGATGAAGGATTCAAAATTGTTCATCTCTCAATGTATGGTGAAAGTATTAATGATGCTCAAGAAAAAATTCGAAACGAAAAAGATTTGTTGATTGTTGTGGGTGCTGAAAAAGTTCCAAGAGAAATTTATGAGTTAGCAGATTATAATGTTGGCGTTGGGAGTCAGCCCCATTCAGAGATTAGCGCCTTGGCAATACTATTAGATCGAATTCAAAAAGGAAAACAATTTGAAAAAGAATTTTTAGATGCAAAAAGGAAGATCATACCCACAAAAAAGGGTAAAAATGTACAAGTAAAAGAGACAAGGGATTAATAATAGAAAATTGGAGTGATTTGAGTTGGTAGACAAATACGAAGATCCTTTTGTTAGAATTGCCTCAATGATTGGAGGAGACGAATACCTCAAGGTAGCAAGATCATTACTAAAAGCTGAAGATGCAACTGACGAAGAAATTGCAAGTTCTACGGGTCTTAGAATCAACATGGTAAGAAAAGTATTGTATGATCTATTTGGAAAATCACTAATTACCGGAATTAGAGTAAAAGATGAAAGAAAAGGATGGTTTGTTTACAGATGGAGAACCAGAAGAGAAGAAGTTGAACATTTTATTGAAAATCAAAAAAAGAAAATTACGGAAAGATTGCAACAAAGATTAGATTATGAAAATTTTGGGGACTTTTATCATTGTGGAAATGAAGACTGTCCAAGAGTAACTTTCCAAGATTCGCTTGAAGGGATGTTCAAATGTCCATCATGTGGAAATGTTTTAAATCTAAAAAAGAATGATAAATCTAAAAAAGCATATGGAAAAAAAGTGGATGAAATTAAAAAAGATATGCAACAAATATTCTAATTAAAATCAGGGACAAGGCTAATAATTTAAAAATTGAGTCACTAAATTAAATAGGAGAAATTTGTGGGAAAATCCTTGAGTCAAATATCTACAGTAAATCCAACCACAGGTGAAGAAATTACAACATTTTCAGCAATGGATAAAAATCAAGTATTTGATTTAGTAAAAAAAGCAAGAAGAGCATATCCTGAATGGAAGAAAGATTATGAAAAACGTAAAAGTTACATTTACAATTTAGTAGAATATCTTAAAAAAAATAAAACACATCTTGCAAAAGTAGCAACAACTGAGATGGGTAAACCACTCAAAGAATCAATAGGTGAAGTAGAAAAATGTGCCTGGGCATTGGAATTTTATGCAGATCATGGAGATAGTTTTCTTTCAGATGAAGTATTAAACACAGATGCTAGGAAAAGTTTTCTATCTTTTGAGCCACTAGGAGTGATTGGTTCCATCATGCCTTGGAATTTTCCTTATTGGCAAGCATTAAGATTTGCAGCCCCATGTTTAATGGCAGGAAATGTAATTGTGATGAAACCATCCAGAGTAACAATGCAATCAGGAATTGAAATTGAAAAAGCATTTACAGAATCAGGAATGCCAGATGGAATTTTTCAAACTGTAGTAGGCAGTGTAGAATCTGCAAATCATTTAATTGATTCAGATGTAAACGCTGTTACTTTTACAGGAAGTACTAATGCTGGAGCAAAAGTAGGAGAAAGATCTGCAAGAAATTTGAAAAAATGTGTATTAGAATTAGGTGGAAGTGATCCTTTCATAGTATTAGATGATGCAATTATAGATAAAGCCGCAGAAGGGGCAGTTAAAGGCAGATTCATCAATTGTGGTCAAAGTTGTGTAGCTTCAAAAAGATTTTTTGTTGGAAAAAATATTGCAGATGAATTTATTGAATTATTTATCAAAAAAGCATCCGAACTCAAAGTAGGAGATCCAATGTTAATTGAGACAGATATTGGGCCACTTGCAAGTAAAGATGGATTAGAAACTATTTCTGGAATAGTGGAGGATGCAAAAGAGAAAGGTGCTGAAATTCTTTTAGGTGGTTCTCAAATAGAAGGAAATGGATATTTTTACAAACCAACAATTCTTACAAATGTAAAACCAAATATGAGAATTGCAAATGAGGAAACATTTGGACCAATTGCACCAATTACAATAGTCGAAAATGAGAGTGAGGCAATAAAATTAGCAAATGATAGTGAATTTGGTCTAGGTGCAAGTATTTGGACAAAAGATCTTGCTAAAGCAGATAAAATGTCAAGACGAATAGAATCAGGAATTGTAAGTGTCAATAATGTAGTGATTTCAGATCCTAGAATTCCATTTGGGGGAATTAAACATAGTGGATTTGGAAGAGAATTATCAAGATATGGAATGCTAGAATTTGTGAACCTAAAAGCAGTTAGATTTTATGATAATTTGACACATCATCACTATGTAGAATAAATTTATTCTTCGCCTTCTAAATCATCTTCGTCTTCTAAATCATCATCACATTCTTCTAATTCAATATGTGTGGGATTTCCATCATCGCCAAAAAAAATCTCAATACAAACATCAGTAGCCAATGTAGAGGCTAAAGTTTCAGTTAATTCTTTTGGAAAATTTCCTAATCTACTAGAATCAGATGAATATCTGTATTTTGTAATTTCATCTTCATGATAGAAATCAACTTCAATATCACCATTAACAAATTTTCTGACCCCCACAACTTGTCCAAATAATGTATGGGACAAATCTAATTTCCTTGTTGAGATACATCTTTAGAAAGATTTTCAGCTAAATCTTCATAGTGTTTTCTTGATTTTCCTAAATCATTTAGTTTAGTTTTTTCAATTTCATTTAATTCTTTATCAACTTTTTCGGATACATATTGTAATCTAGCTTCGGCCATCATGAATAATTTATTATTTTCTTTCCATAGATGTTCTGTAATATGTTCAACATACTGTTGCATATCACTAATCAATTTTGTAGAGTTACCTGATGAAAGATATTCTTTTGCAGATTGTTCCATCTGAATTCCAATTTCTCGTGAACGTTCATGATCCATTAACATCATTGCGATAGGACCCATGTTAGTTGGTAATCCTGCTTGCTCTAATGCAGGAAATAATGATTTTTCCTCTTTAGTATGATGACAGACATCTGTAAAATTTTTTGTGAAATCAATTACAGGGAGTAAAATAGATTCAGGGATTTGTGTTCCATTAGATAATAATTCTACTGTAGATTCCATAGATTTAATCACTTTTTCTATTAAGTCATGATCACGTCTTAATGATGTAGTTGACATTACATATTGAAAAAATATCCAATATCTATACTTTCTTCATATTTAGAAAAATAATTAAAAATTGTTAACGGTATTCGTTAACAAGTGGATTTAACGATTAGAAAGGCTGTTTGATTTTACAAATGCCCAAATTCTTTTGGTCATTTCACTTGGAGCAATTGGTTTTTTACCAAATACTTGCTCTACAGTTTCTTGACGACCCACAAAATTAATTGCGTATCCGCCAAATGCTGGTTTTTTTGATTTTGATTTAGTAGCCTTCTTTTTTGGTGCAGCTTTACGTTTTGGTGCAGCCTTCTTTTTTGGTGCAGCTTTACGTTTTGGTGCAGCCTTCTTTTTGGTTGTAGTTTTCTTTTTTACTGCCAATTTCTTGTAATTTTATTTTAAATAAAGTATAAGAACTTACACTTTGGCATAATGTAAAACATAGTGATTTTTGAGCCTCTTAGTTGACTTTAGTCTAAGATTAGGAGATTCTGAAATTTTTTTAAACCCTTCTCCTCCAACAAGAGATACCGCATTATTTCCTCCAATAATAAATGGAGATATTGTAATAAGTAATTCATCAAAAATATTGTATTTAATAAATTCCCAATTTATTATTCCACCACCTTCAACAAGAATTGTTTTAAAATTTTTTTCTGAGAGTTTTTTTAATAATAATTTAATGTTTATAGAATTTTTACCTGCAATAATTATCTCTACTGGAAAATCATTTAATTTTTTAAGATTTAGTTTTGAGATTTGTTTTGATACAACTATTATGGTTTTAACTTTATCAGATGTTTGTAAGATTTTTGATTTTTTAGACAAAATGCCTTTTGAATCTAAAATTATTCTAGTTGGATTTTTACCAACAGTATGACGTACAGTCAACAACGGATCATCAACTAGAACTGTATTTTTTCCAACAAGAATTGCATCAACTTTGGATCTTAATTTATGAAGTCTGATACTATCTTGTTTTGAAGAAAGTTTTGAATCACCAGTTTTTGTAGCAATTTTTCCATCAATAGATATTGCTGCACTAATAATTACATAAGGTCTAGATTTTTCCATATACTATTTTACCTCCAATCATTACAGCTTTAATTGTAGATTCAGATGCTCTATGAACAATAGATGCATGTGGATCATGCATGGGTTCTAAATCTAAAGCATGTTTATCAAGAAAAATACAATCTGCAATTTTCCCAATTCCAAGTACTCCAATATTTTTTTTTAAAATTTTTCCTCCATTGACAGTAGCCATCTTAAGAATTTCTTTTGGATCAATTCTTTTTTTATGAATCCCCATAGTGACTTTCCACAAAAAATCCATTTCTCTAAACATGTCAGGAGAGTTAATCATCACATTATCTGTGCCTAAAGCTAGTGTACATCCAGCCTTTTGCATTAATTCTATATCTGGAATACCCTCAGCTAATGATGAATTGGCCCTAGGACAAATTACAATTCCTCGAATTTTTTTCGCTGCAAAATGAAGATCGCTTTTTGATGCATGAGTCATATGAATAAGAAAATGGGGTTTTAGAGATAATGCTCTAATGGTTTCAGATTTTCCAATATCTTTTTTTGATTTAGAAACACTTTGTTTAGTTTCAGAAGAATGAATTGCTCGTAATTTTGTAGTTTTTGAATAATGGTTTAAAACAGAATTACTGTTTTCATTTGCACCACTAATTCCCAACCCATCACATTTTTTGAGTAATTCAGCAAGATTGTTAATTTTTTCTCTAGGAAAAGAGATGTTTTTTCTAATTTCATTGGTTCCTTGGTAAAACTCAATTCTACCCAAAATGATCGAACGTAAAGGAATATCAGATAATATTTTTTTCAGTAAAACAACACCATCTATTCCTCCTTCCCTAAAATCAACAAAAGTTGTTATTCCTTTTCTCATCATAGAGTAACATGAATTTTTCATAAATGATGCTAAATTATCTGAGGAAGTATTTTTTAGAATTTTTGATTTAGCTCCAAATACAGGATGAATTCTTTTATCAACAGAACTATTCAATGTTACATCTTTTCCTATTGAATCACCTATGTGAGTATGAGCATTAATGAACCCAGGAATTACTAATAATCCTTCACAGTCAATGGATTCTTCTTTTCCACTAGGTTTGATATTTGATTGAATTCTTTTAAAATTATTATTTTGAATTTGTATATTGGTATTTGAAACAAAATTTAATTCATCACCTAATAATGCACTAATATTTTTAATCAACATTATAATTCATAAACATCAGGTTTTTCTTTTCCTGAATCTCTTATTTCTCGTATTGTGTCAAGAGATTTTGTGGCTAGTTTAACTGCCTCTCTAGATAAATGTGCATTACCGATTCCACAATTTAAAGAAATGTCATCCTCATCTTTAATCATGGTGATAAAGTCTTGAACAGAATTTTTTGCATCGTTTGTTGCAACCACCATAAAATTATCACCACCCATAAAAAATGTAAGAGAATTTTTTTCTAGAAAAAATCGGGACATTTTAGAATATAATTCAAAAATGGTTAATGATATTTCATATGGAGAATCAGTTTTTCTTTTTGAACTAAGATCATCTACATCCAAATGCATTATAGAAACTTGGGGATTTAATTTATCATAAACAAAACCAAAAATATTATGTTCTTTGTTTAAGATTATTTCATTTTTCTTTCCTTCATATGCTTTCAAATTTGCTTCAAATGGGGATTCACCATAACCAATAGAAATCGTTAATGAAACATCAAATAATTTTCTAAGTGTTTTTTGAATTTCTATGTGATCTTCTAATTCAAGTTCATTTGAAACTACAAAAAATTCATCAGCACGATTAAGAAAAACTATACAATTTTTGGCTGAAAATAGTTTTTGTACTTCTTTGTAAAGTGAGGCTTGAAGCATTTGGAGTTCATGTTCTCTATCACTTCCAAGAGTTAAAGTCCAAGGACCATATTCAGTAATTTTTAAAATGCTAAGTTGAATCATCATTGAATCCGTTTTAATTCGTCAAATATTTTTTGTGCGGCTTCAACTGCACGTTCTGCAACAGGTCTAATTCTTGCATGAGCATGTTTTTCATGCATGGCAGGGCCAATTATGCCTAAAGAGACAGGTTTTTGGTATTTTACAGATAGTTCAGCAAGAATTTTAGCAGTTGCATGAGATATTACTTCATCATGTTTTGTTTGTCCTGTAATTATAGCACCTAAAGTTACTATTCCATCAACATCTTTTTTCTTCAATAATGTATCAACAATTACAGGCATGTCATAAGAGCCTAAAACGGTACAAGTATAGGCTATTTTCAATTTCATAGAATCAGCTTTTTCTTGGGCTACAGAAAGCATTCTAGATGTCACATCTTTATTAAATTCTGAAACTACTATCGCAATATTCATAATTAATGCACCTTGGCGTATTCTAAAAGTTCTGCTCCATCAATTAACGGAATTCCATTTTGTTTTGCAAATTTTTCAGCTTTTTCCACAGATAATGCAGAGTATGTTTCAGCATCCATCATTTCACAAATTGCAGTAACAGGTGTTAAACCAGCAGTTTGTGCTAAATACACAGACATTTCAGTATGTCCTTTACGTGTAGATAGTAATCCTTTAGATGATATCAACAAAGGAACATGTCCGGGTGTTTTAAAAGATGAACTAAATTTCTTTTGTCTGTTTTCTACATTGTAAATATTTGCCATTTCTTTAATTGTTAATGCTCTATCTTTGTCAGTTATTCCAGTATAAGTTTGATAATGATTTACAGATAATGAAAATGTTGGATGATCACCATAAGGTGCTAAACCCATAATCATTTCTTTATTTGAAATCGTTGAATCAGCAAGAATTTCATGCATGTATCTTAATTCAAGTGACGTTGCAAAATTATGATCTAATGCTATACACAATAACCCACCAGCATGTTGACGCATTCTTGCAACATGTTCAGGAGTTACAAACTCAGCAGCTACTACCATATCAATCTCGTTTTCTCGTCCAGCAGAATCAAACAACAAAACAAATTCACCACGTTGTAAGGATTCTAATGCAGCTTCAAGAGACATGTTGGAAAAAATCTGAAAACTAATTATAAAGTTTACTAAAAAATTGGTAATTACCAATGAATTGGTAGATGATAGATATTATTTTAGAATATACTTTCCAAGAATATCAGTTTCGATATTAATTTTATCTCCAACTTTTTTGGTATGAAAGCTTGTAACTTCAATAGTGTGAGGAATTAATGAGACATATGCAAGATTTTTTTTAATATCAACAACAGTCAAACTAATACCATCCATTGCTATAGAACCTTTTTTCACCACATATTTTGCAAGATTCTTTGGAACTTCAAACCAAACTTGAACTTCTTTTGGTTTTTTTAGAATTTTTTTGATAATTCCTACTCCGTCAACATGACCTAAGACAAAATGACCTTCTAATCTGTCACCAGCTTTCAAGCTTCTTTCAATATTGACAATTCCTCCAACTTTTAGATTACCAAGATCAGTTTTTTTTGTAGTTTCTTCAATCATTTCAAAAATACAATTAGATTTAGATAATTTTGTAGCAGTAAGACATACACCATTTAGAGCAACGCTTTGTCCAATTTTTAATCCCTTAGCATGTTTGCCAAGATCTACAGTCATTTGAATCGCACTTCTGTTTTTTGTGTTTTTAGATATCTTTTGGATTTTTCCAATTCCCTCAACAATTCCAGTGAACATAAAAAATGGCTAAATTTCAATATATAAAATGATTTAGATATAAAATATAATTTGTATAATACTAATTAGATTCAATATCTTCTTCAAGTTCTTTAAAATTATTCCACCATTCGTTATTAGACATAGTTTGATTGACTAGAAAGTGGAGTTATAGATCTTTCTGAATTTTTTATCTAGGTAGGATTAGACAAATATCAATTGTAATTATTTAGAATTAGATTCTTCAAATTCATTTTCACAAAATTGATGAAATACAGAACATTTGTTTTCTTTGGCATTTTTTTTAATTTTTTCCATATCTGTAGACAAGACACTTTGTGCAGCTAAAAATGCGTCATCTTTCATCCCTAGCTTTTCATATAGTCGAGATTTTGCAATGGGTATTTCTTTTAAATCAGAATCAAGAATTTGAGCCCTATCATAGAAGTTAATTGCATCTTGATAATTCCCCATATGGCTATGTGAAATAGCAGTATTCATCAAAGCAGTTACATCACTACTATCTATTTTTAGGGATTTTTCATAACATTTGAGCGCATCATGATGTCTATTTAGTTCATTTAGAGATAACCCCATACTGTCCAAAGCCCAAATATCATTAGGGGATAAAGAAAGAATTTCCTCACATAATTCTATAACTTTTTCATATTGCTTTAAATTTTCAAGAGCATAGATTTTATTTTTTAGCGCAAATGTATCTGAATTTTTTATTTCCAAAACTTTGTCACAGTAAACAATAGATTCAGAATATTTTTTTAAATATATTAAAGATAAGGAAATATTTTGTAATGCCACCATATCATCAGGAGATTTTTCTAATAGATTTTTACAATAGTTGTACATTTCATCATATTTTTTTGCATTAAACATTCTAGTGATTACATTTGTAGGATCAAGAAGATCAATCATTATCTAAAACTTGGTTATACCCCATCACTTTAACATATTTTGATAAAATATAGGAAAAAAATCGTTATAGTATGACTAGATGGCTTTACGAATTACTTCGTTTAATACTCTAGAATAACTGTATGATGATTGTTCTTGTTGAATTAATTTTGCTTGACGCATTCTAAGTTTTTTATCCAAATCATCATCAATCATGATTGTTACACGTTTACTCATAAGTTATTGCAATATTTTATTCTTATAACGATATGTGTTAAGTTCCACAATTGGGAATCAATTATTGATTTTGGAAATAACCTGATCCATTTTGAATGGTTTTTGGATCATTCCTATTTTCAGCTTATCTAATTTCTCTATAGTACTAGAACTAGTATCAGCAGTTACAGCAATAATTTTAGCACTAGAATCAATGTTCTGAATTTTTTTGATTGCATAAAAACCACTTCCATTAGGCATGTTTAGATCAATTAAAACAACATCAGGTTTTGTTTCTTTGAATAATTTAACTGCAGAAACACCATCAAATCCATTACCAATAACATTTATGCCGTTTTCTTCAAGAAATTCACTAAACAATCTGACTGTATCCTCATCATCAATTACAATTACAGATTTAGACATCACTAGTCATAATTAGAAAAGGATGCTTTAATATTTTCCATTTTTTAGAATTTTAGAATGGGCGGTATTGATAAATTAATTTCAATAGAATTATCTAGTAAAATTAAGAAAGGATTAGAATTAGACATTTTAAAAAAAATTGAACGTGAATTGTTTTTAGAACATGGAATGTCAATAAAACTTTCAATTGAACATTTTCAAAAATTTGTCAATGTCCTTAAAAAAAATTCTAACATTAATGTTAACAAATATGAAAAAGATTGCATTAATCAAATTATCAAAATCAAGAAAAAAGATGATAGATATTTTATAAACATGGTTGATTCAAATTTAATAAGTTCAGTTTTAGAATTGTTTGGAGATTTGGAATCAAGAAAAATTATTTTGGTTCTTTTAGAAAATGAATATACAATACCACAAATTCTAAAAGAATCTAAAATTCCAAAAACTTCAGGATATAGAAAAATAGAGGATTTGTTAGTAAGTGGATTGTTAATAGAAACAGGGAAAATTCTTAGTGAAAGTAAAAAGATTTCAAAAATCAGATGTATTTTTCAAGAAATTTCTATAAATATTAAAAAAGAAAAAATTACAATCAGTGGAATTGTATCTAAAAAAATATTTGAAAAAAGTACAAGTATGAAATCAATTATTGATGCAGAATAAAGATTATTAGAAAAAAATTATTTTTTCACGAGTTCGAGGAGGGCTTTTGCTTGTTTAAAATGTACTTCATCTATCATTTTACCATCAACAGTAGTGGCCCCTTTTCCTTTTTTTGTTGATTCAGCATAGATTTTACAGACTTTTTCAGCCCATGAAATCTCACTTTTGTTTGGATAAAATAATTTGTGTACAGTTGAAATTTGATCTGGATGTATGATACTCTTTCCAGAATATCCAAGATTTTTGCCAAATTTACAATCTTTTTCAAATCCTTTAGAATCGTTAAGATCTTGCCAAATTGCATCTATTGCTACAATACCTGCAGCATGTGCATCAACAGGAATTTTTCCTCTAGAATATCTTGCCCCTTCTGATTCTTTAGTATATTCAACACCCAAATCATTTAGAAGATCAAAAACTCCAAAAACTACAGCAGAAACCCGTTTTCCAAATGATGCAATGTTAAACGTGTTGACTACGCCTTCTGCAGATTCAATGGAAGGAATAATTTGAATTGGTTTTAATTTTTGTTTTTTTTCCAACTCAAAAAGGATTTTTATGATTTTTTGCATCTCTTTTACATTATTCACTTTAGGAATTACAATTCCATCAATTCCTTTTTGAATAACTTCTTTCAGATCAGATGGGATTTTACCAGATAAGGGAGAGTTTGTACGAACAAAAATTGAGGATTGATATGATTTTCTAGATTTTAATGCAGTTTTAATTAATTTTCGTGCATTTACTTTTTCATTATCTGGAACAGAGTCTTCTAAATCAAAACAAACAATATCAGATTGGAGTGTTTTTGCTTTTTCTAAGAATCTGGAATTATTTCCAGGTACAAAAATAAGACTTCGAAAAAGCTGGGTCATTAAATGACTAAACGCCCTCTGGCTTTAGTAAGATTTTACCAAAGAGACCTTTTCCAGTTAACATCTTTGTGTGAGCTTCTGCTGCTTGCTCAAACGAATATGTTGAATCAATAGCTGCTTTGATTTTACCTTGACCCAT
>Ga0233445_1002091_pt1 | contig 13873 bp, 13 predicted proteins | sample SI_124_October20_5_FD_182779 | JGI IMG/M metagenome (GOLD analysis project Ga0233445, IMG submission 182779) | Seawater microbial communities from Saanich Inlet, British Columbia, Canada - SI_124_October2016_100_MG | ecosystem: Environmental > Aquatic > Marine > Inlet | place: Canada: British...
TTAGCACCACCTTGGGCGTTTAGATTTAAACAGTTGTGGGGGGTAACTATGGTTATCCGATTGGAAATTTGAGAAAAAAAAAAGCAATTATTTTTTGCACTTATGGATCTCCAAGATTAGCAATTACGACTTTTTTTTTAAACCTTCCTATAAGAAGACTAAAAAGAGGGGTGTTTCACATGTGTGGCATATATAACATTGTTTATAGAAGATATTTTGCAGTACCATTTGTCAGTGATACAAAAAGACAAGAATTTTTAGATGATGTTAAAAAGACTGCCATTAATATTTAAAGTTTTAGTTCTACTCTTAATCACTATTTCAATATCCAAAGCAGAAATATTAAAACCAAGTAGTGATATTAATCCCAAACAAGTGGTTAAAATTCAGCTAACTGGCCTTCAGAAAAATGACCTTAATTTTAAAGACAGTGGCATAGAGCAAACATGGAATTTTGCTCACCCGAACAACAAAAAGGTTACAGGTCCCCTAGGTAATTTTAAAAGAATGTTGAAGGGCAACTCCTATGAGATGATGATTAATCATTTGAGCCACACAATTACCCAGCTTGGAAGTAGCGATAAATGGGCTCAATTTGAGGTAGTTATTTTAGATAAAAATAAAATCTATCATAAGTTCAATTGGCAGGTTGAAAAGTATACTGAAGAGGGTGAACTTAAAGATTGTTGGTTGACGAGCATGGTCTCAAATCCGATCCCACTAGGGAGTTCAATTTAATTATCCACAGTTACAATTTTGTTTCGTTATTTCAAAAAATTTAGTAGGAATCGCGAATGAAAACAAAAACTAAAGTTGTAGTAGTTGGCGGTGGAGTAGTAGGTGTTAGTGCTCTTTACCATTTAGCAAAAAAAGGTTGGTCAGATGTTGTTCTTGTTGAAAGAAAAGAATTAACATCAGGATCTACTTGGCACGCAGCAGGATTATTACCTTTATTTAATATGAGTTATTCAGTTGGACAACTTCATAAATACGCGGTTGATCTTTATAAAAAATTAGAAGAAGAAACTGGAAAAAATGTTGGCTTTAGCGTTGTATCAAATATTCGTTTAGCAAGTACCAAAGATAGAATGGATGAGTATCATCAGTATGCTGGTGTAGCTCAAACTATTGGCGTCGATGTAAAATTTTTAACACCAGATCAAGTAAAAGAAATTTGGCCTTTGTGTCATACAGATGATTTAGTTGGTGCGATCCAACACCCAGAAGATGGATATATTCAGCCTGCTGATTTAACACAAGCAATGGCAACGGGTGCAAGAAATATGGGTGCTGAAATTTATAGAAACACAAGTGTACTTTCAATGAAACAAACTAAAGATGGTTGGGTTGTTGAAACTGACAAAGGTTCTATAGAGTGTGAACATATTATTTCTTGTTCAGGAAACTTTGCAAGACAAACTGGTAAAATGGTTGGCTTAGATATTCCTGTTATTCCAGTTGAACACCAATACATTGTAACTGAACCACATCCTGAAATTCAAAAAAGAAAAAAAGATGGCTTACCAGAAATGGGAGTTCTAAGAGATAGTGATAACAGATGGTACATGAGAGAAGAAGCAGGTGGATTAATTTTAGGTCCATACGAAGATGGTGCACCAGCCTGTTATGTTAATGGCCCCTCTAAAGACTCAGAGTATGAATTGTTTCAAGAAGATTTAGATAGATTAGCTCCACACATTGAAGGTGCAATACACCGTGTTCCTGCGTTTGGAGAAGTTGGTGTTAAAAAAGTTTATAACGGTGCAATTTGTTATACACCGGATGGTAATCCAATTGTTGGACCTGCATGGGGATTAAAAAACTTTTGGATTAACGAAGGACATAGTTTTGGAATTACTGCAGCGGGTGGAGCAGGATGGCAATTAGCTGAATGGATTGTTGATGGTGAACCAACTATTGATATGCTTGGAGTTGAACCTAGACGTTACGGAGATTATGCAACTAAATCTTATTTAAAAGCTAAAAATGAAGAAGCTTATAGTCATGTGTTTATTACACACTACCCTGATGAAGAAAGACCAGCTGCAAGACCTTTAAGAACATCACCTTGTTATGAAAGAATGAAAGATTTAGGTGCAGTTTTTGGTCAAAAATTTGGTTGGGAAAGACCTAATTTTTTTGCAACAGATGGTATGGAGCAAAAAGATGACTGGTCGTTTAGAAGATCCAAGTGGTTTGAGGCTATTAAAAAAGAATGCCAAAATGTAAAAGACAATGTTGGTCTTTTAGATATGACAGCATTTGCAAAATGCAGAATTAAAGGTCCAAAAGCTGAAGAATTTTTAGATCATTTAGTAGCAAATAAATTACCAAAGAAAATTGGAAGAATTGGTTTATGTCATGCTCTAAATACTAAAGGTGGAGTTCATTCAGAGTTCACAATAATGAGGGAAGCTGAAGATAGTTTCTATTTAGTATCTGCTGGAGCAAACTTAAGATTAGATCATGACTGGATTAAAAAATGGATGCCAGATGAAGGTGTTACCTTTGAAGATCTAACTAACAACACGGGTGTATTGGTTGTTGCAGGACCTAAATCAAGAGAGTTATTAGAAAAAATATCTACTGATGATTTTTCTAATGAAAATTTTAAATGGTTAACAGCACAAAAAGTCGATGTTGGATATGCTCCTGTTAATGCCATGAGAGTAAACTTTGTTGGCGAGCTAGGCTGGGAACTTCATCATCCAATTGAATATCAAAATCATATTTTTGATAAATTAATGGAAGCTGGAAAAGATTTAGGTATTAAACCTTTTGGTATAAGAGCAATGAACAGCTTAAGATTAGAAAAATCATACAAACTAGTTGGTACTGAACTTTCAATTGAATATTCACCGTACGAGTCTGGGCTAGACAGATTTGTTCACCCTAACAAAGGTAGTTTTATAGGATTAGAGGCTCTTAATAAATGGAGAGAAAAAGGTTTTGATAACAAACTTATTACTCTTGAAATTCATAATACTAAAGATGCTGATGTTTTAGGAAATAACCCGATTTACAAAGATAATAAAGTTGTTGGAAGAGCAACAGGTGGTGAATTTGGTTTTAGATTAGATAAATCAATTGCTCTTGCAATGGTTAAACCAGAGCATGCTAATGTAGGCGACAAATTAGAGGTTGATATTTTGGGTGAAATGTATGAGGCTACTGTTTTAGAGGAGAGTCCATACGATTCTGAAAATAATTTATTGAGAGCTTAATGAAAATTTTAGTCGCTGTTAAAAGAGTTATTGATTACAACGTTCAAATAAGAGTTAAAGAAGATGGCACAGGTGTTGTTACTGACAATGTTAAGATGTCAACAAATCCACCAGATGACAATGCAATCGAAGAGGCAGTAAAGATTAAAGAAAGTGGAAAAGCAACAGAGGTAATTGCTGTCACTGTTGGTGAAGAAAAAACTCAGGAAACTGTCAGAAAAGCTTTAGCGGTTGGAGCTGATAGAGGAATTCATGTTAAAGCAGAGGGTATAATAGAACCCATTGCTGTTTCAAAAATTTTACAAAAAATTGTTGAGAAAGAAAAGCCAGATTTAGTGTTTATGGGTAAACAGGCAATTGATGATGATTGCAATCAAACAGGACAAATGTTGAGTGCATTATTGAATTGGCCTCAAGCAACTTTTGCCTCAAAAATCGAAGTTAAAGATGGAAAATTAGAAGTTATTAGAGAAATTGATGAAGGTTTAGAAACTATTGAAATCAATACTCCAGCAATCGTAACTTGTGACTTAAGATTAAATGAACCAAGATATGCTTCATTACCAAATATAATGAAAGCTAAGAAAAAACCAATTGAACAAATGAATGCATCAGATCTAGGAGTGGATACAGCACCTAAGATACAACAGATAAAAGTTGAAGAACCACCTAAGCGTAAAGCTGGAATTAAGGTTTCAAGCGTTGCTGAACTAGTTCAAAAATTAAAAAATGAGGCAAAAGTAATATAATGTCAGTATTATTAATCGCAGAGCATAACAATAAAGAGCTTAAATCTTTTACTTTAAATGCTGTAACAGCAGCATCTCAAATAGATACCGATGTTCACGCATTAGTTATTGGAAATAACTGTGGTGATGCTGCAAAAGCAGCCTCAGAACTACCTTTAGTTAAAAAAGTAATCACAGTTGAAGCTGCTCATTATGAAAATTTTTTAGCAGAAAATTTTGCTCCGGTTGTTACAAAACTTGCAGATAATTATTCTCATATAGTTTGTTCAGCAAATACATTCGGTAAAAATTTAATGCCAAGAATAGCTGCAAAATTAGATACATCACAAGTTAGTGATATTATTAAAGTAGAGTCAGAGGATACTTTTGTTAGACCCATTTATGCGGGAAATGCTTTTGCAACCGTTAAAAGTTCTGATGCAAAAAAATGCATTACTATAAGACCAACTTCTTTTGACCCTTGTGAAAGCACAGGTGGTTCAGCACCAATTGAAACTGCTGAAGCGGTAGAAGAGTTTTCGTTAACAAAATTTGTTAAAAGAGAAGAAATAAAATCAGATAGACCTGAACTTGGAACAGCAAGAATAGTAGTATCAGGTGGAAGAGGAATGCAAAGTGGAGATAACTTTAAATTAATTACTTCTATTGCAGATAAATTAAATGCAGCAATAGGTGCTTCAAGAGCAGCAGTGGATGCTGGTTATATTAGTAATGATCATCAAGTTGGACAAACAGGCAAAGTAGTTGTTCCAGATCTATATATCGCTGTTGGAATTTCAGGAGCTATCCAGCATTTAGCAGGAATGAAAGAAAGCAAAGTAATTGTTGCAATTAATAAAGACGGAGAAGCTCCAATTTTTAGTGTCGCAGATTATGGTTTAGAAGCAGATCTATTTGAAGCTTTGCCACAGTTCTTAGAAGAGCTGAACAAATTAAACACTATACAAAAATAATTCTTAAAGATAAAAATATCATATGGCTAGAGAGTCGATGGATTATGATGTTGTAATTATTGGTGGAGGTCCCTCTGGATTATCTACAGCAATTAAACTCAAACAACTTGATCCAAATTTAAACGTTTGCTTATTAGAAAAAGCATCAGAGATTGGTGCGCATATTTTAAGTGGCAATGTTTTTGAAACACGAGCATTGGATGAACTCTTACCAAATTGGAAAGAACTTAATTCACCGATTAAAACTAAAGTTTCAAAAGAAAAATTTTTATTTTTAAGTAAAACAAAATCACTAAGTTGGCCAACATGGTTGCTTCCTAAGGTTCAACAAAATCATAACAATTATATCATTAGTTTAGCAAATTTATGCAGATGGCTTGCAGAACAAGCTGAAGCATTAGGTGTTGAAATATTTCCAGGATTTCCAGCAAGTGAAATTTTATATAACGAAGATGGATCTGTTAAGGGTGTTGCCACTCAAGATATGGGTATTGATAAAGAAGGAAATCAAAAAGATAGTTTTGAGCCTGGTATAGAATTATTAGGAAAAGTAACTGTATTTGCAGAAGGTTGTAGAGGTCACTTAGGAAAACAATTAATTGAAAAATTTAATCTCTCAAAAGGTAAAGATCCTCAACAGTACGGAATTGGTTTTAAAGAAATTTGGGAAATAGAAGATAAAAATCATGAAGAGGGAATGGTGATGCATACTGCAGGATGGCCATTAGATAACAATACTTATGGTGGAAGCTTCATGTATCACGCAGAAAACAAGCAAGTATTTTTAGGATACGTTATTGGTTTAGACTATAAAAACCCACACCTTTCTCCATACGATGAATTTCAACGATTTAAAACCCACCCATCAATTAAAAAAATAATTGAAGGGGGGAAAAGGATTTCTTATGGTGCGCGAGCATTAATTGAAGGAGGTCTTCAAAGTTTACCTCAAATGTTTATGCCAGGCGCATTACTGGTTGGTTGTGATGCAGGAACATTAAATATGCCAAAAATTAAAGGCTCTCATACAGCAATGAAAAGTGGAATGATTGCTGCTGAAACAATAATTGAAAATATTAAAGAAAATAAAAATTTATCAATTTATGAAGAAAAATTTAAAAAGAGCTGGGTTTATGAGGAACTACATGTGGCGCGTAATGTAAAACCTAGTTTTAGTTGGGGTTTAATACTTGGAATAATATTTACTGGAATTGATCAAATTTTATTTAAAGGAAAGTTACCTTTTACTTTAAAACACAAGCATGCAGATCATGAAATTTTAAAACCTGCAAATGAGATGCCTAAAATAGAATACCCAAAATATGATAATATTATTACCTTTGATAAAACAAGCTCTGTTTATCTAACGGGTACAAATCATGCTGATAATCAACCAGTTCATTTAAAACTTAAAGACCCCAATTTACCAATTAGTTATACCTTAGAAAAATTTGACGAGCCTGCTCAAAGATATTGTCCAGCAGGAGTTTATGAAGTTCAAAAAGAAAACGATTTAAATAAATTTGTGATTAACTCTCAAAATTGTATTCATTGTAAAACTTGTGATATTAAAGAGCCTTCACAAAATATTACTTGGGTTACGCCAGAAGGTAGCGGTGGACCTAAATATGGAAATATGTAAATTAAGATAAATCTATTGCAAACTTTTTTAATGTTTCAATAGGTACGTGCTTAAGAGTATTTTTATGAGTTCTTTTCAAAAATATTGGACAGCCTTTGCCAGCTTCAACTGCTTTAGCGTACCAGCTAGCACAAACACACCATCCATCACCATCTTTTAAACCAGGAAATCCAAATTCAGGGTGAGGTGTTATCAAATCATTACCTGCAACTTTTAACCATTCTAAAAATTCAGTTGTAACTTTTGCACAAACAGTGTGAATACCATGATCGTTTTCGTCTGTATTGCAACAACCATCACGGTACCAGCCTGTTAAAGGATTATTAGAGCACTCTTCTAGATCTTCACCTAGAACATTTTTTTGTTTTTCACTCATTTAGATTTTGGTTGGATTGGGCTGACCTTTATAAACTTCTTCAGGATCAAATTTTTTTTCTTTTTCTAAAAATTCCATTTCTATTTTTCGACCGTTATCAATAGGCCCCATTGGAATAGATCTATAAAAACATGATCTATATCCTACATGACAACTTGCGCCATCACCTATATCAACTGTCATCCATATTGAATCTTGATCATCATCAATTCTTAGTTCAGTTACTTTTTGGGTAAATCCACTTGTTTTACCTTTGTGCCAGATAGCTTTTCTAGACCTACTAAAATAATGAGCCTCTTTAGTTTCAATGGTTTTCTTCAAAGATTCAACATTCATATAACCATGCATTAATACGTCTTTTGTTTTAGAACACATGGTAATTACAGGAATAAGACCATCATTATCAAATTTAGGAGATAGTAGATTTCCTTCTTCTATTTCTAGGACATTTTCTCTTTTTTTGAACATATGCATTGATTATTTAGCACATATCTCGATATATTAAATATTTTAAAATTAAGTAATTACTGTATAAAAAGGCGCTATGAAATTAGTAAAAGATGCTGACAACAAAAATTTAGAAACTAATAAAGTTTCAGACAAAGAAGCTGAAGAAGCTTTTAAAACTATATTAGCTTGGATGGGAGAAGATCCAAGTCGTGAGGGTTTATTGGAAACACCAAAAAGAGTTGTTAAAGCTTATAAAGAATATTTTGCTGGTTACAAAGAAGATCCAAATAAAATTTTAGACAAAACATTTGGAGATGTTGATGGATATGACGATATGGTTGTTCAAAAAAATATTTCTGTTCAAAGTCATTGCGAACATCATATGGCACCAATCATTGGTAAGGCTCATGTTGCTTACATTCCAAATGAAAGAGTTGTTGGCTTAAGTAAGCTTGCAAGAGTAGTTGAAGTTTTTTCAAAAAGACTTCAAACTCAAGAGAGATTAACAATGCAAATCGCAAAAACATTAATGCAATCTTTGGATGCTAAGGGAGTTGCTGTAACAATAGATTCAACTCACCAATGTATGACCATGAGAGGTATTAAAAAGGAACAAGCATCAACTGTAACAAATTATTATTTGGGTCAATTTAAAGATGATCTAAGTTATCAAAATAGATACCTAAGATTTATCAGTATAGCAAAAGATTAAAGTGTCAGATCAATTTAAAGCATTAATCATCAATCAAGAGGGTGAAAGCTTTACAAGAGAAGTTAAATCAATTGATAAAAGTTTTTTAAAATACGGTGATGTAACTGTTAAAGTTGATTATTCATGTTTAAATTATAAGGATGCCTTAATTTTAAATAACGGTGCAAAGTTAGTTAAAGAATTTCCCCATATACCAGGTATTGATTTTTCAGGAACAGTTGTTGAAAGTACAAATGATAAATTTAAAAAAGATGATGAAGTAATTTTAACAGGTTGGAGAGTCGGAGAGATTTATTATGGTGGTTTTTCTCAATACGCAAAAGTAAGTGGAGATTTTTTGGTTAAAAAACCAAAAAATCTATCTTCAAAACAATCAATGATTATGGGTACAGCAGGTTTGACCGCATTACTTTGCTGTTTTGCAATTAAAGCAAGAGAAGAATTGTTATTAGGTGAAAAAGTAAAAGATGTATTAGTTACTGGTGCTTCAGGTGGTGTTGGAAGTATTGCAGTAATGATTTTATCAAAGTTTGGTTATGATGTAACAGCGGTTACAGGAAAAAAATCAAATGAGGATTATTTAAAATCAATAGGTGCAAAAACAGTTGTAAATAAAGACGATTTTGACAAAGATCCTAGACCACTAGACAAGGGTTTGTGGGATGGAGTAGTGGATACAGTGGGTGGAAAAATTTTAGCTAATACATTAGCTCAAACAAGAGATAATGGAATTGTTGCTGCATGTGGAAATGCATCTGATTACAAATTAAACACAACAGTAATGCCATTTATAATTCGAGGAGTAAAATTATGGGGTATCAATTCGGTCACAGCATCAATTAAAAGAAGAGAATTTGTTTGGAATGAAGTTTCTAATGTAATTGATTTTGATAAACTTGAAGAGTCTATTAAAACAATTAGCTTGAATGAATTAACAGATATTTATTCAAAAATGCTAAAAGGAGAAACATCAGGCAGATATTTAGTTGATGTAAACAAATAATGGATTGGGATAAATTAAAAATTTTTCATGCTGTAGCTGAAGCTGGAAGTTTTACCAATGCAACTGTTAACCTTAATTTAAGTCAATCAGCAATAAGCAGACAAATCCAATCACTTGAGCAAGATTTAAAAGTACAATTGTTCGAAAGACATGCAAGAGGATTAACTCTCACTGAAAATGGCGAATATGTATTTAAGACAGCCCACGAAGTAATCAGTAAATTAAAGGAAGTTGAAACATCTTTAGGAGATCAAAAAAATAAGCCAACTGGAAAACTAACAATTACAACAGTAAGAAGTTTTGGAACACACTGGTTAACACCTAGAATTCAAGAGTTTATGAGATTAAACCCTGAAATCGAAATTGAACTAGTATTTGATGATAAAGAATTAGATTTAAGTACTCGTCAAGCAGATATCGGTATTTTTATGAGAAGACCAAAACAATTAAATTATATTCAAAAAAAATTAGTTGATATTAAATATTATGTTTATGGATCTAACAAATATTTAGAAAAATTTGGAATGCCAAAAACTATTGCTGATTTAAATAAACATAATTTTATATCATTTGGAAAAGGAGCGCCTTCGCCTGTTTACAATCCTGATTGGGCATTAAAACTTGGTATGCATGATGGAAAAAAAAGAAAATCAGTTATGAAGGTAAATAGTGTTATGGGTTTACTTTTGGCTGTAGAGTCTGGAGTAGGGTTAGCTGCATTACCAGAATATTTAGTATCAAACTCAACTAACGTGATTAAAGTGCTACCTAAATCTGAAGGACCAATTACTGAAGCTCACTTTGTATATCCCCAATCATTAAAAAACACTGCTAGAGTTCAGGCATTTAGAAATTTCTTATTTAGCAAAATAGGCGACTGGAAATAATAGTCCCTAAAAATATCTCTTAGATCTTAAATATTTAATACTTTACAACTGCGTCAATATATGCGATTGATAATCATTCGCATTGAGAATAGTTCTCAACTAAAAAAAATTAAGGGTAAAGAAAAGGACAAAATGAAAAAAATAAGTTTATTAGCATTAACTTTAGTTTTTTTTACCAATTTAGGTTTTGCAGCTGAAGTCAATGTATTTAGTGCAAGACATTACGACTCTGATATTCAACTTTACAAAAAATTTACTGCAAAAACAGGCATTAAAGTAAATGTTGTATCTGGAAAAGATAAAGCTCTTCAAAAAAGAATTAGTGAAGAGGGAACAGACTCTAAAGCTGATATTTATATTACTGCAGATGCTGGAAGACTAGGTGCATTTGATGCAAAAGGGATGTTTCAAAATTCAATGACGCCAGCAATAAAAGCTTCAGTTCCAAAAAACTTTAGATCAACAAATTGGACAGGAATAGCTAAGAGAGCAAGAATTATGTATTACTCTCCCGAAAGAGTTAACGCTAACGAATTAAATGGAATGACTTACGAAGGTCTTGCTGATCCTAAATGGAAAGGAAGAGTTGTAATAAGAAAATCAAATAATATTTATAATCAATCTTTAGTTGCTTCATTAGTTAAAAATAATGGAGAGAAAACAACTTGTGAATGGGCAAAAGGTGTTGTCGCTAACATGACAAGAGACTCTAAAGGTAATGATAGAACTCAAATTTTAGCAGTAGCAGCTGGAGAAGCAGATTTAGCAGTAGCAAATACTTATTATCTAGCCTTAATGTTATCTGGTAAAAAAGGAGCTGCGCAGCAAGCAGCAGCTAAAAAAGTATTACCTTTCTTTCCTAACCAAGGAGACAGAGGAACACATATGAATATTAGCGGTGGTGGAGTTCTTAAAAATTCTCCAAATCCAGATAATGCAAAAAAACTTCTTGAGTTTTTATTAACAAAAGAAGCACAAGAACATATAGTAAATAATACATTTGAATATCCAATGATTGATGGTGTAGAGCCACATGAATTAGTTAAGCAAATGGGTTTGGGATTTAAACAGGATTTAAATACTAAAGTAGTTAATTACGGAAAAAACCAAGCAAAAGCTTTGGAGTGTATGCTTGCGGCAAAGTGGAAGTAATTAATGACAAAAAAGAATTCATTAAATTTTGATTATAATAAATCTTCTAGAGCATGTGATCCGTGTCTCTCAGAGTGTAAAAAAATTGAAAAAAAAATGAGTAATAGAAAATTAACTGAGATTAAATATGATGAAACTGATCAATTCATAAACATTTTTGATAAAAAAGATTAATTTTCAAATAGTGAACATAATTTAATAGTCCTTACCCTTCTATTGATTATGTTCACTTAACATTAAAGGGTAAGAATGGTTTTAAGAAAAATAAATATTTGGTATTTCAGTTCTTTTTTGATTTCAATTGCTGTAGCAATACCAATTGTTACTGTATTTTCTAGCTTTTTTGAGAGTACTGGTGAGTATTCAAGTATTATTAAAAATACGTTTCTTTCTGAATATATCTTTAACTCTCTATTGCTTTTATTAGGTGTTTTATTTCTAACATTTGTAATTGGAGTATTGGGAGCTTATTTAGTTTCTTTTTATTCTTTTCCAGGATCAAATTTTTTCAAATGGGCTTTAATTTTATCTTTTGCAGTACCCGCATATATCTATGCCTATTCTTTAACAGCTTTTTTTGAAAATTACGGTACTGCATTTACAATATTAAAAAATATATTTGGTGAAGGTGATTACAATTCTTCAATACCAAAATTTGATGGAATGATGGGTGCAATAATCTCAATTTCATTTTCATTATTTGGTTATGTGTATGTTTTAACAAGAGCCTCATTTCACTATCAATCACAAAATTTAATAGAGCTTGGAAAAAATCTTGGTTTTAGTAAAAAAAAATTATTTATGAAAATTATTTTACCATCAGCACGGCCAGCAATTGTGGCTGGATTGTCGCTGGTTGCTATGGAAACTTTATCTGATTTTGGTTCAGTGTCATTTTTTGGAATTTCAACACTCACAACAGGAATTTATAATGCATGGATTTCTTTTGATGACCTTGTATTAGCCAATCAATTATCTTTTTATCTTTTAATCTTTATTCTTGGGTTGTTTATTTTAGAAAATTTATCTCGAAAAAAAGCACAATATCATTCACCAAGTAAAGGTGGATTTAAAAAAAAATCTTTAACAAACTTATATGGTTTAAAAGCTTGGTTTGCTTTTTCATTTTGTTTTTTAGTTTTTTTTATAAGCTTTTTATTTCCTGTGTCCCAAATGCTTTATTGGACAATCATTTTTCCAAAACATTTAGTAGATTTAAATTTAGTTGAATTATTTTCTAATACGATAATTCTAGTTTTATTATCGAGTATAGTTTTAATTGGATTTGCTTTTATTTCTAATTATGGAAACAGACTTTCTCGAAGTAAATTTTTGGAAATATTGACTACCTTTTCAATATCTGGTTATGCTATTCCGGGAATTATACTGGCTGTTGCATTTATCACTTTTATTTCTTGGCTTGATAGCAGTATTATTAATTTGTTTGAAATTAAAAATGTAAAATCTATTTTTATTGGCTCTATTTTAGGTTTGATTGTTGTTTATTTTGTAAGATTTTTTTCTTTAGCAAGTAATGGATTAAAATCTGGTTATTTAAAGATAAATTATTCTATTGATGAAAGTGCATACCTTTTAGGTTACTCAAAATTCAAAACTTTTAAAAATATTCATATTCCTTATTTAAAAAATAGCATCATGTTGATTGGTATATTGATTGCTATAGAGATCATTAAAGAGTTACCTATAACATTAATAATGAGACCATTTAATTTTGAAACTTTTGCCACTCAAGCCTACATATATGCCTCTCAAGATTTATTAGAAGCTGCAGCAGCACCTTCATTATTTCTTATTCTTATTGCAAGTTTCTTTATTTTAATTACATCTAGATATATTCTTAAGGATTAAATCTTATATGCCAAAAAATTTTTTAGAAATTGACAATGTTACATTCGCAGCAAGTGCAAAAAGTAAAGTTAACAATGTTTCTTTAACCATAGAAAATGAAGGAGATATTGTTTGTCTTTTAGGTCCATCTGGAATTGGAAAAACAACAATTTTAAGAACTATTGCCGGATTGGAAAAAATTCAATCGGGAAAGATTTCGTTAAAAAATAAGATCATTTCATCCAAAGATATTCATGTTGAACCAGAAAATAGAAATATTTCTTTAGCGTTTCAAGATAACTCTCTTTTTCCTCATTACAATGTCCTTGAAAATATTCAATTTGGTGCTGAAAGAAATAAAAAAAAGAAAAAAGATTTAACTATTAAAGAGGTCATTGAATTTCTTCATCTAGACCATGTTAAAGAAAAATTTCCCCATCAAATTAGTTCTGGTGAAGCCCAAAGAGCTGCGTTAGCTAGAGCGTTACTTTCTAAACCAGATTTACTTTTATTAGATGAGCCGTTATCAAATGTTGATCAAAGTTTTAAAGAAGAGATTCAAGTTAAATTAAAACAAGTTTTAACTGATTTGAAAATCACAACAATAATAGTAACCCACGACTCTTACGAAGCATTTTATCTTGGAAGTAAATGTGGAATAATTTTAGACAGTCAACTCAAACAATATGATGATCCTTATAATGTTTACCATTTTCCAAATTCTGTAGAAGTTGTTAATTTTTTGAATAGAGGAATTTTAATCCCTGCAAAAATAACAGGTGAAAATAGTTTAGAAAGTGATGATCTAGGAACTATTAATGGAAATTTTACAAAACGTTACCCAAAGGGATCAGATGTTCAATTATTATTGCAGCCA
>Ga0233445_1002095_pt1 | contig 13854 bp, 14 predicted proteins | sample SI_124_October20_5_FD_182779 | JGI IMG/M metagenome (GOLD analysis project Ga0233445, IMG submission 182779) | Seawater microbial communities from Saanich Inlet, British Columbia, Canada - SI_124_October2016_100_MG | ecosystem: Environmental > Aquatic > Marine > Inlet | place: Canada: British...
AAACCGTTTGCAGCATTCTGGACGAACTAGTACCAAGTAAGCTTGATGGTATTGCTAAATACGAACAGCTTATTACCTATGTGGGCGATAGAGCTGGGCACGATGTCAGATATGCAATTGATGCCACCAAAATTGCCAATGAATTAAACTGGATGCCAGATGAAACATTTGCCACAGGTATTAAGAAAACTATCCAGTGGTATTTGGATAATAAAACCTGGTGTGAGCATGTGCAAGATGGAAGTTATCAAGGTGAGAGATTGGGAGTAGTTAATTCATGAAAGGAATAGTATTAGCAGGTGGAGCAGGAACGAGGCTTTATCCTGTGACAAAAGGCGTTTCTAAACAGCTGCTACCTATCTATGATAAGCCAATGATTTACTACCCAATATCGGTACTGATGTTAGCAGGTATACAGGATATTTTAATTATCACAACACCAGAAGATCAGTCAGGATTCATTAGAGCTCTTGGTGATGGTAGTGATTTTGGTATTAATTTAACATATAAAGTGCAGCCTAGTCCAGATGGACTGGCGCAAGCCTTCATTATTGGTGAAGACTTTATTGGTGATGATAGTGTTTGTTTGGTCTTAGGCGACAATATTTTTTGGGGTCAAGGTTTTACCCCTATTCTAAAGAGTGCCGCTAATCGAAACAGTGGTGCATCTGTATTTGGTTACCAAGTTAAAGATCCGGAGCGTTTTGGTGTAGTCGCATTTGATAAAAATCAAAAAGCTATTAGCCTTGAAGAGAAGCCTGAAAAGCCACAATCTAACTTTGCAGTTACAGGTTTGTATTTTTACGACAATGATGTAATTGAAATGGCTAAAAAAGTTAAACCTTCATATAGGGGCGAATTAGAAATAACAACGCTTAATCAAATGTATCTGGAGCGTGGTGATTTAAATGTTGAGTTGCTAGGTCGAGGCTTTGCTTGGTTGGATACTGGTACGCACGAAAGTCTTTTGGAGGCTGCCATGTTTGTAGAAACCATTGAGAAGCGACAAGGTTATAAAATTGCCTGTTTAGAAGAAATTGCTTGGAATAATGGCTGGATAACTAGAAGTCAGTTATTTGATTGTGGAAAGAAACTTGAAAAAAATAGTTACGGAAGGTATCTAATCAATATAGCTGAAGGATGTAATAAGTCATGAAATTATCTATAGTAACAACGCTTTATAAATCCTCAGAATATGTTGAAGAATTTTATAAGCGCATAACGAAAGAAGCCAAAAAAATTACAGATGATTATGAAATTATCTTTGTGGATGATGGCTCACCTGATGATAGCTTACAAAAATGTATAACACTACACCAGCAAGATCAAAAGGTAACGGTTGTAGAACTATCAAGAAACTTTGGACACCATAAAGCCATCATGACAGGGTTGTCACACACACAAGGGGATTATGTATTTTTGATTGATGTAGATTTGGAAGAAGAGCCTGAATTGTTAGGTAAATTTTGGGAAGAGTTGCAAAATAGTGAAGATTTAGATGTGGTTTATGGCGTGCAAGAGAGTCGTAGAGGTGGGTGGTTTGAGCAGTGGAGCGGAGATGTGTATTATAAAGTATTTAATTATTTAGCTGATGAAGGTCATACAGCTAAAAATGTTTTAACTACTAGACTTATGCAAAAAGAGTATGTTAATAATATTATTCGTTTTGATGAAAAAGAGTTTTTCTTTGCACCTATAACGGAAATGGTAGGATTTAATCAAAAAGAAATTATCGTTAAAAAATTATCAACAAGCGTTACAACATATACTTTCATACATAAATATAATTTATTAATTAATTCTATTTTTACCTTTAGTGTTAAGCCTCTTTATATGATGTTTTATTTGGGGCTTGTAATTACATTGTTTGCAATACTTTTTACATCTCAACTTTTTATAAAAAAGTTAATATTTAATATAAATATTGAAGGATGGACAAGTGTAATAGCTTCAATTTGGTTTTTTGGAGGTTTGATTATTCTGTTCTTAGGCATAATTGCAATATATATTTCTAAGATTTTTATAGAAACAAAGAATAGGCCTTTTAGCATCATTAAAAAAATTTATAGAGGATTAAAATGAAATGGAAAAAACTAGGTTTAGTATTTTGTGCTGATAAGCAATCTGATTTGATGCATAGTGGAGGGAGGACACCTGTTCCCTTGTTATTAGATAATGATACATTCCAAGTTTACTTTGCATCATATGATGAGAATGGAAAGGGTAGAGTCTTTAATTTAAAATTTGATATTAATGCACCAACAAATATATATGATATAAATACAACTCCTGTATTGGATTTAGGTGCAATTGGTTTTTATGATGATAATGGAATTATTCCATCCTCAATACTTAAGGTTAAAAATGATATATATTTATATACAATAGGCTTTAGTGTTAAAAATCAAATTATTTTTGACGCTTCAAGTGGTTTAGCTACAAGCTTAGACGGTGGAAAAACATTTAAAAAATTAGATGGACCGATTATCGATAAGACAATATACGACCCTTGCTTTGCAGCTTCTCCATATGTCATGTATGATGAAAATATATTTAAAATGTGGTATGTTTCTTGTATAAAGTGGGAGAAACTTAAAGATGGCACTTTTAAGCACTATTATAATATTAAATATAAAGAATCAGAAGATGGTAAGCATTGGGAGGTGAAATCAACGGTTGCAATAGATTTTAAAAATAAATATGAGTATGCTTTATCTCGACCAACAGTAATAAAAGATGGATTAAATGATTATAAAATGTGGTATTCTTTTAGAGCACAAAAGGAGATTGACACCTATAGAATAGGATATTCAGAATCAAAAGATGGCATAAATTGGATAAGAAAAGATGAAGAAGCTGGAATAGATGTAAGCAATACAGGATGGGATAGTGAAATGATATGTTATCCATATGTATTTGATCATAAGGGAAGGAGGTACATGTTTTACAACGGTAACCATTATGGAAAAAGTGGTTTTGGCTTAGCCGTCTTAGAGGAAGATTAATATGCAAAAAATAATAATAGTTGGCAATGGTATAGCAGCGAAGATATTATACGGGTATATCAAAAATGATAAAAGATATAAAGTTATTGCCTTTAGTGTTGATTATAAATATATTAATCAGTCTAAACTTTTTGGACTTGATGTTGTTGATTTAAATAAATTAAAAGATTTATATTCAGTGAATGGGTACAAGCTTATTTTAGGTGTTGGATATAATAACATTAATAAAGATAGGGAAGATATATTTAAAAGAGTTAAAAATTTTGGATATAGAGTAGAGACTTATATCCATTTAGATGCTAGAATTTATAATGAAAACTGTATTGGAGAAGGCAGTATTATCTTTGCTAACTCTGTAGTTGAACCATATTCCACAATAGGCAAAAATAGCGTAATTTGGGCTAATTGTACTATTGCACATCATTCAAGTATAGAAGACAACTGCTGGATAGCATCTGGCAGTGTTATAGCTGGTGAAGCAAAGATAAAATCAAATTGTTTTTTAGGAGTTAATTCAACAGTTGTAAATAAAGTTGTTGTTGATAAATTTAATATAATAGGTGCTCATGCAATGGTATCAAAAAATACAAAAGAGAATGAAGTATATCTTGCAAGAAGTGGTGAAAAACATCGTTTTGGAGCAAGTGATTATGTTCATTATTTTGGAATATAGGAAAAATATTAATGAATAATATAAATGGAAATTATACTGATTTTTATAAAAAGAAAAAATCAGAAAGGCTTTACCCTACAGAGTTTGTAGTTAGAACTTTTTTAGCTTCATACCCAGGTCTCAATGCTTCTTTGAAAGAGAATGGAAAAGTTTTAGATATTGGATTTGGCGATGGCAGAAATAGTGTTTTTTTAGCTAATGAAGGGCATTCTGTTTATGGTATTGAAATTACTAGTGAAATAGTTGATATGCTTAAAAAGAGATTTGAAGACCTAAAATTAAGCGGTATTTTTGAAGTTGGAAGAAATAACAATATACCATTTAAAGACAACTTATTTGATACAATATTAGCTTGCCATTCATCTTATTATATTGATGAAGATGATTCTTTTGATAATAATTTGTTTGAAATATCAAGAGTTCTAAAAAAAGATGGCTATTTTATAACAAGTCTTCCAAATAATGATAGTTATATCCTAAAAGATGGCGATAGATTTGATGATGGTTCTGTTATAGTCAAAAAAGATCCATATGATAATAGAAATGGATATAAGTTACAGTCATTTACTTCGACAAAAGATATTAAATCAAGACTTTCAAAATATTTTTATAATTTTTCTTTTGGTTTTGGACATAATAATTGGTACGGAATAGATGAGAAAGTATTTTGGGTAGTTTGCCAAAAGAGATGATTAGGAGGATAAATATGAATGAAAAATTAAAAAAAGTGTTAGCGGATGTATTTAACTTGAAAGAAAATGATATAAATAAAGATTTAACCAAAGATGATGTTAGTAGTTGGGATTCTTTAACTCAGATGGATTTGGTTACATCATTAGAAAGTGAATTTTATATTGAGCTAGAGATGTTAGAGATTGCCTCCCTAACCTCTGTAAAAACTATTATAGATACTTTAATTAACAAAGGTGTAAACCTTGATAGTTGAGGGCAGCATTGCTTTAGTTACTGGTGGTGCTAGTGGGATTGGACTTGGTATTGCTACTGATTTATTAAATAAAGGGATAAAGGTTATAATTTTTGATATAAATCAAAATAAGTTGGATGTCTTAAATAAAAATTTTATAAAATATAATGTTGATATTACAGACTATGAATTAGTTCAAGAAACAATCAATGATATTATTAAAAAGTATAAGAGAATTGATGTATTAGTTAACAATGCAGGTGTTATATATAATGAGCCATTAATTAATCTAATGAATCCTTCTAATATGAAGCATAGTTATGATAATTTTAAAAAAAACATAAATATCAATTTAAATTCAGTTTTTATAATGAGCTCTATTGTGATCGAACAAATGGTTTTAAAAAGAACAAAGGGTGTTGTTATAAATATTAGTTCTATAAGTGCAAATGGTAACGCCGGTCAAACAGCGTATAGTGCTGCAAAAGCAGGGGTGGAGGCCATGACAAAAACATGGGCTAAAGAACTAGGCGCATTTGGCATAAGAAATGTGGCAATTTCTCCGGGCTTTATAGATACCGACTCTACAAATGAAGCACTAAATAGCCAAACTATTAAACATATAAAAAGAAATACACCATTAAAGAGACTTGGGGAGGTTGTAAATATAGCACAAGGTATAGTTTATGCTATAGAAAATGACTTTGTAAATGGCACAGTTTTGGAAATAGATGGAGGACTAATAATATAAATGAAATATGTTTTTGTTGGCAATAGAAGGTTTGTACTGGATGAGATGTTAAGGCTCCGTTTAAATATTGTTGAAATTTTTGTAGTTTCGGGAACGCATTTGGAAAATGACATAAAAAATATGAAATGTAAATATACATTAATATTTTCTAAAACAGAATTAATAGAAAAGCTAGAAAGTGTAAATTATGATATTTTGGTCTCTAACGGATGTCCTTATATATTGCCAATAAGCAAAATGCAACAAAAAACCTATATTAATATACACCCATCACTCTTGCCAGACTTAAAAGGGGTTGACCCAGTAATTGGCTCTATTCTGTTTAATAGGGATGCTGGGGCAACTTGCCATATTATGAATGATAATATTGATGGTGGAGATATAGTTTCCCAAGTTAAAATTCCATATAGCAATGATCTTGATGTATCTTTACTTTATCAATTAAGTTTTATAGCTGAAAAAGAAAGCTTTACAAAAGCTTTGAATTTGAATTTTAAAACCATAAAAATTCAAGAAGATGAAAATGATCTTATATATTACACCAGAAAGCAAAAGGATAAACATATCAAATTTAATGAAAGCATTGGTGAGATGACTAATAAAATCAAGGCTTTTAACAATAAATCACAAGGTGCATTTTTTATATATGATGATATGGAATATAAAGTATTTGATCTGGAAATACTATCAAATGAGTTTTTGAGAAGATATGCTTCAAATTTTGAAGATTTAAAGATATTGTTTTGCTATGAAGACAGTATTATTTTTAATAAAGATGGATGTATAGTTAAGTTTCATCAAGTGTCTGGAAATTTATCTAGAATACAAACAAATACTTTTATAAGTCAAACTTAATTTATGGAATACTGCCATAATTTAAAAACATCTTTCCGAAATATATCTAACCTTTATAAAGGCCACATTGCTATAGAATATAGTGATGGTGTGCACACATATCAAGAGTTAGATAATAAGTCAAATGCCTATGTAAATTACCTGATAAGTAACAATATAGGGCAAGGCGATGTTGTCGCAATTGCAAGCACTAAAGTATTTGAAGATTACGCCTTAATGGTTGCCTGTTTGAAAAGTGGCATCACTTATGTTAATTTAGACATAGAAAATCCAAACAAAAGATTAGAAGGTATTTTTGAAGTTTGCCAGCCGAAAATTTTATTTTCAAAGGTGAAATTGAATAATATATCTAATCTTTGCAAGGTCAATAATATAAAACACACTCTTTATGATAGTCTGGCTACTTTTAAAGATGAGAGTTTAAATTTAAATTCTAATATAGATGGAGATACTATTGCTTATATTATGTTTACATCTGGCTCAACTGGCGTTCCAAAAGGTGTAGCAATTACACATCAAAATATCATTCATTTTATTAACTGGATAAAGAATAAATATGAAATAAATAAAAGTGATAGATTTGCAAATATAAGCCCTATGTATTTTGACAATTCTGTTTTTGATTTTTATGGCTCATTGTTTAATGGAGCTACTCTTGTGCCAATAAGAAAAGAGTTATTAACCCAACCTGTTGAATTAATAGAGTATGTAGGTGATATGGAATGCACAATATGGTTTTCTGTCCCCTCTATGTTAATTTACCTCACTACCATGAGAGTCTTAAACGAATCAAATTTAGAAAATATTAGAATATTTACTTTTGGAGGTGAGGGTTATCCAAAAAGAGAATTAGAAAAATTATATAAACTATATTCGGATAGAGCGGATTTTATAAATGTTTATGGACCTACAGAGTGTACTTGTATATGTTCTAGTTATAATATAACAGAAAAAGATTTTGAAAATTATGATGAATTGGCATCTTTAGGAACAATCAACCAAAATTTTTCTTATGTAATATTAAATAGTGAAAATAATGAAAGTGATTTAGGTGAGTTATGCCTCCTGGGTCCGAATGTAGGTGTTGGGTATTTTAATGATCTTGAAAAAACAAATAATGCTTTTGTATCTTTTAATAATAGCAGGCACTATGAAAAAAAAATGTATAAAACAGGTGATATTGTTGAAGAGAAAAATGGATTATTATTTTTCAAAGGGAGAATCGACAACCAGATAAAGCATATGGGTTATAGAATTGAGTTAGAAGAAATTGAATTCGCTTTAAATAGTTTAAAAGAGATAGGGCAATCAGCAGTTTTATATAAGAGAGAAGAGGGTGGCGCTTACGGAAAAATCATTGCATTTATAACTTCAAACAACCCTATATTTACGTCAGAAATTATAAAAATTGAATTAAAAAATATTTTGCCATTATATATGGTACCAAGTAATATATATATACTAGATAGATTGCCTAAAAATAAAAATGGCAAAGTTGATAAAAAATATTTGAGAAAAAATCTGTGAAAAAAGTGGCGATACTGCAATCAAACTATATCCCCTGGAAAGGTTATTTCGATCTTATCAATTCAGTTGATGAATTTATTTTGTATGACGATATGCAATACACTAAAAGAGATTGGCGCAATAGGAATAAGATACAAACACAACAGGGGTTAAAGTGGATGTCAATACCTGTAGAAGTAAAGGGTAAATATTTTCAAAAGATAAGTGAAACAAAAATAAGTGAAAAGGACTGGGCTAAAAAACATTGGCAACAGATAAAGCAAAACTATTCAAAAGCACCATATTTTAAAGAGTACAAAGATGTTTTTGAAGAGATGTATCTTACTTGTAGTGAGGAGTATTTAAGTCAAATAAATTATATGTTTATAGTGGCTATTTGTAAAATACTAGGAATAACTACAAATATAAGATGGTCTAATGAGTTTAAGCTTATCGATGGACAAACTGAGAAATTACTTAGTATTTGTAAAGATTGTGATGCAGGTGTATATATTAGTGGCCCTTCTGCAAAAGATTACTTGGATGAAAATATTTTCATGCAAAATAATATAAAGGTTGAGTGGATGAATTACAGTAATTATCCAGAATATCGGCAAGTATTCGAACCTTTTGAGCATGGAGTAACAATCTTGGATTTAATTTTCAATAAAGGCGAAAATGCCACTAAGTTTATGAAAAGCTTTAATTAAATATGCAATTTATACTTAATCATTTTTATCTTTTGCTGGCCATTTCTTTTGGTGTGGTAAGTCAATTGATAATCAAATGGCAAATGTCTGCTTTTTCTTTTAATGATTATGAAACTTGGCAGGATAAGTTTACTCTGGCTTTTTCTATGCTGCTTAACCCTTATATTATGATTGCTTTAGTTTTAACGCTTTTAGCAGGTGTTACTTGGATGATTGCTATGACTAAGTTTGAAATTAGCTATGCTTATCCGTTTACGATTTTAGGGCTTGTTTTTGTAACGATTTTTTCAGTTATGTTGTTTGGCGAGAGTGTTAACATATATAAAATTGGCGGCATTATTTTGATTGTTTTTGGCGTTATTGTAATCAGCAAAGGCATATGATAACTAGAGATTTTATTGATAAAGAAGGCATTAGGATATTTGATGAAAATATCGAAGAAAGTCATACCGACTACAACGCTAAAGGGCTTGATAATCTGTACAGCCAAGAAGAAAAGCATTTTTGGTTTATAGCAAGAAAGGAATACATTTTACAAAATTTCAATAAACATATTGACGTTAGTAGTAATATTATAGAAATAGGCGCAGGAACTGGAAACGTTGCAAGATATTTGCAACAACATAAATACGAAAATATGTCAGTAGGGGAGATGCACCTAAGCGGACTAAAATATGCCCAAAGTTATGGAATAAAAGAGTGTTATCAATTTGACTTGCTGAACGCACCCTTTGAAAACGAGTTTGATGTTGTTTGTATGTTTGATGTATTGGAGCATATTGAGCAAGATGACAAAGCATTAGAAAATTCATTTAACATGTTGAGTGCCGGGGGAAAAATTGCGTTAACTGTTCCATCGCATATGTGGCTTTGGAATAGGGCTGATGCCATAGCAGGACATAAAATAAGATATACAAAAAAGGAATTAATAAATAAACTGGAAAGTAGTGGATTTGAAATTCTAAAAGCAAGATATTTCTTTATTGGCATTATCCCCTTACTCTTTTTTCGAACTATTTTAAATAGGGATGATAAATCAGAGGTAAAAGAGATTGAATTTAGTAATGACATCTCTATGAATGCTGTACTTAGCAACGCACTACTTTTTATATCAAGAATTGAGAATAAAATTAGCCATTTGTTGCCAAATATATTTGGCGGTAGCTTATTAATAATAGCAAAGAAAAAATGATCCCATTTAACAAGCCACCTTTAACAGGTAATGAGCAAAAATATATTTTAGAATCTTTAAATAGCCAGCACATTTCAGGTGACGGACAATTCACCAAAAAATGTCATCAGTGGTTTGAAGAAAAACTTAATTGTTCAAAAGCTTTTTTGACTCATTCTTGTACTGCCGCTTTAGAAATGGCTGCCATTCTTATAGATATAAAGCCAGGTGATGAAATTATCATGCCGTCATATACATTTGTCTCTACTGCAAATGCATTTGTATTGCGAGGAGGGGTACCTGTTTTTGTTGATATCCGTAAAGATACCTTGAATATTGATGAAAAACTTATTGAGGATGCAATTACATGTCGCACAAAGGCGATTGTTCCAGTTCATTATGCAGGTGTCGCATGTGAAATGGATGCAATATTGGATATAGCAAAGAGACATAAATTGATAGTTATAGAGGATGCTGCACAGGGCTTGGGGTCAAGTTACAAAGGTCGCATGCTTGGATCAATTGGCCACCTAGCCTGTTTAAGCTTTCATGAAACTAAAAACATTACCTCTGGAGAGGGGGGTGCACTGCTAGTTAATGATAAAACATTCATAGAGCGTGCCGAAATAATTCGAGAGAAGGGTACAAACCGCTCCAAGTTTTTTCGTGGAGAAGTAGATAAGTACACATGGATGGATATAGGCTCATCCTATTTACCAAGTGAAATTACTGCTGCATTTTTGTGGGCCCAGTTACAAGAGTTCGAGAGCATTACTTCAAAACGACTTAAGCCATGGAATTTATATAATAACTCTTTGCAAAAAATGAGCAATTCAATGACTCTACAACTTCCCTTTATACCAGAAAGTTGCCAGCAAAATGCCCATATGTTTTATTTGCTATTATCAGACCTTGGGTCACGAACAAAGTTTATAAAAAATATGAATAATAATGGTGTGAATTGTACGTTTCATTATGTGCCATTACACTCTTCTCCGGCTGGGCGTATTTACGGCCGAACTCATGGAGAATTGGAGGTTTCAAATGATGTTTCTAATCGATTAATTCGGCTGCCCTTATGGTCTGGAATGAGTAATTCTGAAGTTGGTTATGTGTTAAATCACACGATTGACAATTTATGACTACTATTAGGTTATGAATATTAGCTATAGAGATAAGGAAAAGGTTTTTGGCTTTGTTGTATTGTCAATTATTATCGTAATAATACTGGACACTTATTACAGTTTAAATTTTTCAAAATTATTTTCGTATCCCATAAAGGATATATACGCTCCAGGCGATGGAAGGCTAACAATAGCTATTTTCAAAATGATAGTTGCCGAAGACTGGTCATCACTCATTATTCCATTTACATCACATCTAAATGCCCCTTTTTATTTTGAGATTTATGACTTTCCTCTTCCATTCTTTAGTGACTTTCTATATATAAAATTCCTAAGTATCTTTTCATCTGACAGTGTTGTCGTCTTTAATTTATATTACATATCAACATACTTTCTAAATGCCTTTACTATGCATTGGGTGCTTAGAAGGTTAAGGGTCAATGTCTATTTGGCTATCTCAATAGCGATTCTTTTTACTTTTTTAGGATTTCATTTTGGTAGATTGCCCCATACATTCTATTCTGGATATTTCTTTATCCCGCTATGGATCTATTATTTGCTGCTATTAACTAATAAAAAACCACTATTTTTTAAAAAGAAAATAAGTGAAAGTAAATATAGTTTTGATTGGTCAAAAAGAAACATAATTATTATTTTGGTTTTATTGATTTCTTCAACATGGAACTTTTATTACACCTTCTTCTTTGCTTTCCTTATAGGGTTTACTTTAATATCAAACTTTATATACAAAAATAGTAAATACCATATTTTTTCAACGCTTATATTTTTATCTCTAGCTGTTGCACCATTTTTAGCAAATATGGCACCATATAAAGCTTATGAGGCTCAAAATGGCAAGAACTATCAAGTGGGTCAAAGAGATCCTATGGAAGCTGAAATTCTAGGATTAAAGATAGCAACATTAGTATTTCCAACTAACAATCATCGTAGCGACATTATGGCTAATTTTAAGAGGAAATATAGCACAGGGCCTCTGTATAACGAAAGTAATGCTGCAGTTCTGGGTGTAGTTGGGGCTATAGGTTTTTTACTATTAGTTTTAATTGTATTACTACAAAGATATTTTTCTCAAGTGTTAGTTCGACTGTCTCAGCTTAATTTGGTAGCTGTATTGCTATCTACAGTGGGCGGCTTTGGAGTTGTGTTTGCCTATGTAGTTACGCCACAAATAAGAGCTTACAATAGAATAAGTGTTTTTATAGCCGCAACATCATTTATAGCAATTGCATTGATACTCAACCACTACATTACAAAGTCGAAAAATAAATCTTTTTTACCTCTTGTATTTTCTATATGTATTGTGGCTTATGGTACATGGGATATGACTGCTACAATTTTAAATTTTAAAGCAAATAAGCAATTAGATTTGGAATACCTTTCAGACAAAAACTTTATACACAAAATAGAGTCACAATTTGACACCAGTGAACAAAAAATATTAATCGCTCAATATCCATACTTAAATTTCCCAGAAAATCCTGGAATTCATAAAATGGGTAATTATGAACAATTCCAGGGCTATATCCATAGCGACAAGCTTTATTGGTCATTTGGTGCAATTAGAGGTAGAAAGGCGGACTCTTGGTGGAAAGAAATAACAAAAAAACCTATTAAAGAGCAAATGCAGATACTACAAGAAGCTGGATTTTCGGGGGTAATGATTAATAGAAATGGATACAAAGATAACGCTCAAAGCCTAGAAAGTAACATTGTTAATTTGTTAGAAGTACAGCCAATGGTGAGCGAAAATAAAGTGCTATCATTCTTTGAACTCACTCCAACAGGAAGCAAAGTGTCTCTTCCGCCAGTATTTAATAGTTTTTACCAGTGGGAGGGCTCTCCTGGTAAGTTTAGATGGGCGGGAGATAATGCAAATATAGCTTTATATAACGACCAAGATAAAATTGAGAGTCAAGATATATCATTTACTCTTGGAACCCTGAAGGATAGAGGTATGACAATAAAGCTTAATGATAAAATTTTAGAAAAATTTGAGATGAAAAGCGGCTTAGCTACTAAGCATGCATATAGCTTGCAATTGAACCCAGGAAGAAATACCCTAAGGTTTGAAACTGAAGAGTCGGCAGTAGTCCCTAATGGAGTGGACAATAGGAAGCTATTGTTTAGTTTTGGTGAGTTTGTGTATGTCAATAGTGATAAGTAATAGTAATAGTGACCGTATGAAGAAAAAATCTGCCACATTTCTATTTCTATTTCTATTTCTATTTCTACTTTTGTTCTATTATGGGGTGGCCCAATATATTTTAGATGTTAAATATGCTACAGATGACGACTTGTACTTTTCATCGGCAAATTACAGTGACTGGGTAGGATTTGCACAAAATCAAGGAAGGATTTCGCATTATCTAGATGGAATTTTGTCAAGAATACCATATTTATTTGACAATCAATTCTATTATCTTGCTATACAGCTCGGCTCTTTAGTGGTAATGTCTTTGTCAGTGATTCTTATGATTAAAGCCACGCTAAAGAATAGCTACATTTCTATTTTGTATGGCATTCTAATTTTTGTATTGTGGCAAAATAGTCATGGGCATAATTTAATGGTATCTTACCCATTTTATGTCACGCTAAGTGTGGTTACTTTTTCTCTTTCTATTATATTTTTTACTTGGTTTTTGGATAAAAAAATAAGTAAATATCTATTTTTTTCGATATTTTTTTGGATTCTCACTTTAAAAGGTTCGGAGTTTTGGGTGGTGTACCTCCCTTTATTCTTGATTATTGCATACTCAAGATCATTAGATACAGGATTCAAAGAAAAAACAATATATTGTATTAAGAAGTCAAGATATCATGTTTACGCTGTTTTTATCAATATACTAATTTATTTTACATTTAGGTGGCAAGTTGATAATATGTATAGCGGCAATATAGTAAATATTCAAATTGAAAATATATTATATTCATGGTTTTCTTATACGGCTGGTCTTTTTCCAGGGTATCAATTCTATTTAAATGTTAACAAGTTTGGAGTGTATACTTTTTTAGATTTAATTGATTTAAAAACTGTATTATTGCCTTTGGTGGTTTTATCTATACTTATCCTTGTAAGGGAAAATAGCGTAGTAAAAAAGCTTGATAAGAAGTCA